>JAEEGG010004528.1_pt1 | contig 33604 bp, 25 predicted proteins | sample 9134161 | NCBI WGS metagenome assembly JAEEGG01 (sample SAMN16246543, study PRJNA631951) | gut metagenome | biome: gut microbiome; feature: rumen; material: CR-attached | host: Bos | place: Iran: Karaj | collected 2018-10 | reverse complement strand
ACGCCGCCAGCGTTCATCCTGAGCCAGGATCAAACTCTCATGTTAAAGTTTTGATTCGTTCAGGATTAAGCCGGCTTACTATAAAGTAAGTTTTAGTTAATCCCGTTTACTGTTTTTGGGTAGTAGATCTAAAATCTACAGTCCTGCGATCTTAAAGATCGCTTACCTGTCACTAAGACAGGCAATGAAATTTTAAAGAAATTTCAAGGTTGTTTCATTATTGAATTGTCAAAGAACGCTGTCGTCCGTTGGGCTTTTTTATTTCGTTTCCCGCAGGCGACTCATGTAATATAGCACCATAAAAAAGGTTTGTCAACTACTTTTTTTGAGTTTTTGAAGAAATTTTTGTTTTTCATACAATTCTGTCAATTTACCCTGTAAACGGGAGTTGTAAGCCCTATTCAGAAAACGCCGCAAAGCCTTGATTTTACTGGATTTACGGCGCTTTGTCATAACATAAGGTGACGGTTTCCGGCTGTTATTTGAATGAATCATCTGCATTCACGTCTTGACAGATTATGCTTTTAGTGTCATAATGATATCACATTGATATCAAACATCATTTCAGGAGGTCATCATAATGGATGTTTTAAAGATAACAAACTACACCAAGGCATACGGAAAAGATAAAAAGGCCTGTGACAATGTCAGCCTGACCGTAAGCAGCGGCGACATCTTCGGTTTCATCGGCCACAACGGCGCAGGTAAGAGCACCACTATCCGCGCAGTGGTCGGCGTGCTTGATTTTGACGAGGGTTCGATCGAGATCGACGGACATGATGTGATGAAGGATCCGATAGCCTGCAAAGAGGTTACCGCTTATATTCCCGATAACCCCGATCTGTATGAGAATCTCACCGGCATTCAGTATCTGAACTTTGTCGCTGACGCGTTCGGCATTTCCGCAGCGGACAGAGAAGCCCGCATCACGGACTACGCCGCACGCTTCGAGATAGCCGATGCCCTGAAGAATCTGATCTCCTCATACTCACACGGCATGAAGCAGAAGGTAGCGATCATCGGCGCCCTGATCCACGAGCCGAAGCTGCTGGTCATGGACGAGCCGTTCGTCGGTCTCGATCCCAAAGCTTCATATACATTAAAAGAGATCATGCGCGAGATGTGCGCGAAGGGCTCCGCGGTATTCTTCTCCACTCACGTTCTCGATGTGGCCGAAAGACTGTGCAACAGGATAGCCATTATCAAAAAGGGTAAGATCGTCGCGAACGGAGGCATGGAAGAACTGATAGGCGACAAATCGCTTGAGGAAGTATTCCTGGAGGTTGCGTCCAATGAGTAAACAACTGCTTCTGTTGAAAACCATGCTTGCCTCGACAAGCAGCATAAATATATTGAGGTACAGCGATGACAAAAAGAAACGCGGCCTCGCTCTCGGCAATATCATCGGTCTGATCATACTGATCCCGATCCTCGCAGGACTAATGGCCGCTGTGAGCTACGGTATGGCATTTTTCGGCATGCCCGGGGTTATCCCCGCGTTCTGCGCGATCATCATCACTGCGATCTCATTCCTGTTCACGCTGCTCAAGGCTCACGGCCTGCTGTTCGCCTACAGGGAATACGACATGCTCATGGCCATGCCCTTCGCGATCAAGACGATCGTGTCCTGCCGCTTCTTATATACTTATATAAAAAGCATGAGCTGGATCCTTCCCACTTCGGTCGCTTCCCTCGTCGGTTATGCGCTGGTCGTTCGTCCCGGCCCTGCCGTATATATATTATGGATAGTCCTTTCACTGCTGCTCCCTGTTATTCCCATGGCCGCCGCAGTAGGCATCAGCGCCCTGATCGGCGGGATAGGCTCCGGCTTTAAGCACAAAAACCTGGTGCTTTCCGTACTGGTATTCATACTTGTGATCCCGCTGTTCTTCCTGCGATTCTTTATCGACAATGTAATAAGGAACGATCAGATCGAGATGGTGCTGGATAAGTCGGCCGACATCTTTTCCGGTATCGGCAGCCGCATACCTACGGTCATCTGGTTCTCGGACGCCATCAACAGCTTATCCGTTTCAGCGATCCTGCTGCTCATCGGATCGTCACTGATCGTTTATGAGATACTCTTCACGGTGTTCGCGAGGTTCTATAAGGGTATCAACTCTCGGCTGAGCGCCGGAGCGACCGGCCACGAGAAAGTAAAGAAAAAGGATTTCAAGGCCAGATCCGTCGTATCGAGCATCGCATATAAGGAATTCAAGCGTTTTACCGGTTCGGTCACATATGTGACCAACGTCGGGATGGGCGCGGTTCTGTGTGCTATTTTCGGCATCATCATACTGTTCGTGAACCCCGACAGGATCATCTCCTCAATGGCAGGTACGCCCGTTGAACTCGGTGCTTTTTCTCCCGCATTGATCATGTGCGTGCTGATATATTTCTTTACGGGCATGGTGCCTTCGACCGCCTGCTCGATGTCTCTCGAAGGTAAAAACTACTGGATCATCAAGTCGCTCCCGCTCGATATGCTGTCGGTGCTAAAAGGGAAAATGCTCTTTAATATTCTGCTGTTCCTGCCCACCGCGCTGTTTGCGGCCGTTACATCGTGCATATCGCTGAAGGCGAGCCTTACCGAGGCCGCGGTCGCCGTATTTTTCACCGTTTCCGTCAATCTGTTCTCTACGGCATACGGCATGCACTGCGGAGCAAAGCACATGAACCTCGACTGGGAAAACGAGGTACAGGTCATCAAACAGGGCCGCGCGGTCACTGCGTATCTCCTGCCGAACATGCTCTCGACCATGGTGATCGGCGGCGGTATCGTAGCGCTCGGCATCATATACGGGATACTGCCTCTGCTTATGACCGGCCTGTCGGCTGCATATCTCCTGCTCGCAGGACTCAGTTATCTGAGCGTAAAAAAAATAGCCGCCCGGATGTAATAAAATCAAAAGGAGCCTGTCACCATAAAAAATTATTTTAATGGTGACAGGCACCTTATATATCATCCTTCCCCGCTCTTCCTTATATTGTCGATATTCTCGGTCGTGCCTCCGCCGTTGTCATCCTCGGCGCGTGTTAATTTGCCGTTTTCGATCAGTCTGACGAACGCGTCGACCACATCTTTTTCAAACTGTGTTCCGGAATTCTCCCGGATGATCGATACGGCCTTCTCAAAGTTCATCCTGTTTCTGTAAGGACGGTTCGAGTACATCGCGTCAAATGTATCGGCCACGGCAATGATCTGTGCCACGCGGGGGATATCATCACCCTTAAGTCCACGCGGGTATCCCTTACCGTCCGGTCTCTCATGATGCGAGCGCGCGCCCTCCGCCAGATCCGGCATGATGCTGATGCCCTTTAAGGTTTCATATCCCAAAGGTGAATGCGTCTGTATGATATGGTACTCATCGTCGGAGAGCTTGCCGGGCTTGTTGAGTACCTCGGCAGGTACGCCTACCTTACCTATATCATGCATGAGCGCGATGTTTCTGTACTTGTCTACCGTCTCCGCATCACAGCCGAGCTCCTCCGCCAGGAGCACCGTATACTCCGCAACTCTCGTTGAGTGGCCGTTCGTATACTTGTCCTTCATATCGATGACCTTCGCAAAGGCTTCAACGATCTCACGTACGAGGGTCTTGTTCTCCTCGGCCTTCCTGCTGTAGATCTTCAGTTTGTGGCGGTAGTACAGCGCTATCACTCCCGCGACCAGCGCAGCGGCTGCCACACCTGCCGCGATCTTGAACCATAGCTGCTCATAAAGGGCAAGCTTCTTTATTATTTTCACATAGAGGCCTGTGTTATATCCGCTCTGTATATCCGAAAGCCTGATGTCAAAGCTGTAGTCCCCGCCCTTGAGGTTCGTATATACCGCCTGAACGCTTCCGCTCTCCGCCGCGGTATTCATCTCATCCTCAAAGCCGTCGAGCCTATAGGTGATGACAGGCTCCGCAAGAGTATAGTTGCAAACATAGCCGTATACGGTGAGCCTCTTTACTCCGGAATCGAGCACAAAACTGCCGTCCGCCTCGGGATATACCCGCGTTCCATCGGCTTCCACGTACGGAACGCTCATTTTGATGTTGTCATAATAACGAAGGTTCTCATTGATATTTACTTTAATGATGCCCTTCTGACCCGCGATATACAAGTCGCCCTCGTCTGTCAGGCAGCTGTAGGAATTCGGTGTGATCGGGAAAGGCAGTCCGCTGTCAAGGTCATAATGGATCACATTGACCGCGCCTTCTCCCATCATCTCGCTCTTAGGCACAACGTAAATGCCGTTGCTGCCCGTAACCCACATATCTCCCTTATCGTTCTCAAACAGATCGTAGTTGTCGGTATAAGGGAAGCCGCTGACCGTGGTGATCTTGCGGTCCGAGTTCATATATGCGATGGAATCTCCTGCAATGATCCATATCGTATCAAGTGTTCTGTCCTTCTTTACCTTTTGAACCACATCTGAAGGGAGTCCTTCAGCGGTACCGATATGCGTCAGGCCGTCTTTCCCGAGGATGAACAGTCCCGCGCCGTCCGTTCCGATGACCATCTCTCCTGCCGCGTTCTCCGCTAAAGTCAGGATCTCCGCACCCAGGAAAGCGTCTTTATCATAAACATTGCTTACCTTATTATCGGATATAATCGCCAGACCGCCTTCGCATGCCGCCGCATAGCTTCCGTCAGCGCGCTCGATGATCATCTTGACACTGTCTGAAGGCAATCCGTCCCAAGCACTGTAGGATTCCGCGTATTCACCGTTGCAGCAGAGCAGCGGATACTCGCCGGAACCGCATACCCAGATCCTTCCGCGGCTGTCTCCCATAAAACTGTGGACCTTTGTAAGTATCAGGAGTTCCTCAAGGCCCCCGCCGTAGTCAGAAGTTTTATTCCCTGCCGCATCGACCAGATATTCAACATGGATTACGTTTTCGTTCATGATATCGCCGCTGCCGATGTTCCCGTATATTTCCGCATACTGATCGTCCTCGGACAGATATAAACGGTCATTACGGACGAGTACTGCGGTAACATTTGGCCGGCTGTTGTCATCTGCGATCCAGTGATGGATATGATCGTAAAGATCAAAGAAGCGGTTAACCGTAAACTTGATCACTCCGGTCTGCGTGGAAGTAAACCAGATATTCCCCTGATAATCAACCAGCATGTTTTCCGCGCGATGGCCGATATCAAGGTAATCCATGTCGAATTTGCCGGTATGAATGATCTCCAGTCCGTTTCCGACGCTCATCCATAGCGCGCCGTCAACCATCTCCAGTGAATTCATATTCACAGTATATCCATGTGAATAAACCGCCTCAAAGACAGGTTCAGCCCCGCCGAGTGTGCAGTAAAGGATATCCTCATTGTCCGCCGCATAGAATCCGTCGGGACTCTCCGGATCGGGCAGGATCAAGTTCACCGGCTCTCCGAACAGATCTGCGTAAATATAATTCGTCACCCGACCGGCAGACATCAGGAATACATCTCCCGACGCAGTCAATCCGTATACTGCGCCTTCGCTGCCGCGTCTGAGGGAAATAATACCCTGTCCGCCGATGCGTTCATCTTTCACCATGGACAGCTGCCCGTCTGCAGCTTTGACAACGCCGATACCTGCATTCGTGCCCAGATAGATATTGCCGTCATTGTCTTCCGCGATCGCTCTTACCGAAAGCGACTCCAGACCGCCCGCTCTGTCATACGTTTTCGCGTCATTCCCCGAAATTACGACCGCTCCGCTGTAATACGTACCGACCCAGAGTCTGTCAGCAGAATCCGTATAGAGGCTTAATACATTGGAAATATTCCCTGTCGGATCGATCCTCTCGAAAACTCTGCCGTCGTATCTTACGAGTCCGTTGGAGGTTCCTATCCAGATAAAGCCGTCCTTAGTTTCCGCTATCGCATTCGCCGAAGAATTCATCAGACCGTTCGAAGCATCATAAACCGTCATCGAATAATTTGTATAATTGATGATGGAATCCATGAACGAACTGCGGATGTCGGTTTTGCCGGCATCATCCGCGCGAACAAAAGAAGCTCCGGGCATAAAAACGCTCAAAGCATATAAGAACACACAGAAAAAGATAAAACCTTTTTTCCTCCCGATGTGTAAATGACTCATTCCTGTACTCTCCCGCAATAATACTGCATAATTCTGTAACATACACTCTATAATTATAACCTTAGAAATGCGCATTTACAATTTAAAGGTGCCTGTCACCATTAAAAAATTATAAACTTCTGTGAGTTTATAGTTTTTAATGGTGACAGGCACCAAAGATTCACTGCGGATCGTTCATGACTCCGATAAAAAACGGTATCCCGGCTTCGCAGTCTATCAGCATATATACGAAAGGTCTGCTAAGATAAACCTCTTTGCGTTCCTCCGGCATCGCGGCCGTTCCGTCCAGCATCTCAACCACTGTCGCAGCTCCGGCCCGGGTGCCCTTCTCGGTCACCTCTATGAATGTCTTATGGAGTACCCTGCCGATACTGATGTTGCGATCGGGCGGTACCGTTCCCATTTTCCCGAAATCGGCGTTCATCATGTCAAAAGCCTGCTGCATGCCCATTTCCTGAAGGATTCCGGACATTTCCACCGTATATTCGGTCTTAAACTTCGGCAGCGCCGTGGCCACTTTGCAGTTCTGCGCATTTGCCAGCATATCGCTCAGATGCTCCCCGGTAAGTGTCTCGAGGTATTCCGCCGGAGTCGTGCCCTCATTCGGGAGCAGCGCCGCAAACGCATATCTGCTGCCCTTATAATATCTGATAAATCCGACTGCGCCGTCGTCTTCGAGATATGATCTTACCTCCGAGTACATAAAAGGCAGTCTTTTGTCTTCGCCCGAAGCCGTGGTAAAGATCGCGTCCTGCACCTGATAGTCTTTATAGACATCCCGCCATTCGGCATCAAAAGCCATCGCGTTGATCAGATACATTATGGCACTTTCCGGTATCGAATCCAGAATGGTGGGGATCATGCCGTCGGTTTTATCCTTTACCCACTTGTTGATGTCCTTAAGCGTTTTTCCGTCAAACGGCGCGGAATAGATCTGTGCGTCATAGTAGTCCGCGTTTGTCTGCAGAAAATCCCCGTCTGCGGTAAAATCAGGATCCGCCTTGAACCAGATCGAATCCGCGATGCTCAATGCTCCGTAGAACTTCCTGTCCTTGGGAAGCGAATGCATATATGAATAAGCAAATTCGTTGAGCTTATCCACAGGCATTCCGAGTACGGCTTCCATCTGCGTGAGCGTCTCCGCCTGCGCGCCGTTTGCAGTCATCGACAGTGCCAGCATCACGGAAAGCGGCGAAACCAGAGTATTTTCACCGTCCTTTGCTGCTTTATTGCTCGCTCTGAACAGGCGCAGCGAAAAATCATTCACAGCCGCGCCGAAATCCGAAGGCACCGCATCGACCGTTACCTCTCCGGGCGTCACGCCCTTCATCAGGTCGGCAGCCTTTGCTTTTATAATCCTGTCGTCACCGTTCCCGCTCTTCGCGCAGCCTGCCGTACCGCAGAGCATAACCGCGATCAGTATCATCGCAGCAGCAGTCCTTAAACCTTTTTTCATATACTCCCTCCTGTCAACACCAAAACTCAAAGCGGCTGTCCCGCTCATCTCACTCATTAGACGAGATGAGTCCCGCTTCGGTTCCGCGGATAGGCGCCTCTCTAGGCTTCTCTCATATAGGACTCCAGATAGAGCAGGCACCCCTCTTTGATATCCAGGTCATTGCCGCTGTTCTGTATCATGTAGCCCAGTGTCTGAGACGGTATCACGATGCTCTCGGTCTTCAGCTCCTTTTTGTGGGACGCTGCCATATTCTCCACCACCTCACGCAGGTCGCTGCCGCTGTAGGCCTCCTTATAGAGCTCGGCGTCCTTGCGGCGTCTCAGCTCACAGCACTTATTGTGCCCCAGACGGAGCAGCAGTATGATAACGACGGTCATCGGTATGATCACCGAAAATGATACCCATATGGGCACGCGGGTCGTAAATCCGTAGAAATCGTTCCAGCCGCCGCGCTCCTCGCCTATGAAAACGACCATCACGACATAGACTGCCGCATAGATGAGCACGGGTATCAGGGCCAGCACCGACTCCTTCAGACGGATCAGATGGCTGTTGATAAAACAGCAGAAGGCCACGATGCACAGCAGCGGACAAACTCCGTGCAGGAAGAATCTGGACCCTGAGAATATCAGCACAAAGCCCTTGGCCGGGGTGAGTATGAACAGCGAGACCATAAAAGTGAGCGCTACGGCCGTAACCGCGATATGCATCAGGACCACCACCCAGTCGGGCAGATGATAATAGCCCGTGCGCAGGCCGTCCAGAGTATAGGGAAGGCACATCAGCATGGCCAGTCCCGCAAGGATGTTGGAATCCACCGTAAACATGCAGAAGGTGCGGATCCCCATATGGTCAAAATTCTCATCAAAAGGCGTCACGAGGTTCATGGTCACGCCGACGCACACGCACACCGCCACAATACCGGCGCTGATCAGCGCAAACATACACTGCATACGATTGCTCTCTATGGCAGGATCTTTCACTGCTGTATCCTCCTCTTTGTTTTTCCGTTTTCATATATTCTATCATGCATCCGAAATAAGGTCTATCGTTCATAGGAGTGAAATCGCCGTTGGCCCGGATCGTGTTGCGTAAAACGAAAAAAGCGTGCAAACACAATGTTTACACGCTTTTCTTACCGAGCGGAGAAGATGGGATTTGAACCCATGCGACGCTACTAACGCCCTACTCCCTTTCCAGGGGAGCCCCTTCGGCCTCTTGGGTACTTCTCCAATACACCGAATACAATAGCACGTATTCATTTTTTGAGAGTTCCGTTTCCGCAAAAATACCACCTCTTACCAGGTGGTAATATCCGGATGAAACCCTGACGGAGAATGAGGGATTCGAACCCTCGGTCCCTTGCGGGATCACTAGTTTTCAAGACTAGCGCCTTAAACCACTCGGCCAACTCTCCTGACAACGCAAATTATGATACCACGTGTTCCGATACTATGTCAAGCATTTCCTGTCGATAATAATATTATCGATTGCCGAAATTTCGCAGATGCGCTATAATCAGGCTATAAGAAAGAAGGTAAAGAAAATGATACTCGCAAATTATCACACGCATACCGTCCGCTGCCATCACGCGGTCGGAACCGAAAGGGAATACATCGAAGCGGCGATCGCCGAAGGCTTTAAGACACTCGGTTTCTCCGACCATACACCCCAGCCCTATCCCGATTCGTTCGTATCTGGCATCCGGATGACGATGGCGGAGCTGCCCGGATATGTTGACACTCTCCTTGCCCTGCGCGAGGAATATAAGGACCGCATCAATATACTCATCGGCCTCGAAGTGGAATACACACTCAAATACTTCGATCCCCTGATCTCGGAGCTGCAGAAATACCCCGTCGATTACATCATCCAGGGCCAGCACTACGTTCCCGATGAGGTAGACGGCTCTTACGTCGGATTTAAAACAGACGATGAGGACAGGCTCAGGGCCTATGTCGCTCATACGATAGAGGGCATGAAGACAGGCCTGTTCACTTATCTTGCACACCCCGACCTGTTCAATTTCGAGGGCAGCGACGACATCTACAAAAAGCACATGTCCCGCCTGGTCGAGACCGCTGTTGATCTCGATCTTCCTCTCGAGATCAACGGCTACGGCTTCGTGGACGGGCGCAATTATCCCTCCGACCGCTTCTTCAAAATGGCAGCGGAATACCACCCGAAGTTCGTCATCGGCCTCGACGCCCACAACCCCAACCTCATCCGCCAGCCCGAACACATCGAAGGCCTCACCGACTTCCTCGCCCGCAACGGCATAGACTGCGGCGACAATTCTGTCACCTTGCACGCTCTTTCTTAATGTGAATATCAAACGCGGGGCTGTCGTACCGGAAAAAGTACGGCAGCCCCGCGTTCTGTTTTTTTCTGAGGCCAAAAGAACCGTCCCCGTGTCTTCAGCCAGGAGGACAGGGGACGGACGAACCGTCCCCTTACCAGAGGGTTTATCCTTTGACCGCACCTGCGGTCATACCGGATATGAAGAATCTGTTGAAACCGATGTAAATAAGTATCATGGGAATCAGCGATATCGCCGTGCCGGCCAGCATCAGGTTCCAGCTCGATGCCGCCTCACCCGATGATTTAAGATGCATGATGCCGACTACCAGAGGCATTCTCGAGGTATCCGTCATCGTGAATACCATCGGCAGCATGTAGTCGTTCCAGGCGCTCCTGAATGCGAGGATCGCGACCGTCGCGATCAGGGGCTTGCACAGCGGGAATATGATCCTGCGGTAGATCCCGAAGAAGGAGCAGCCGTCGATCTTGGCCGCTTCATCTATCTCCTGAGGTATCGACGTGATGAATCCGCGCGCGATAAACAGGTTCGTGACGTTCATTCCGAATACTCGGATGATGATAACGCCCCACAGCGATTTGTTCAGATGTACCGTTTTCATGATCATCAGCAGCGGATACAGCGTCAGCGATCCAAGCGAAACAAACATCGATGAGATCATGAAATAGAATATCAGCTCTTTGCCCTTAAACTTGCCGCGCGAGAACGCGTATCCGCACATGGTGCTCGAAAGGATCGATCCGAGCACGCAGAACAGCGACAGGAAGACACTGTTCTTGGTATAAGTCGAGAAATCGGCCGCTTCCCACGCTTTTGCGTAGTTCTCGAGTACAAAATGCTTCGGTATCAGGGTATTTCCGGTCGTAAGTATGTCCAGATTGCTCTTGAACGAGGACATGAACGTGAAAAATACCGGAAAGAAACTGATCACGAAAAACAGCGCCAGACTGAGGTAAACGAGCGCGTTGAAGAAATGTCTTTTTGCCTTTCCCATACGTCCGCCCTCCTACGCTTCCACATCTTTAAGCCGCTTCGTGGCTTTCAGGTAGATCACCGTTACTATTCCGAGGAATATGGCCGTTATCAGCGCCATCGACGAAGCATATCCGACCTCTATGTTCCTGCCCGATTTTCCGAAGAATGATTTGTAAATGTACGTCATAACAACTTCGGTCGTGCCTCCGGGCTGTCCGTTTGTGCAGGCGAGCACCAGATCGCAGATCTTCAGGCTGCCTACAATGGCCATTAACAGGATCGACTGGAATATGGGCGCTATCATGGGGAGTGTAATCTTGAAAAAGCGCTTGATCCCAGTCGCCCCGTCAATGCTTGCGCAATCATAGAGCTCCTCGGGGATGCTCTGGAGTGCCATCAGGAAGAAGATCATATTGATACCGTAGTTCTGCCATACGGAGGCAATACCCAGTATCAGCATCGCTTTGGGCTTTGTCTTGAACCAGTTTATGGGCTTTTCTATCAGGCCGATATTCTGCAGTATCCCGTTGATCATGCCGTTATAAGAGGCAAACATCAGTGAGAATACCAGTCCGATGATGACCGCGGAAATGACTGCGGGCATAAAAAGCGTAACCCTGAAGAACGAAAGTCCCTTAAGCTTTTTGTTCAGCAATACCGCTAGCAGCAGCGCCAGCGGGATCTCCACCGCCAGTTTGCCCGCCGACAGGACAACGGTATTGACGAGTGACTGCCAGAAATCCTTATCGCGCTGAAATACGCGCACGAAATTGGCCAGACCGGTAAAATGGCTGTCACCGAACCCGCTGTAATCGGTAAATGCGTATCTGAGAATATAGATGATCGGAACATAACTGAAAAGGATAAAACCGATAAGAAACGGCAGGATCATCAGAAACGCCTGCACATTGTCGCTTTTTATCCTTTTGACCTTGCGTCCTTTTTTCTGCATGTTTAACTCCCCTTTACATGCAACCGAGTAGGAGGCAGCATCCCCCTACTCGACCGCATTATCAAGAAACCATATCTGAGAAGAATTATTCCCTGTTTACATTGTAGCTCGAAGGAGCCACATAAGACTTAAGTACCTCGGGATCGAGGGCTGCCAGACCGCTGTTGAGTCTGTCGTCGAGATCCTTTAATACAGTGGCGGCATCTTCCGAGAACCCGCCCGATAAGAGCTTCGCAAGAGTCTCTCTCGCGGAAAGTCCTTCGTATTTGATAACGCCCTTGGGATCGGGCATTCTGATGATCATCTGGTCATCCTTAAAGGTCGAGAATTCCTTCCAGCCCTTTACGGAAGATTCCTTTGCCATTCCTACTACTTCGCTCCTGTAAGGAACATACATGCCTGCCTCGTACATGGGAGCCAGGTTCTCATCCGCATAGAAGAACTCAAGAACCTTGGCGATCTTGGAGGTGTCCTTTGCCTCGAGCGCCTTCTTCGCAACACCTAAGATGTTGACGGATCTGGTCATTTCCTTGTACTCGTAGCCGCTCTCCTTGATCGAAGGAGGATCGCATACAACCCAGTTGCATACTGCCGGGAACTGGTCGGTGTAGACCGCAACGTCGAACGAAGCTGCCATTACGATACCAACCCTGCCTGCAGCGAACTGTGCCCTGGCGGTATCCGCATCCATGTTCTCGTATCCGGGGAATACGCTGCCGTCGTCGATCATGCCGAGGATGTTGTTGATGATCGGCAGACCGTCCGAATATCTGTATTTGCCCGTAACGGTATCAAATCCGAAATGTCCGAGCGATGCAGCGGAAACGCTGTAGATGTAGTGATCGAGTGTCCAGCCGCTCTGGAGAGCCAGGAAGTATCCGTATGCTTCGCCGTTGCTGGCCTCAGTGATGAGCTTTGCGTCCTTTCTTACCTCGTCCCAGGTCTTGGGAGGTTCAGCGATGCCGGCCTTGTCGAAGAGATCTTTGTTGATGATCATCTTGTAAGACTCAATGCTGAAAGGAAGTGTGTAAACCTTGTCATTGAATATCTGATCGCCGATGAGCAGGTCTGCCTTGTCATACTTGGAAAGCAGAGCCTCGCTGCCCTCGAGATCCGAGATCGGAACCGCATATCCTGCCGCAACGTACTGGGCAAAAGTGTTTGACGAAGGGCTGAACAGATCGGGACCGTCGTTCGCCATCAGCGCAACGTTGATCGTGTCGGCGTAGTCGGAACCGTAGATCGTATACTCGATCTTGATGCCCTCTTCCTTACCGATCGTATTGTTGAATTCCTCAACCTGAGCGTCTCTGATAGACTGCGAATGCGCGCTGTCGCTCCATACCGTAACTACCTGAACCTCATTGTTTGCCTTGCTGTCGGTCTTCGATGAATCCGAGCTGTTCGAGCCCGTATTCGTGTTTCCCGACTGAGCCTGATTGTCTGTCTTGCCGGCCGAGCCGTTATCGCCGTTTTCCTTCTTGCCGCATGCGGCGAGACAAACGACTGTCATGGCCAGAACAAGGACCAGTGCCAAAAGTCTCTTTTTCATAACTACCTCCTCATAGAAACCTCGCGGAAACCCCTTCCGCTTATCCTTTGCAATTACATTTTAGTGTAATGATCCCGCCCGCGGTAGTCAGAAAAAACATCCACCCTTTGTCCAGCCGCGCAGGTCCAACAGCACGGAAGGATGAAATTTTTTACACCTTTACGTCAATTTACTTAAGGTGTATTTAGGTATATAATCAAGTGAGAAATTTATTCGATTAAACGGAGGTGACCACATGGCTATCAGCGTGCTGCTGCTTATGATCTGCGCCATAGTGCTGATATTTATGGTTCCTCACAGCCGCTACGGCCTCCCGCTCTTTTTCATGATCAGCGGCGTCGTTCTCGCCACCCTGTCCGTGCTCTTCCAGTACTACAGTTCCTCGAGCTACGTACCGCCGGCATATCTGCCCTTCAGGAATCTCGATATTTACCTCTACCGCTTTGTCGGCCGCAGCTTTAAGCTTCCTATGACATTCATGCAGACCCTGCGGAATATCAGCGTTGTCGCGTATCTGTGCGGTGTTTCGTTCCTGCTCGACGTCATACGCAGCAACTTAAAGCATGAGGAGTACAAAAGCTCCGCGCGCGAGACGATAATATCCAAATGCATGCTGGTACTGCTGAGCCTCTTTTACCTGTTTTTCTACAGCCCCGACAATGCCTACCGGACCTACCTCAGATATCAGCGTTCCGATGCCCCGGCGGGAGACCGTCTGCAGCTGTTCTTTGTCGGCCTGCACGTATTCGTCAGCGTGCTCATCGCGCTGTACATGTTCTATCCGCTCGCGTTTTTCCTTATCAATATCATCAGGAAAAAGGTCACCTGCTTTACGAACACGGTCATACTGCTATGTTCATGCGTAACACTGATACACACGGGCTTCTATTATTTTATGTTCCTCGGCATTTTCAGGAACAAAGCGGGCGATGTTTTCTCCTCGGGTTTCTGGTTCTTCAACAAGATATCGAGGATCCCTTCGGTCTATATCAGCCTGTATCCCGTGATCTCGCTGATACTGCTGATCCTCATAATCATCAGCATCAACGGCTTCTTCGCGCTCGATCTGGTCTCCTACTCACAGAACAGGATCCTGAAAAAACAGATCGATAACCTGAATTACAATTTAAAGGACGTATTCCACTCCGAGAAAAACCTGATGTTCAGCATCAGCATCCTGGCAAACGAAGCGCTCGCCTCCTACGGGACCGACGACGGCAAAGAAAAGCTCGAGCGCATCCTCGATATTTCGAACAAGCAGATGAACACGGTGTCGGAGTCGCTCAATTACATCAAGCTCCTGCACATCCAGCCCGGTGCCGTTGACCTTAAGTCCCTCACGGATTCCGCGCTCGAGAGCGCCAATGTTCCGGAGGATGTCACCGTTACAAAGAAATACTGCGATTTCCCCGCGCTGTGCACTCTCGACATTTACCACACCGAGCATGCCCTGCTGAATCTTATAGTCAACTCGCTCGATTCCCTCGCGATGTCCGATACAGAGCACAAGGAGCTGATCGTCACGATCGACGCGAGCAAGGAGTGGATCTACTGGTCGCTCTACGACAACGGCTCGGGCCTCAACACCGGGTCCGTGCGCAAATACCTGATGCCCTTTACATCCACAAAATCGAAAAATACAAACTGGGGCATCGGTCTGCCCTACGCGTTCAGGGTTATAAGCACGCAGCTCGGACAGATGCGCATCACCGGAAGCACAAAGGAAAAGAACAGACACGCGTTGGTTGAAATACTGCTGCCGAGGACCTCGGCCGCAGCGCCCGGACATGTATTTAAGGGTTCCGGGCGTCATTGATCCGCGAGCCCGCATTAGACAGGAGATAAAAAATGGAAAAGATCAAACTGCTGATAGCCGATGACAATAAAGAGATACGGGATTATTTTGAGAATATCCTCTCGCACGAGCCCGATATGGAGGTCATAGGTACCGTTTCCTCGGGCCATGAGGCCGTGAGCTTTGTCGAGAGCAACGCGCCCGACATCATACTGATGGACATACAGATGGAGACCAGGACCGCCGGCATCGACGCGGCCACGCAGATCCTAGCGAAGCATTCCGACACCAAGATCGTCATACTCACGATCTTAGAGGACGACGATCTGCTCTTCAGCGCATACTGCGCGGGCGTCATGGACTACATCATCAAGACCGATTCGGTCAGCCAGGTGCTGAACTCCATCCGGAACGTCTACAAAAACCAGCTGATCCTGCGCCCCAAATACGCCGAAAAGATCATCGACGAGCTCAGCCACGTAAAAGAGCAGCAAAAAAGCCTGCTCTATTTTATGAACATTCTGACCAGGCTTTCCAACAGTGAATTTGAAATTTTAAAGAGTCTGTATCTGGGCATGACCTACAAGCAGATCTCCGAGATCCGCTATGTCTCGACGGTCACGATAAAGAGCCAGATACACAGCATACTGAAAAAATTTGAGATGCGCAGCATCAAGGAAGTCATAAAAGAGCTGAAGGTCATCGGCTTTGAGCAGATCATTGATCAGTGCCGGTGAAATCCGAAAAATACCGCTCCTGCAGCTCTTTTGAGATACCCTTTTCCGCGATAAAGTCCTTTATCACGAGCCCCGCGCGTCCGGTCACGCTCTTTCTGAGCGCCTCCACCGATTTCTGCCAGCTCGAATAGCTGCGGTATTTGATGTCCTTGCTCGAGTCTTCGACTCCGTACCATCTCTCGCAGCTGTATACCATATCGTGGTCCAGCTTTGCGGCCAACGCGTCTATATACGCGAGCGCGGTCTCGTCCGAATAGACGGTCTTTGCGAGCTCGGCCAGCCTCTCGCAGAACAGCTCCCTGAACCGTTCGGTCTCGAGCAGCCTGTAAGCCAGCGCGTTAAACGTATAGAGTCCGCTGTTGAATTTCCCGAGCAGCCTGTCGGTGCTGCCGGGCACTTCGCGGCAGAGCGACAGGTCCAGATCGTAGAGCACATAGAACCATTTCCCGTCTCCGGCTTTCGCCACACGCACATTATCCGTGTCTATGTTTCCGCACCAGAGCTGTATTATGAAATAATCCGCCACGCTCTTTAAGTCGACTATCGACTCCGCATACTCATACGCGGCATCGTCCGTCAGCTTGTTCGTCTTCAGATATTTCCAGAAATCCAGCCATTCTTTATAATCTTTGCCCGCTTTGATCTCGCTCATCTGCTCGATCAGCGTCACTTCCTCCGGCTCGCAGCCGCAATGTGCCGCGATCATATCCTCGTCTATGCGTTCGCGGATATAGTAGATGCCGCGATAATCGCCGTTCACATAGAGATTGACCGGTCTGTATGCCTGCGCGAGCACATTGTCTATATAACCGCTGCTTAATGAGAGCGATGAGATATACTCGTCCCTCATCATCGGTCCGTCGATATCCTGTGAACCCGAGCGCAGCACCAGCGCGTCAAACTCATCTATGTCGAGCCCGTCGAAAACCCTGTATTTGAGCTTGGTCGGCCCGTAATCCGATGAAAACTTCACGCGATAGCTCTTTTTATCGTACGCCCTGCTCGTGCATCCGGTCACACAGATGCCGCAATCGATCGAAAACTCTGCCTTTCCTTCGGAAAACAGCGAGATATTCGCCTTATACTTTTTGCTCGATCTGTAGTTGGCGTTCATCGTATCGAAATCCCTGTCCGCGATCGATACCATCAGAACATCCATCTCATAATCGGGCTCGCCCACGAAATAACCGTAGCTTGCGATAAAGCTGTCGATGCAGTCCTCCTCTTCGGCATAAGCCCTGACCGGGCATGTTTTGTCGACCGCGATCGGATCGCCGTTCCAGACCTTTGAGTATTTGTCGGGAGCGCTGCCGTCGAGCGTATAGTGGATGGTCCCGCCTGTGGTAAAGCTGATATATACCGCGCCGTCATAGAATCCCGGCTCAACATCCACCGCGGGGAGCTCCGCCATTCTCTCGTACCCGCCGCTGTTTTCCGCACCTAAGCTCGGGAACGGATAGAGTCTGTACCCTCCGAGCCCGTCCCTGCCGTAGCTCACGTCTGCGGGCAGGCGCGTATACTGGACCTTATCGATGATATTGCCCTCCGCGTCGGAAAGATATATCTTTTCTCCGAAATACGAGAGCTTGAATGCCAGATCGTACTCACTTTCTTTGTAATACTCACCCGTGCAGTAAAATACCGCGTATCCGCCGGGTTCGAGCTCTGCCGCGGGCAGAGGGTAGTCCGTCAGATGCTTTTTCGAGTCCGAGAGATAAAAGTCGGAGAGCATGACAGTCTCATCCGAACCGTTATACAGCTCGATCATGTCAAAATATCCGCCGTTGTGCTTTACGGCGGAGCTGTTGGTCGGCAATACTTCGTTGATGTAGAGGCCGATCGGAGGCTCTTCCGGCTCATTGCCGGGATCCTGCGCGGACGCGTCACCCTGCTGTTCCCGGTCTGAACTGTCGTCACCCTGCTGTCCCTGATCGACGCTGCTGTCCGGGATCTGTGCGTCTGCACCATTCGTACTCTGTCCCGATATCTCTCCGCTCTGTCCCGAGCCGTTATCTCCCGCGCTGTCCGGAGCCTCGGCTGAGGTCGGGGCCGGCGAGGGTACAGAAGTAAGCACAGGCACCGAAGAAGGCTTTGCGGTATAACCGCCTTTGCCCGTATTCCCGCCGCCTGTGCATGCAGTGAGCATCAGTGCCGCAAACAGCAGCACAACCGCTAAAATATGCTGTTTATCAATATCTCCTCGAGAGGATTGCCTCCGCGAGGAACAGGTCCTCGGGAGTCGTGATCTTAATGTTCTCATAACTTCCTTCTGCAACAAAAACAGACTGCTGCATATATCTCTCTACAAGCATGGCGTCATCCGTAACGCCGTCGGCCTTAGCCGGGTCCTTTGCGGTATCCTCAAAGAAACGCTCGTAGGCCTTAAGGATCAGTCCGGTCTCAAAGCCCTGCGGTGTCTGGATTATACGCAGCATGGACCTGTCCGGAACGGATGTCGCGATCTCATCGGAATTGACCGTGCGGACGGTCTCCTTTGCCTTTACGCCGGGGCACACCGCGGGGTAGCTCAGCAATGCCTCTCCGACGCAGTTGATGAGCTGGGGTGATACGAGCGGTCTGACGCCGTCGTGTACCATGATGAAGTCCGGTCCCGACTCATAGAGTCCGCAGGCCGCTTTGATACCTGCGTAACTGGAATCAAAACGCTTCTTTCCGCCGCCCGTGATGCACTTTACCTTCGGGAATCTGTCGCGTACAACATACTGCTGGACATAATCCTCATCTCCCTCGGGGCATACTACCACGATTGAGTCCACCTTGCTGCCCTCAAACGCGGCAAGCGTGTGAGCGAGCACAATGTCCGACGCGAGTATCAGATACTGTTTCGGGGTTTCGGCACCCATGCGCAGGCCTTTTCCTGCCGCAACGATGATCGCCGCAATTGTCTTGTCTTTAATCATAGGCATCCTTTCCGGTTATCGGTAACCGCGTTCACCTTTTTTGCCGGCCCTCAGTCGATCCTGCTGCCGAGGGCTGCCTTAGTCTTTGCAAAATCCTCAAGTTTCAGGTTCGGCATCGCGTTCAGATCGAGCCCGTGCCGTGTTCCCGATATATACTCGTAATAGGCCGCGCAGCCTATCATTACCGCATTGTCCGTGCAGAGTACGGGCGAAGGATAGTACAGCTTCATCCCGTTCTTCTCGCAGGCCTCCTTCATTCCGGCCCTCAGTGCCGAATTCGAGGCAACTCCGCCCGCCATGGCAACTTTGTCGAATCCGTATTCCTTTGCGGCCTCGATCGTATGGCTGACGAGCACATCTACGACCGCTGCCTGGAACGAGGCAGTCACATCGGCGACGGTTATGCCCTCCTCGGGGTCGATCAGTTCGTGCGGATCAAAATCCGATCTGCCGGTCTTTGCCGAATATACCACCGTCCCGTCGAGTCCCTGCTTCATCCTGCAGGAGTTCAGATAATTGAGGACCGCGGATTTGAGTCCGCTGAAGCTGAAATCGTAGGGACTTCCGGCCACATGTCCGCGCGGGAAGAATACCGCGTCGCTCCTGCCCTCTTTCGCGCATTTGTCGACCTTCGGTCCGCCCGGATAGCCGAGTCCCACGGCTCTGGCGATCTTGTCGAAAGCCTCGCCCGCCGCATCGTCATGCGTCCTGCCGATTATCTCGAATTTGTCGTAATCGCGCACGATCACGAGATGGGTATGTCCTCCCGAAACCACCAGACACATAAAAGGCGGCTCGAGGTCCTTATGCTCCACATAATTGGCCGCTATATGGCCGGCGATATGATGCACTCCCACGAGCGGCAGTCCCGCCGCATAGCTGATGGCCTTGGCTTCGGCCACTCCCACGAGCAGCGCTCCCACCAGTCCGGGGCCGTAGGTCACCGCGATCGCGTCGAGGTCATTAAGTCCCACCGACGCCTCATCGAGCGCGGCCTGCACCACGCGGTTGATCTTCTCTATATGTTTTCGTGATGCTATCTCGGGGACTACTCCGCCGTACAGCGTGTGCAGATCTATCTGCGAATAAATGATGTTTGAGAGCGGCTCGCGTCCGTTTTTCGTGACAGATGCTGCCGTTTCGTCACAAGACGATTCTATTGAAAGAATCAATGTATCCTTTTCCATGAATGTTACTGTCCTTCCGCCATGCGCCATCCCATTATCTTCCAACGGTCCTTCGCATCCTGCACGAGAACGAACTCTTCGTAAGCACGGTCAAACGAATTGTCCTTCTCCTGCTTTATCGTAAAATAAATATTTATGATCGCGCGCTGGGGCGTCTCATTGCGATAGTATTTGATCTCGCCCGATTCCGCGACATTGTAGCTCTGTATCTTTGAACCCGCTTTTTCGTAGTTCTTGATCTCGGTCTTGATGAGTCCGATCATCTCAGTCCTGTCGTTCGCCGCGAGCAGATCGTCGGAGTACAGCTCGCGCAGCTTATCCGTAAGCTCGGTCAGCTGTACCTCTGAAACGCCGTCGCTGTAGAGGCACTTGGTTATACGACAGTAATACTTCATGACCTCACGCACGGTCGCCGGATAATCCTTTTCGAGATCTCTCGAGATAAGCGTGTTGGCTTCGCTCACTTCCGCGTCAGCTTCAATGGCGTTATGCTGCCTGCCTCTGGTCACGGTCAGATAGATGCCCACGATGAATACCGCGCCGAAAAGTATGCCTACTATCGTAGCCCCGAGTGATGATTTCTTCTTGGTCTGTGCCATTTTATCAATCCTCTTCAAAACGAATCACTGTGCTCTTAAGATCCTTGGCCGCATATGCGTTCGGGAATATGCCCCGCACCGGCTCCATGAACTCCTCTGGCCTGATAAGTGACGGACTGTAATGCGTCAGCCACATCTCCTTGGGCTGCGGATCCGACTTTGCGGCGATCTTTGCCGCCTCGGCAAATGTCATGTGCTTGTGGTCGCGCGCCTTTGCCTCGGAATCCGGCTCACCGTACATGCCCTCGCAGATGAACAGGTCGGCGCCCGATGCGGCTCCGATCATGGCCTCCACGGGCCTCGAATCGGTGCAGTAGGTTACCTTGATGCCCTTTCTTGCAGGGCCCAAGATCATGTCCTGCGTAAAATGCCTGCCGTCGTAGTCGAGCTCCATGCCCTTCTGCAGCCGACTCCATAAGCAGAGCGGAACATTGTTTTCCTTTGCTTTTTCGGGCTCGAAGCGTCCCTGGCGGTCGACATTGACCGTGTATCCGAAGCAGGGTACGTTGTGATTGCACTTAAATGTCCCGATCCTGTAATCAAACAGCTTAAACTCCTGTCCCGGAGTCTGTATCTCCATGTATTTCAGCTCGAAAGGCAGCTCGGGCGCGATCGTGCGCAGCGCCTCGACCGTACGGATCAGGCCCTTGGGTCCGATCAGAGTCACGGGCTCGGTCCGCTCCGCATTGCCTATCGATAACAGGAGTCCGGGCAGGCCGCTGATATGGTCCGCGTGAAAATGCGTGAAGCATATCACATCGATATCGTGAAAGCTCCAGCCCTGCTCCCTTATGGCAACCTGAGTGCCCTCGCCGCAGTCGATCAGCAGACTGTGACCGCCGAGCCTCAGCATCAGCGCGGTCAGCCTCCTGCGGGGCAGCGGCATCATGCCTCCGGTTCCCAGTAAACAAACATCCAGCATTATTATCCTCAATCCTCTATACCGAAGCGTTTATGCGTCTCGGGATCGGTCAGGTCCAGATCCATCAGTATCGCATCCTCTTCGGGGTTCTTGTAATATCCTTTGCGCCGTCCCGTAGGAACGAAGCCCATGCTTTTGTACAGCGCGAGCGCGGGAGCGTTGTTCTCCCTGACCTCGAGCGTGTACAGAAATATCTCATTCGTCGTGCCGATGTCGATCATGGCATTTATCATCTCGGTGGCCAGACCTCTCCTGCGATAACTCTCATCCACCGCGACATTCAGTATCTGGCCCTCTCCGGGCACGAGCAGCATCCCGCAGTAGCCCGCGATCGTTCCGTCATCATCGCATACGAGGAATACCTGATTGCGGCTGCGCAGCGCCCCTCTGAAGGAATCGATGCTCCAGGGGTCCGAAAACAGCCGTCTCTCCAGATCCGCCACCATGAACAGATCCGCCGCCGCCATGTCTCGAAGCTGCATAACTCCCATGATCCACCTCAGCCTTTCTCTCTCTCCGCCTGCGATACACGCAGATAAGTGGGTGCGTGATCCGCGGCATCCACAGTGATGCCGTGCTCAAAAAGCCTCATTCCTAGCAGTGCGACAGAACCTGCGCGCTGTCTCGAGTGCTGTGCGGGCGCGAACGAATATGCCGTCTTCATGCCCTCCGCGATCAGATCGGCATATGCGGGTACACCGTCTCCCAAAAATATCACGGGTCTGCCGTATGTGTTCAGCTTTCCGATAACATCGGCGACCGGTCCGGCGCTCTCCGGAACCGGATTAGTGAGCACCAGCGGGTCCTCCCCTCTCATTACGCCCGATAACGGCGCATAGACCTGTTTCTCCGCGTCGCAGCGGCTCAGCGGAACGAATTCGTATATTCCGGAATAGACCTCCTGACGTCTCGCGTCCATCAGCGGGCAGATAAGCGCGTCTCCCGCCCCGTAGAGGTTAAACGCCATCGAATCGAGCGTCGGTACCTCAACGAGAGGCTTTGCGAGAGCCAGTCCCAGGCCCTTTGCCGTAGCAGAACCGATCCTCAGTCCCGTAAATGAGCCCGGTCCGCGCGATATCGCTATCGCGTCGGCATTTTTAAGATCTGTGCCCGCCGCGGATACTATCTCCTCCAGCATCGGGAGCAGTGTCTGCGAATGGGTCTTTTTATTGTTCATCGTATATTCGGCGACCAGCCTGTCGTCCTCCGCGATCGCGACTGACGCGACGAGTGCCGAACTCTCAATACCTATTATCAGCATTTTACTTCAATCCTTCGATAATCAAACCCGCGTGAGGTGTCCTTGGTGATCGTGACGCGGACGGCCTCATCGGGGATCAGTTCCTCTATCAGCTCCGGCCACTCGACGATCGTGACACCGTCTCCGTAGAAATAATCGCGGTACCCGATCTCCTCCATCTCGCCGGGATCGTCGATCCTGTATACGTCGAAATGGTACAGGGGAAGTCTCCCCTCCTCATAGATCTGGACTACCGTAAAGGTAGGGCTCACTACCGGCTCGGCAATACCGAGTCCCGCTGCCACGCCCTTGGTAAATACGGTTTTCCCGGTGCCGAGATCGCCGCTTAAGGCTATGACCGTGCCCGGTTTTGCCTCCAGGCCCATCCTGCGTCCGGCTTCAAAGGTTTCCTCGGCCGAATTAGTCTCTGTAAGCATTATAACTCCTCTTTTTTCAGCTTAAGGCGCTTATCGTCCACATGCCTTTTGAGCAGCGACTCAAAGCCCGTTTTGTCGATGACCGCATCGCAGGGGAGCACAAATGCGCGGTTCCTCGCGATGTACATGTAATAGCCCGACTTGCCCTGCTTTACCTTGAACATCTTGTCCCAGGTAAAATCGGCGTATTCGTCGGCGCCTCTGGCCATGTCAAAGCCCTCGTCGCTGAAGGTATATGTGATCGTATTCTTCGGATCGCAGATCAGATCGGACTGCTTTTTCGCCTTGAACCACAGCGTAAAGGGGCTGTTGGCCAGGAACATGGCAGCGATCGCGCCGAACAGCACTATCTGGATCGGTGAATAACCCTGCACGAGTCCTATGACAACGAACACTATGGCCGCGATGCCGAGCACTGCCGAGAGCGCGCCCATCACATTCATATAGGAATGATAGAACATGAACTCGAACATGCACCTCTGATCGGGCTTTGCGGCTATCACAAAGCTCGGCTCGGTGTGCTCTATCCTTTTCTTAGGTTCGGTCTTTGCCGCGACCGCCTCGGGCATATAATCTGCAACGCTCTGTCTTTCTTCGGTCCCGTCATCTGCGGCATCGGCTCCGTTCCCGGCCGCCTCTGCCTCCTCTTCGGCCTCTCTGAGCTCCTCTTCTGTAAGGGTGCTGATGTGGGCCAGTTCGCTGATGCCTCTCTTCTTTTTGGTTTCGTCTGTTGTATTGCCTGACATATTTGTTCCGGTAACGCATCCGTTTGGATTAGCTCAAGTGCTGCGGACGCGCATTCTGTATCTGTTTTAAGATCAGATGATCATGGTGAGCTGTATCCTCTGTTTTTTGAGATCGACGCTCATAACTTTTACCTCTACGATATCGCCTACGCTTACGGCGTCGAGAGGATGCTTGATGAACTTTTTGTTGGTGATCTGCGAAACATGTACGAGACCGTCCTGATGTACTCCGATATCAACGAATACGCCGAAATCGATGACATTGCGCACGGTACCCTTTAAGATCATGCCTTCCTTCAGGTCCTTCATCTCCATAACGTCGGTACGGAGGATGGGCTTGGGCATATCCTCACGGGGATCGCGGCCGGGCTTCTCGAGCTCCTTGATGATGTCGGTAAGTGTGATCTCGCCGATGCCGAGCTCCTCAGCCAGCTTCTTTTTATCCTTTACGAGGCTGCCGAGATGCGAAAGTCCGCTGCCTGCCGCGCTCACATCGGTAAATGAATTGTCATTGCCGCGGGACGCGCTCTTTTTGTCGGGCTTTGCATCATTACCTGCCGAAACGGTCATGCCGGAGTTGGCATAGGCTTTCATCAGGAGCTGGCCCATCGCGGAGTTGGTGTTTCTGATCGTAACCTCGCGGTTTCCGCCCTTGCGGTCGCCGCGGCGCGCCGCTTTATCCGCTGCGTCGGCCTCTGCCTTCGCTTTGCTCTGCGCTGCCTTTACGGCCTTGGCCTGCTCGGCCTGAACCTTTTTGATATCATCGGGTGTAAATCCGAGCTTTTCGAGGAGCTTTGTCGCAGCCTCATAAGACTCGGGATGCACGCTGGTCGCGTCGAGAGGGTTCTTTCCTCCGACGATGCGCAGGAAGCCCGCGCACTGCTCGTAAGCCTTCGGTCCGAGCTTCGGAACCTTAAGGAGCTGGGCACGCGATACGAAGCGTCCGTTCTCCTCGCGGTATGCAACGATGTTCTTTGCAATGGGCTTTGAGATACCCGAAACGTACTCGAGCAGCGACGCCGATGCGGTATTAAGGTCGACGCCGACCTTATTTACACAGTCCTCAACTACGCCTTCAAGGGCCTCGCCGAGCTTCTTCTGGTTCATGTCATGCTGGTACTGGCCAACGCCGATCGACTTCGGATCGATCTTTACGAGCTCCGCGAGCGGATCCTGGATCCTTCGCGCGATCGAAGCCGCCGAACGCTGTCCCACATCGAAGTTCGGGAACTCCTCGGTCGCGAGCTTACTTGCGGAATAAACGGACGCGCCTGCCTCGCTTACGATAACGTAGCTGAGATCCGGCTTGTTGATCTCCTTTAAGAGCTCAACGATGACCTGCTCGGACTCACGCGACGCTGTTCCGTTGCCGACCGAGATAAGGGTTATATTGTACTTGGCAATGAGCTGCTTTAAGATAGCCTTTGCCTTGGGGATGTTCTTCTGGGGACCGTCGGTGGGATAGATAACGACTGTATCGATGACCTTGCCGGTAGGGTCTACTACGGCGAGCTTACATCCTGTTCTGAACGCGGGGTCCCAGCCGAGTACCACATGTCCCGCAACCGGAGGTGCCATAAGGAGCTGTGTCAGGTTCTTTCCGAATACCTTGATCGCGCTGTCCTCTGCCTTCTCCGTGAGATCGTTCCTGATCTCACGCTCGATGGCGGGAGCGATAAGACGCTCGTACGCGTCCTCGATCGTAGCCTTTAAGAGATCGTTGGTGTACTGATTGTCCTTTTTGATGATCATTTTCTGCAGATAGTCGAGGATCCGCTCAACCGGTGCCTCGATCTTGACTGTCAGGAACTTCTCTTCCTCGCCGCGGTTCAGCGCGAGCACGCGGTGTCCGAGGATCGTGCTGACCTTCTCCGAGAACTTATAGTACATCTCGTAAACGGACTGCGCCTTCTCGTCCTTTGCTTCGCTCGTTACGATGCCCTCATCGACGGTAGCCTTACGGATCCAGATACGGTAATCCGCCTCATCCGATATTTTCTCGGCAATGATATCGCATGCGCCCGCAATGGCGTCCTTTGCGGTCTTGACATCCTTTTCCTCGGAAATATACTCCGCGGCATACTCCTCGATGGGCTTGTCCGCTTCCTGTGCCCAGATGATGTCGGCGAGGGGCTCGAGTCCCTTTTCCTTCGCGACGGTCGCTCTGGTTCTCTTTTTCTGCTTATAGGGACGGTAAAGGTCCTCTACGACTACAAGAGTTGTAGCGGCCAGAATAGCCTCTTTCAGTTCGTCTGTGAGCTTGCCCTGCTCCTCGATGCTCGAGATAACGGCAGCCTTGCGCTCTTCGAGATTGCGCAGATATGTGAGTCTTTCGTAGAGATTACGCAGCACCTCGTCGTTTAACGAGCCCGTAACCTCCTTTCTGTATCGTGCAATGAAGGGGATGGTGTTGCCCTCGTCAATGAGCTTGACTGTGGCGTCCACCTGCGCCTCCTTAATATTCAGTTCTTTTGCCAGTTGTTCGTTGATGTTCATTTTCAGGCCTTCCTTATGTTGATTTCTTACGGCGGTTGAATGCTTTTATGAACCGCCACATTACATTTTACCACTTTTTTGCGGCAGTTGTCCACTACTCATGATACGGAAGTTGATCGGGGCATTTATCGCCCGAACTGTTGCGAAACATATTGTGGAACCTGTATAATAATATTGTCGTCTAATGTGTGAAAACGGCGATCCGCCGGCGTATAAACGAGGATAAAGAGGAGGAACTGTTTATGAAGAAAAGATTTTCGATCATTGCGGCATTACTGCTGAGTGCGGTCATGCTCGCAGGATGCGCCAAGAGCATGGCAGACAACAATGCCTATTACAGCGGCGGGTCTTCCGCACCTCAAGCCGCTAAGGCTACCCAGGCGTTCTACGGCTATTCCGAAGACGCGGCAACCGAGGATTATGCTCCAAACGACGCCAAAACCGATGCTCCGGGCAGTGCCGCCCCCGTCAATACCGACGGCAGCAATATCGACGCGTCACAGTCCGCGTCCGGCAGAAAGCTCATCAGACGTGTTAACTTAAGCGTTGAATCCCTTGAGTTCGAACAGAGCGTAAATACGCTCGAGAGCAGCGTCGGCGCGTTCGGCGGCTATATCGAGAGCTCTTCGATCACCGACAGGAACAGCTATTACAGTATCAACAACTATCGCAATTCCAGGATCGCGAACTATGTGATCAGGATCCCGAGCGAGAGGCTCGACGGTTTCTTAAACCAGGTAGGAAACATCGGCAACATCACTTCGCAGTCGACGAGCGCCGAGGACATCACTCTTTCGTATCTCGACCTCGAAGCCAGGACCGAATCCTTAGAGATCCAGCAGGAACGCCTGCTCGCCCTGCTCGAAAAGGCCGAGACGGTCGATGAGATCATCTCCCTCGAAGACAGGCTTTCCACCGTCAGATACCAGATCGAGGCACAGAGAAGCACCCTTAAAAACTACGACAATCTCGTAGCTTTCAGCACCGTTACGATCGGCCTCACAGAGGTAGTCAAGATCACCGAGCCCGAGCCCACCACCATGGGACAGCGCATCAGCAGGGGCCTTTCGGATACTTTCTACGATCTCGGTGTAGGCCTTGAGAATTTCGCTGTAGGCTTCGTTGTAAATCTGCCCTACATCCTTATCTGGGGACTGATCATATTCGTGATCATCTTCGTGATCGTTAAGATCGTTAAAGGCACAAAGAAGCGCAGGGAAAAGAAGCAGGCCGCGCTCCAGGCAAAGCTCCAGGCCGACTGGGCAGCCCGTCAGGCCGCGCAGCAGCCCGCTCCCACCCCTGACACAGATAACAAATGAGTACAAGACCGACAGATTATCCGTCACATCCATACAAAGCCCTCGGAACTCCCGGGGGCTTTTTGCCGGACTTATCGGTTCTTCGTTCGGGTATCTGTGCGCCCGCTTTTGCTGTCACCTTATACGAAGAACCGTCAAAAAAAGCCCCCGGAAGTTCCGGGGGCATCTGAATATATGCTACGGATTATTTAGCGTCGGTCTTGTCTTCGATCTTGCCGTCCTTTGCGTTCTTGCGAACGGACTCAACGCCCTTTAAGCAGCTGTCAAGCTTCGAGTAGCCCTCACCGGTAGCGATGATCTGGCCGTTCTTAGCCTTAAGTCTGAAACGGAACTCACCCTTCTTGTCCTTGTAAACCTCGAACTTGGGATTGGACTCTGCCTTGAAACCGGTAACGGTCTGATTCTCAAGAGCAGCGATGGGTGCATTGGCAGCTACGCTGGCAACACCGTTCTTTGCGGTAGCCTTTGACTTGTAAACCTGACTGGTGGCAATAACCTCTCCGTTGCCTGCAACGAGATTGAACTTAAAGCCTGCTTTTGCCTCTGATAATACGAACTTACCCATGGGTAAAACCTCCTTCTTTTATCCCCTGTGTGGATTTTTTACGGCTTTTGCCGTCCTCATGTATGATATTATCAAATTTCAGAAAAAATGTATAGACAAATTGCGAAAAAATCGAAAAAAATCTATAATTCTCTGTCGTTTCAGCTTCGTGCGAGCTTTTTCGACATCTCATACATGTAGGAGTCGGGCTGTTTCGTCATGCGGAGTGCCTTTTCCATGTCGAAATCGACAAATTCGCCGTTGCAGTAGGCAACGATGCGGTTCTTCGAGCCTGCGTTGATCGCCTCGACAGCCTTGCCGCCCATAGCCGACGCATATACTCTGTCCTGACACGAAGGAGTGCCGCCGCCCTGGATCAGTCCGAGGATCGTGGCTCTGGTCTCGAGTCCGGTCGCGAACTCGATATTCTTCGCGAGAGACCCGGATTTGCCGACCGCCTCGGAATTGACGATCAGGTGGAGTCTCTTGCCGAGCTTCTTTTTATTGATGATCTCGCTGATGATCGTCTGCTGGTCATTGTCGTAGAACTCGGGAGTAAGTATCTCCTCGGCGCCTGTCGCGATACCGCACCAGAGCGCGTTATGTCCGGACCTGAAGCCCGCTACTTCAATGATGGAACAGCGTTCATGCGAGGCGGAAGTATCCCTTACCTTATCGATAGCCGCCATCGCCGTATTGATCGCGGTGTCATATCCGATCGTGTATTCGGTGCATGCAACATCATTGTCGATCGTGGCGGGAACACCGATAACATTGATGCCGCGTCCGATCAGGTCCAAGCCGCCGCGCATGGTGCCGGTTCCGCCGATGACCACGAGCGCATCCAGCTCCAGCTCTTTGATCGTCTCAACAGCCTTTTCCAGTCCCTCTTCGGTCTTAAAGTCGGGGCAGTCGGCTGCCAGCAGCAGCGTGCCGCCCTTCTGCACGGTCTCGGACATCGTGCTGTTGGACATCTCTATATAGTCTTTTTCGATCAGACCGTTAAAGCCTCTGTAGAAGCCGAATACCTTCATGTTGTAGCCGATCGCCGAACGAACGACCGCACGGATCGCGGCGTTCATGCCGGGCGCGTCGCTGCCTGAGGTCAGGATACCTATCTTTTTCCTGCCCTTGGACTCGGTGTTGACGGGGAGCATGCCCTCACGCTGCAGGAGACGTCCCTCGCCCTTTCTGGTAAGCTTTGAGAGCATATCTACAAGGAACGGATCGAGCGACTTCTTCATCGCGAGCGCCTCTTCCATGTCGTAATCCACGAACTGTCCGTGCTTGAAAGCGACAACGCGCTGGTTGCCGCCGTTATGCAGGATGTCCACGGCCTTTGCGCCCATCGCCGAAGCAAACACCCTGTCCTTACAGGTCGGGCTGCCGCCGCGCTGCATATAGCCGAGATTGGTGGCTGTCGTGGGCACGCCTGTCGCGTACTCGATACGCTTTGCCATGCCCTCGGAATCGCCTATGCCCTCTGCGTTAACTATGATGTAATGCTTACGTCCGGACTTACGCTTAGTCTGGATGTCGCCGATCAGCTTCTGCTCCTCATAGTTGTACATCTCCGTCGAGAGCACCGCCTCGGCGCCGTTTGCGATACCGCACCAGAGCGCGATGAATCCGGCGTGGCGTCCCATAACCTCGATGATCGAGCATCGCTCCTGGGAAGTCGATGTGTCCCTGATATTGTCGATGGCCTGCATCGCTGTATTGACTGCGGTGTCAAAGCCTATGGTGTATTCCGTGCATGCAATGTCGAGGTCGATGGTACCGGGCACGCCGATAACGTTGATCCCGCGTGCGGCCAGACTCTGCGCTCCGCGGTAGGAGCCGTCTCCGCCGATGACTACCAGACCCTCGATGCCGTGCTTGCGGCAGTTCTCCGCTGCCTTATCCTGACCCTCTTTCGTGAGCATCTCGGGACAGCGCGCGGTAAACAGGAAGGTACCGCCCTTCTGTATGGTGTCAGCCACACTCTTTGAGGTCAGCTCGACAAAATCCTCTTCGATCAGGCCCGAGAATCCGCGCCTGACTCCGACTACCTCCATGCCGTACGCGATACCCGTGCGCACAACGGCCCTGATGGCCGCGTTCATACCGGGAGCGTCACCGCCCGAGGTCAGTACGCCTATGCGCTTGATCTTCCCTGCGCCGGTTCCCTTTTTAGCGGTCTCCTTCTTCGCGGGCTCTTTCTTTGTGGTTTCTTTCTTTGCGGTTTCCTTCTTTGCTGCCTTCTTTGTCTCGTCTTTTACAGCTTCGTTTTTTTTGGTTCCTGCCATAGTCGCCACCTTCATTTTGTTCCGGCATCGCAGTTTCCGCGTGCCTCTGTTTAAGTATTTTCCATCAGTTTCAGTATAACTCACGGCCCGCAAAAATCAAGTTTTCGCGATCCGCTTCGACACTTTGATCCTCGCATACCGCAGCTTATACTCAGCTTCGGAAATGTCCTCGAGATAATTCCTGTTGAAATTCGACCTGACGCCCGCAGCCTCTAAGATATCCGCTGCCTTGTTATAGGCGATCGCGGCGTCCGTCAGCTCCGAATAATGCCCGACGATGAGATCGGATCTTACATGTATCCTCGTGGTAAATGTATCCCTCGCCCGCACGGTCTCCTTTGTCACACCGAAGTAGGGATTGACTATCACGACGTTGCCCGAGCGGAAATCATAACGGTCGTTGTTCTTGAAATAATAGTCTTTGCCGCAGACCGCAAAGCTCTTGATCCCGTATCTGGCGTAAACATTGAGCTGCGAGCCGTAGTCCGCGACGAACAGATGCCCGCCGCGCCTCTGTATCGAATGATGCGTATAATAAAACAGCTCCGACGCGTCAAATCTGAGTATAGTGTCTTTATCGAGATAATACTCGAAATACCTGTTGCGCAGATATATCGGGCCGCGGCAGTAGATGCCGTTATCCCGGAGATTTATCATAGCGATCCATTTTTCGAACGGGAGCGGGCCTTCATCGTAATCGTCGATCGTTATCCGCCTGCCGCCCTCACCCCGCAGGATCGCGGCAGCTGCCTTATATGCCGCGTTCGCGGCCTCTGCCGTATCAAAGCTGCCGAGACTTATATGCTTTGAGCTGTAGGTCAGGGATGCCCGGTAGTAGGGCGTTCCGTCCTTTTTAACGGCGGGATAGACGCCCGCGAGCCTCTGCTCCGCCTTTTCCCGATCGCCTGCTGCCCGGTTCTTTTTCCCGGAACCTGCAGTTTTAGTGCTGCCTGTCTTTGTCAATATCGTCCGCCCTTCCACTGTACCTGCGCCTGGGTTATCTTGACCGCCTCTTCGCCGTACATGCTCTTTAGTCTCGCGGTGAGCTCATCGCAGATGCCCGTGGTCATGGACATCGGCAGCTCCTTCATGCTGCGCTCGGCCTCGCAGTAGATGACTACCGCGTCGCGCCCGTCGTATGAGCCTACCGTCTCGAGCAGCTCCTTTTCCGCCGCCTGATAGGAGGGGATGTCGGGGAACTTTACCCAGAGCTTTTTCGGGAGCTCGTTAAGCTTTACCATATCGGAGAATATCAGCTTTGCGTCGCGGTCCTCCTCAGCGCTCACACGGCCTTTTATCAGGACCTTTTCGCCCTCGACAAAGTCGCTGCGTCTCTTTTCGTAATCCTTCGGAAATACGAGTACTTCGATATTTCCGAACATGTCCTCAAGTGTGAGGAATGCCATGACCGAATTGGACCTCGTGGTCTTTAACGTTTTGGCCTCGATGATGCCTCCGACCACCGCCGTCGAGCCGTCCTCGACCGATACGTTGCCCGTCTCGTCGTCGATCATGAAATCGAGCGAGGTCGCGGTCGTATTCTTATCGAGAGCGTATTTGTACATATTGAGCGGATGTCCGCTGATGTAGAGACCTAAAACCTCCTTTTCGAAGTTCAGTATCTCCTCGTTCGTGTAATCGGGGATATCGGGGAAGGACAGATCGGCCTTAAAGGTCTCCTCATCCTCGCAGATATCGAACAGCGACATCTGCCCCGTAATGCTCCTTTTGCGCTCGTTCGCGGTATCGTCAATGATCCTCGCGTAGGTCATCATCTTCTGCCTGCGCGTGCCGGGCAGCGAATCAAACGCGCCCGCCTTGATCATATTCTCGATGACGCGCTTATTGGCCTCCTTTGAGGTCATGCGGATGATGAAATCCTGCAGGTCCTTAAAAGGCCCGCCCTCACGCCTGTCCTCAACGATGCCCTCGACAACGGCGTTGCCCACGCCCTTGATCGCCGAAAGCGCGTAGCGTATCGCGTCTTTCCCATCAGGGGTCTTAACTGCGGTAAATGCCACGTCGCCCTCGTTGATATCGGGAGCGATGAGCTCGATGCCCATCTGTTTGCAGGCGTAGATGTACGAAGCCACCTTACCCGACTGGTCGAGCACCGAAGTCAGCAGAGCCGCCATGAACTCCGCGGGATAATATCGCTTCAGGTAAGCCGTCTGGTACGCGACTACCGCGTAGCAGGTCGCATGCGCCTTGTTGAAAGCGTATTTCGCGAAATCGGTCATCTCATCGAATATCTTATTGCCGACCTCCGCGGAAATGCCCCTGCCCGCGCATCCGGGAACGCCTTCATCGGGATTGCCGTATACGAAGTTCTGACGCTCCTTCGCCATAACCTCGGCTTTTTTCTTGGACATCGCGCGGCGCACCAGGTCGCTGCGGCCGAAGCTGTAGCCCGCCAGATCGCGTACGATCTGCATAACCTGCTCCTGGTAGACTATGCATCCGTGCGTGGGCTCGAGGATCGGACGCAGCTCCTCGCACTCGTAATGTATCGAGTCCTTTTCCTGTTTGCCCTTGATGTACTTGGGGATGAAATCCATCGGGCCCGGTCTGTACAGAGCGATCCCCGCGATGATATCCTCAATATTTTCCGGTTTCAGCTCCTTCATGAACGCGGTCATGCCCGCGGATTCGAGCTGGAATATGCCCTCGGTGCGTCCCGACGAGATCAGATCGTAGACCGATCTGTCGGAATAATCTATCTTATCAATGTCAAAATCCGGATCCTTGCCCGAGTTCCTGACTGCCTTTGCGGCATCGTCGATAACGGTCAGGTTTCTAAGGCCGAGGAAGTCCATTTTCAGCAGTCCCAGCTCCTCGAGCGTGGTCATCGTATACTGTGTCGTGATGACATTATCCGAAGAACGCGACAGCGGCACGAACTCATCCACGGGCGCCGGCGCGATAACAACGCCTGCGGCATGGATGCCTGTGTGCCTCGGAAGTCCCTCGAGACGCATCGACATATCGATGAGCTTATGCGTCTCGGGTTCGTTGTCATATGCGGATTTG
>JAEEGG010004524.1_pt1 | contig 33619 bp, 18 predicted proteins | sample 9134161 | NCBI WGS metagenome assembly JAEEGG01 (sample SAMN16246543, study PRJNA631951) | gut metagenome | biome: gut microbiome; feature: rumen; material: CR-attached | host: Bos | place: Iran: Karaj | collected 2018-10 | reverse complement strand
TCCTTCAACGGTGTACCTACGGCCTCTATCTTTCGTTTGATGCTTTGCTCAATAGGCGACAGTATTACCCAAGAGTCAGAGGTAGTGAACTCGCAAACAGTGTGTTGTTGCTGCACGAAATCGCTCATTTGTCAACAGCTATAAAAGAATGGATGTAGCGATTTAACGTATTCCTGTCAACCTTACAGATTTTAGCAATTTTACGCTTAGACACATTGGCGGCAAGCAATTCGGATATGAGAATCTGCTTACCGTGAAGTTTGTACTTTTCAGGAGCACTCTTCCTTCCCTTAGGTCTTCCCAAAACAACACCTTCAGCCTTTTTTCTAGCTAACGCCTCTTTTGTTCGTTGACTAATCAGGTTACGCTCAATCTCAGCTGAGAGACCAAATGCAAATGCCAAGACTTTGCTCTGTATATCCTCACCAAGCCGATAGTTGTCCTTAATAGTCCATACTTTACATTCTTTTGACATACAGATGTTTAGAATCTCCATAATCATAAACAAGTTTCGGCCTAAACGAGACAGTTCTGCGCAAATGATAACATCGTCTTTTTCCACACGTTTTAGCAATGCGCCCAACTGGCGTTTATTGTATGACTTGGTTCCACTGATAGTTTCTTCTATCCATCCGTCAACCTTCATTTTCTCTCGTTCACAAAACTTGTTAATCTCAAACCGTTGGTTTTCTACCGTCTGCTTGTCGCTGCTCACTCTAATATACCCGTAAATCATAATCTTTTTTGCACAAAATAATAAAATATCAATGTAATTTATTACCTTCGTGCCAAAAAAAGTAAATAAAGTAATAAACAGATAAGATACTCTTATCTATCACCAGCGATACCGTAGTACAAACGCTGCTCGGAACCGTCATTGACGAGAACTATAGCCTGTTACTATTGGAGAATTCAGACATTGACTTAACGACTGCGGTCCTTTTGGATAAGGTACAAAAAGGAAAGTCCATTAGCGACGATGCTCTTAAGATGCTGAGGAAAGCGATACTAATTGAGGGGCGTAAGCCTCATCTGTATGTATCGAAGCAGATAGCAAAAGCTACCAATAAACAAATAGAGTACACCTTGAAGAAGGGCTTCAACGATGCGGAATGCCAAGAATGGATATTAAAGGTACTGAATGACCATAAGGTATTGAGTCGTAAGCAGATTAATGAATTGCTGTGGAACAAATTGCCTATTGATTGTTCCGATGACTAGAAGATGTACAAGATTAAAAATTATTGCCCAGTGATGCCAGTAAAGTTGGCAAAACATTTGGATATGTGAGCTATTATGCTTACCACAAAGTCACGAAAAAACCGCGATACCCAAAAGAATATCGCGGTTTTTACCATGAGTACACAAGGAGTCACTACTGTGCAGGGATGGAGAACATGCTCGAAAGGGCGTCAGGGTCAATCGTCAACTCGATGACGAGGCGGGCGCTGTTGTCTTCGTTCTCGACGTAGCTGAACTCCTGCGTGGGCTTGTCATCCGTGTAGTTGTACGTCTTCTGGGTGAGTTTGGTGAACTTGACGCCGTCGCTGACTGTGCCGCTGAAGACGAAGGTTGACTTCTCGCCCGGCGTGTAGTTACTCTCCGACTCCTGCCAGCTGAGGTCGGTGAGCTGCAGGGCTACGTCGTCGCCCTTGCCGTAGAGGCCAGGAGAAGTGTAGTCGTACCAAGTGTTGCTGTAGATATGGCGGAAGCTGAGGTTTTCGACCTTGCCGCCGGTGAAGTCGAGGTTGTCGGGGATGATGTCAAACTCGATGACGTTCTGATACTCGTCGTACTCACCCTCCTTGTAGTTCTTCTTGGCCACCACGTGGAGCGTCGTGCCGTTCAGCGTGACGCTGACATTAGGCGAGGTAAAGATCTCGCCATAGGTAGTCATAGCGCTGGCACCGGTGGTGGTCTCCAGCATCATGGCCGTGGCCGAGAGCGTGCAGGCGTTGACAGAGATGCCGCCGCCCTCCTGGGTGACGGTGACGGGGAAGGACTTCATCTCGGTGCCCGGTGCGGGGGCACTGCCCTCGAAGGCGGCCATATAGATGGTGACGGTGCCCGTGCGCTTGGCGCCGGTGGTGTTGGGCTTGGCGGTGATTTCCACATAGAAGCTGCCGTCGGCGGTCTCATAGCCTTGGGCGCTGAGCCATCCCGTTCCGTCTGTCTCCACTTTGTTGCCTATGCGGTTGTAGGTGTTGCCCAGGTAGGTGTTTACCCTCTGTGTGCCGCCCTTGGCAGAGAAGTTGAGCGTCGTGGGCGAGACGTGTGGCACTGACGGGTCTTCGGGCACATTCTGGTAGACGCTGTAGATACGTTTCTTCGTTGTGCCGTCCTTCATCAGGAATGTCAGTTCAAAGCTTCCCTGCCGCACACCGCCGGTGGTGTTCTCCTTGACGGCGGTCAGCAGGACAGTCATTCCCGTGGAACTGCCGCCAAGCCAGGAGTCGTTCAAACAGTGGATGTTCGTGATGTGGTCCACATTGGGACAGTTGAAGGTCACGGTCACTTGAGCATCATACTCGCCGCCGAGGTAAATGGGCTTCGGCATATAGTCGTCGCACAGTTCGGCTTCGGCACTGAGTGCCTTCTGCGTAACCTCCAGCGTGCGCACTATCGGGTCGCCGGAGACGGGTGTCAGCGTGTAGGTGACATAGTTTGTGCGGTCCTCGTTGACGGGGTTGGCCTCGCCATAGACGGTGATGGTGGTGCCGTTGCGCGATGCCTTGATCCACTCAATGGCGGGCTTCACCTCCTGGCTCTTGATAAGCGAGGCCACGAGGTCGTCCCACGGCGTTATCTTGATCTGCACCGTCTGGCGGTCGCTATATTGCGAGCCAGCGCTTTCCTCGGCCTTCAGTGTCACCTCCGACGGCACGAGCTGCACGTCGAGGGTCAACGCCGACTGACGGACAGTGACGGTCTTGCTATCCTTCTTACCGTCGGCCTTGGTGAGTTCAACCGTGATTTTGGCCTCGCGCGGCTCCTTCATATTGGTGTTGGGCTTGATGGTGACGTTGCACGTGTTGGAGCCCGAGCCGACACCACCACCGTTGTCTACCGTCAGCCACGACTCGTTACTGCTTGTCAGGCGCAGCTCCTTGGCCGTCGTCGGATAGGTGACAGTCAGCTGCCGCTTCAGTTCGCCGTTCTGGAACTCACTGCTGTAACCCGGCACCTCCAACGGATCGGGACTCACCGTGAACGGCGATGCCTTCTGGTGTACTTTCAGGGTGGCCTCACCACTCTGTCCTCGCTCGGTGACGCCCGAGAAGATGATGCAGCCCTCACGCTCCTCAAGGTCGGGATTCGGGTCGACCACCACGGTGACCACATCACCCTCGAGGGTGGGATGCAGGAACGAGTCGCCAGGCTTCACTTCAAGCTCTTTCAATGGCGACTTGATAATCTTGGCGGTATAGGTGCCGCCCTCGGCCTCGGCCTCTATCGGATCCGGCGAGAACTCGATGACGAGCTTGCCCTGTCGCACGGTATAGTCCTTAACGATGAGGACCTCGCCCTTGGAGTTGCTGCCGACGACGTGGAGTTTACACTCGCGGCCTTCAAGCTTCTCGGGCAATGCCTTATAATGCAGGACGAGAACCCGGTTCTGCGGCATCCAGCTGGCCGTCACCCAGTCGACACCCGTGCTCACCGCCACCTTGGGGCAGTTGGTGGCCACGTCCAGCTCGTCCATTTTCAGCGTTCCCTCCTGCACGGGCAATTCTATGTCATCGTAGTCGAGGATGGAGAAGTAGGCTGAGTCAACTACGATTTCAACCTCTGAGCAGAGGATGGGGGGCTGGCTGGGAATGCGGACCGTGGGGAATACGGTGTAGGACGTTGTCTTACCCTTCAGCGGGTCGAGCGAGAAAGTGTACTCCACCGTCTTGCCACTGAGGAAGTTCCAGTAATAGTCAGGGCGCTTATAGGTGGCATAGACATCGTCCTTCCAGTCGAGCACGGTGAAGCCTACATCGACGGGCAACAGCAAGTTGCGCCCCATCTTATAGGAGGCGGTTGTTTCACCATAGTAATAATCGCCAATCTGGCCCTCGGCCTTCACGATATAGTCGGATATCTTAGGCACGATGCCGACATTCAGCTCGAAGAACTTCCTCCGGTTGAACCAGTTGGTCTGCCAGCCGTGCATACTGAGATAGGGGTTGGCAAAGGCGAACGGGCTGTAACTGACAATATCGTCGATGTTCAGCACGTCGTAAGTATGGTCTGTGTAATAGGTCAACGGCAGATCGTCGGAAATGGTGGTCACGGGAATCTTGAATGAGAGCATACGTCCCAGTTCGAGACGGAGACCGACGCCGCTCACACCGCAGATAAGGGGATTGTAGCACTCAAGTCCGGCTTCTAACATCACACCACCGGTGAAAGACCCTCCCAGCGTGAGCTTCTTCAACTCATACTCATCGAAGTCAACACTCAAATCAGCATCGCCACTCACCTGTCCGAGGTCGAGGCTGACGCCTCCCTGCCTGTAGTAATTGACCGAGGCCATCGTGTGGTAGGTACCGGAATAGAACGATTCCAGTTCCAGACTGCCAGCCCCTTCGACGAAGATGCCGCACTTCCAGAGCACCTTGGCGTAGAGGGGCGTGTTTTCTTCGCCAAATACTTTCCTGAAAAAAGTCAGCTTATGGGGGAAGGGCAGGTCCAGGCGCGAGGCCAGCGTGCCCGACACCTTGCCACCATACTCAATGTAGGCATCGGCGCCAATATAGCCGTCGATATGTACACCGGCCTGAGGATCGACGCTCAGGAAGGAACGGGCGTGCAGTGTAGGCTCGATGTAGTAGGAAACGGAGCCTAACGGAGTGACAGACAGGGAGTAGATGTCAAAGTCGTTGATAAGGTCTTTTGACCCCGTCAGACCGACCGTGGCTCCCGTCGGCTCCAGTTCGATGGGTTCCTCAGAGCCCCACAGCAGTGTTGCCCGGTTTCTCGCGTTGGCCTGGTCCTTGGTGCCGACGGCCATCTTGAGCATAGCCCGTTCGAAGGCCTCATCAGGCTGCAGGGGCTCGGTGGTGACGGTATAGCCGCCACCGCTGTTCTCAACCGACGTGACACGGCCCCCAAAGCCGCCCGGCAGCAGGGGACTGCTGTTTTCCTCGATGAGCCACTTGTCGCCCTTCTTGGGCAGCAGACTGACGGGGACGCTGGCCGACAGGCGGATCCAGCGCGCCGAGTCGGAGGCAACGACATAGTCGCTGATCAGCGGGTTGGCCTTGATGACGTCATTCTTGTAGACGGTCTCCGGCGTGACAAAGGCCACGCTGTCGATGGCCGAGACGGGGATGCGGAACACCGAGTCGAGGGCGTAGACCTCCTGCACCACGTAGTCGTCGTGCTCAATGCCGAGGGTGTCAATCTTCGAGTACTCAAAGCGCTGGATGTCGTCGAAGAAGAAGGCATTAAACCGCCCGTCGTTTCGGAAGATGTAGAGCGCGTCCTGTGCCTGCTGCGCGCTGGCGGGCAGAATGCCGACAGCTAACAGCCAAAAGCTAACAGCCAACAGTCTATAAACAAAGTGTTTCATCGCTTCATCACTTTATAGGTTACATTGTCGGCCTTCACAACATACACGCCACGGGGCAGCGCAGAGAGGGACAGACGGTAGGTGCCGGCATGCTGCGCCGTAAGCTGGCGAACGAGCTTGCCGTCGAGCGAGTAGACACCGACGGCAGCACCGGCCTTGATGCCGCTGATGACGAGCTCGCCGTCCTCATAGTCGACCGTGGCAGGGGCTGACTGCAGCTCGCTGACGCCCGTCACGCTGCGCTTCTCGTAGGTAAAGCGCAGGATGTCGGTCAGCTGATAGGTGACGTCGGCCTTGGCCGAGACCACGCGCAGGCTGGTGCCCTCGAAGCGCACCTCGGGCTTCTCGGCGAGCATATAGGTGGTCTGCACGTGGTCCTTGGTCTCGATGACGAGGAAGTTGCGGTCGACCATCGTGCCGGGGTCGGGCTCGGTGTCGCCCATGCCAGCCACCGGCGGGGTGAAGATGTAGGCGTCGGCAGAGGGACTGCCCAACGGGACAACGCCGCCCGTACAGGCCAGGCGCCCGTCGCTGAGCAGCGTCCAGGCGGCGGTCTCGGTCAGGTCGTGGTTGAAGCCCGGAGCCGAGGCGAGCGTCCACTCCTCGGTGACGTAGTTGAAGCTGAGTATGTGGAGCGTCTCATCCTCGTAATAGCCGCTGTGGCCGATGATGTAAGCCTCCTGACGGGCCTCGTTGACGATGACGCCGCCACGGTAGTCGATGCTGGCGCCGGTCTCAGGATGGCGCATGGGTATCTGCAGGCTGCCGAACATGTAGGTCTCGTCCTCCTCGGCGCAGTAGAGCAGCAGTACGTAGCGGTAGCCGTCCTCGAGCGACTCGTCCATCTGGCCGGCAAGTATCATGTAGAAGTTCTCGCCGCCCTGCGTGAAGTGGTAGTCGGAGCTGCTGATGTCGGCGGGAAGAGGCGTGGGGATGAGCTTATCGTCGTAGGGCGTCGCCGTATACTCTACCTTGCCGGTAGCCATGTCGTAGATGTCGGCCAGCAGCACCTTCGTGCCGTCTTTGAGGGTGTAGAGCTCTATCGGCTCCTCGTTGTTGTCGAAGTACGACATCGAGATGATGTGGCCGTCGGGCAGGTGGAACAGGTAGGGATGGTAGCGGCCGTCCATGTTGCCGACGCCCTTGAACGACGAGCCGTCGTAGCAGTCCATCGCGTTGTCGAGGCCACCGCCGCTGTTGCCGCTGACGAAGACCTTGCCGCCGGCGGTGATGGCCTTGCAGCCGGCGCGGCCGATGGTCATGTCGGGACCTGCCGAGAACGACTGCGTGGCAGGGTTGAAGATATCGGTCTTCTTGGCCACACTGAGGGTCTGCTGGCCCGTCTTGCAGCCGCCCACCATGAAGCGTCCGTCGCTGAGCCTGGCTGTAAAGCCGTCGGCGTGGGGCGCGCTGAGCGGCAGCGTCTTCCAGCTGCCGTTCTGCCAGAGTTCGGCAACGGTCACCAGATTCCTGTCGGTGGTGGTGCCGCCTACGACGACGAAGCCGCCGTTATCGGTCGGGAACATCAAGTGGTCGATGCGGCCCCTGGCCATGTCGGGCAGCTTCTCATACTTCAGCGTTGCCATGACGCCCTGTCGGGTGGCGTCGGCACGGGTGCTGCGGCGGGTAGTGCGCTCCATGCGCTTCACGGCTTTCTTGTGAGCCGCGTTGACGGGCTTCACGGCGGCCGTGCTGAGCAGCGGCCATGCCAGGAGGCTGACGATGGATAATGCTATTCTGTTCATCATATTGCTGGTTTGTTTAGACTATAACAGGCGAATTGCGTGGCAATTCGCCTGTCATGGGATTGTAGTGTCGGTAAATTATTCTGCTGCCATAGTTGAGCCTGACCCACCGCTATTGCGCTCGGTGCTGCGCGCCGACCATGACGACGGTGAGGCCAAGCCGTCGCCATCCTTGAAGATGCGGTACGTGCCGACTTTCATCAGCTGGTTGTCGGGGTCGTTCTTCTCGATCATCAGGCTACCTGAGAAGAAGTCCTTGATGCCGTCAGCGGTCATCGTGCCTGAGACGATCTCCGCCACCTTGTAGGTGGCGTTAAATGATGTGAAGCTACCGTTCATGACGGCAAAGATGGTGAACTTATCGCCCTCGCCCATCACGATCATCTCGGTCTTGTCGTTAATGCTACCTCCCTGCCGGTACTGGTAGTTCAGGGTGTTCTTCGATTTGTTCTGGCCTGAGAAGTTCATAATCTGGTCGGCAAGATCCCCTTTAAACGTATAGCCGTCGGAGGTGTAGACCGACACATGCGGATGGCTGGTGAAGGTGCCGTCGATGGTGGGCGGTGTGCTTCCGGTGTAAATGGGCATGTGGGTGGCCATCTTCGAGAGATACTCCTGCGGAATCTGCTGCGTGATGCGCTCGTCGAACTCAGCCTCGTAGGTCTCGACGTAGTCAAGCTCGTCCTGCAGCACCTTCAGCTCAGTGCCGTCGGTCTTGTAGATGGTGTACCAGTATTCCTCGCTGGCGGCCCTCTTGGCCATCAGGCGGCGGGCCAGCCTTGTTGACGCTCCTTGCGAAGCTCGGGCGAGGCTGCGACTGTCGTCGGTGTAGATTTTGGGAGCCCACGTGGTGGCGGGACTGGTGCCGTCACCGTCCTTGCCGATGGCATATTCCTCGATGTTGTTGTTCTCGTCGAGCGAGGCCTCAGCAATGTGGAAGTTTCTCAGCGTTCCTCCGCTAACCTCGCCCGACATGATGTAGGCAAGGCGGATGAAGATGCCCCATGAGGGTATCTCGGTAGTCACAACGAAGCCGACGGTAAAATTGCTCCCCGAACCGGTAATATGAGCTTTTATACCCTGAGTACCCTGATACATCGACGAACCGATGGCGTAGTCGGTACCATCCTCGTCAATGGCGTACATATCGACATAGACATTGTTGCCCGACTGTCCGGCAAACTTGACGACCAACTCTGCATTTTCGACGATGTCATCCAGGTCAGCATCCTCTGGGTCTGTGCTCCAGAACTTCACGAGCTTGGGGGGCTTCAGGCTGAATGTGCCGTCGAGTGTAGGCGCACTGGAGCCTGTATAGATGGGCATACCCGCATCCTTCAGAATGCTGACGAACGGTGAACTGATGTCGAGGGGGTCAACCCTGAAATCATCGCCGGTGTCGGGATTGTCGGGAATGTCAGGAATATCGGGATCGGTATTCTTCACGTAGCCCGGCGACATGTGGTCGAAGAGTGCGGCGGGTATGTCGACCGTGTTGCCATTCTTATAATGTACGCGTATGCCCTGAGCCTGGGCGGCTGTCAGCCCTGTCGTCAGGAGCAGGGCCGTCATTGCTGATATGATGATATTGGTTGGTTTCATTTCTTCAAGAATTTTATGTTGACACTTCCTGCTTTCACAATATACAGGCCCGGACGGAGCGTGCCGAGCGAGAGCTCCAGACTGCCGTCGCTGCCGATGCGGTGCTGGCTGACAAGACGGCCGCCGGTGGTGTAGATGCCGACAGGCTCGCCGGGGCGGCAGCCGCTGAACACAAGGGCGTCGTCGCCGCGGCTGACGCTGCCCTCAGCCTCAGGCTGAACGGGGCTGGCGGTCTCTTTGATGGCCGTGGCATCGCCAGTGGCATTGAGGGTGAACTTCCAGATCTTCAGCGTCTCGAAGGTCATCACGCCGCGGCTCGACGTAACGGTGGTCTCGGCGCCGAGCAGGCGTACCTGAGGCTTCTCTGAGAGCTTGTAGCCCACGGTGCCGCCCGTGTCGAGCGTGTACCACAGCGTGAATTCGTCGATGACGCCGCTACCAGGGTCGTCGGGGTCGGGTGTCGGGGTGTCGTCATCGTAGCCGGGCTGCGGGTCGTACGGCTCATCCTCCAGTGGTTTGGCAGGATCCACGTCGGTCAGGTCGGCGTTGAACGATATGCGGTAGTTGCCACGTCCCTCGCCGCGGTGTACCTTAATCAGGTAGTCACCAGCCTCCACGTTTTCAGTGACCAGCGAGCCGAAGTACCAGCTGGGATTGATGTGGAAATTGCCTTTCGTGCGCTCCCAGTAGTTAGAGCGGTCGTCCTGATAGTAGTACAGACGCACGTCGTCGATGCGCAGGTTGTTGCCGGGCTGGATGTTGATGGTCAGCGTGCCGGTGCTGGTCATCGTCACCTCGTACCAGTCCTCGCTGTCCTCATTACCGTTAGCATAGCCGTAGCCGAGGTGGCCTGACAGAGTCTTGCCCTTTGCCAGTTTCGTAGGCTTCTTCCAGTCGTTCTCTGCCTGGCCGTCGTCGGGCAGCGGGTCCTGTTCGAAGTCATACTTCAGCGAGTAGGCACCGTAGCCCTCACCGCGTTTCACCTTCACCAGGTAGTCGCCGGAAGTCACGTCGGGGACGGTCAGCGTGCCCAGATACCAGCTGGGATTAATAAAATAAGTGTTCGACGTGCGCTCCCAGTAGTTGGAGCCGTCGCTCTGGATATAGTAGAAGCGGATGTCGTCGACGCGCAGGTGGCTGTTGACATCGGTTGGCGTGTAAGTGAGAATCACCTTACCGTCGCAGGGTACGCTGATGCGGTAGAAGTCCACGTCGTCCTCGCTGCTCTTCTGATAGCCGTAGCCCAGGTGTCCCTGCTTCTCCTGTCCGCGGGCCAGGTAGTTGTTGTCGCGACCTTCTTTCCAGTCGTTGTTAGGCTCGGCGTCGTTCTTGTATGCCTGAGGCTCAAGGGTGTAGGTCAGCTCGTAGCCGCCATAGCCCTCGCCGCGCTTCACCTTGATGAGGTAGGTGCCGGGAGCCATGTTGGGGATGTTCAGGTTGCCCTCATACCAGCTGGGGTTGGTCCAATAGTTGTGGTCGGTGCGCTCCCAGTAGTTCGAGCCGTCGCTCTGATAGTAGTAGAGGCGCAGGTCCTCAATGCGCAGGTTCTCGCCAGGCTTGATGTTGATGTTGACGGCACCGTCGCGCTTCACCTCGAACGTCCAGAAGTCGTCGTTGTCCTCGCTGCTCTTCTGGTAGCCGTAGCCTAAGTGCCCCTGCATCGTCTTGTTCAGGGGGAGTGTGCCGGGCTTTTCGTCTGACTGTGGGTTCCAGCCGTCGGGTTCGCGGTCGTTAGTGTAGGTGTTGGCCGTGAAGGTGTAGGTCAGCTCGTAGCCGCCATAGCCCTGACCGCGCTTCACCTTGACGAGGTAGGTGCCGGGAGCCAGGTTGGGGATGTTCAGGTTGCCCTCATACCAGCTGGGGTTGATCCAGTAGTTATGGTCGGTGCGCTCCCAGTAGTTCAAGCCGTCGCTCTGATAGTAGTAGAGGCGCAGGTCCTCTATGCGGAGCGTGCTCTCGGGGATGATCTTGATGTTGGCCACACCGTCGTCGGCAACGGTGAACGTGTACCAGTCGTCATTATCTTCGCTGCCCTCGGCGTAGCCATAGCCGAGATGCCCTTGCACGGTATGGTTCAAAGGCAGCGTACAGGGCTTATTGTCGGACTGTGGGTCCCAACCGTCAACCTCGCTATTATTCGCGTAGGTGCTGGGCGTAAACTCCACCTTGATGGTGTACTGCGCCGCGCCCTCACCATGCGTCACCTTGAGGAGATAGGTGCCGGGAGCCAGGTCGGGGACCTTCAGTTCGCCCTCATACCAGCTGGGTTCTATCCGGAAGTTGTTCGACGTGCGCTCCCAGTAGTTCGACCCGTCGCTCTGGTAGTAGTACAACCGCAAGTCTTGGACTCGCAGGCCGCTTCCCGGTGTGATGACAATCTTGGCAGCACCGTCGGTGGTGACAGTAAACTTCCAGAACTCCGTCTTCCTGTCAGTCGAGAGCTGTCCGCTCTTCTCCTGCCCCAATGGCAGCTGCGTGGCTTCAGTCCACGTTGTTCCCTGTGCCAGCACGCCTAAGGGAAGCGCCAGCAGCAAAGCAAATAGAAAATGTAGTCTTTTTCTCATATGATTGAATGGTTTTAAGTTTTCGTGGGGTAAAGATAGATATAATATGTGATACCGCCGTCGCACTATCACAAAACTTATTCCCATATTCACAATTTAAAGAAAGTTTAACGTTCCTACAATCACAATCTCGCATTCTCAAAATAACAATCAGCTTGTATACAGGTAGTTACGGACTATACCGACCAGTAAAAAAGTTAATTTATTATCCGTCATTCCGTCACAACACGGTTAACACACTCATTACAAATGAGTTACGGCGAAACGGATAACGGTGACGGGTGACGGATGACATTCACCGCCAGTGAACAATGATTCACCGCCAGTGAATAAATGAGCCGTTGCACCCGCCAGACAGAACGCTCGTGGAGGCTATAAAAATTCGTCACCCGTCACCAATATCCGTCACACCGCAATACACTGATTGTCAGTACGTTGCACAGAAATGACGGATGTGACGCTTTTTTTTGAACTCTGCGAAAGCAACAAAATAAGCGAAAAATGATTAAAATTTAGCCGCTGTAATTTGCTCCTGACAGGAAAAAAGCGTAACTTTGCACGCGACTATGATTGGGAACCTCATTGCGTCGATGCCGTTGTACGTCTGTACGTTCTGGTCGGTGCTGCTGCTGCTCGATGTCATCGAACGGCGGCAGAAGGCCAAGTTGCGGCTGCTGGCCTATATGTCGGCGGCAGCCCTGCTCTACATGGGGCACTACGTGTTCTTCAACCGCATGACAGCGCTGCTGCCCCTGACTGACACCATCTACTCGACGATGAACCTGGCCGTCTTCCCCCTGTACTATATCTACCTGAAGGAGATTACCGAGCCAGTCTGGAACCACCGCTGGCAGTGGCTGCTGCTGTTGCCTGCAGCCGTTGGCGGCGCGGTCATCGGACTGCTCTATGCGCTGATGTCGCCGGCGGAGACGGCGCAGTTTGTCGACACCTACCTGTATCACAACCAGACAGCCGGACTCGTCGGTCCCGCCTGGTGGCAGGGCGCCGCCCACAGCACGGCCAAGGTGGTGTTTGCCCTCCAGATACCGCCCATCCTGATTTCCGGCTACCGCAAGATCCGGCACTACGACCAGACCGTCGAGGCAAACTATGCCGACACCGACGACAAGCGGCTCCGCCTGATGAAGACCGTACTGCTGCTGTTTGTAGTCACGTCGCTGCTGTCGTTAGCCGCCAACGTTCTGGGCCGCTACCGCTTCGCCGACTCCCCGTGGCTGCTGCTCGTGCCGTCGGTGCTGTTCTCAGTGCTGCAGTTCATGCTGGGCTATGCCGGCTACCGCCAGCAGTTCTCAATCAGCGACCTGCTGCGCGACCTGAAGATTACGGAGCCGTCGGCCACGCCTGCCGCTACCGACGACGAGGCCGCCCAGCCCTCCATCCTCGACACGCTGCCCCAGCAGCTGACCAACGCCGTCAGCCGCGACCGCCTCTACCTGCAGCCCGACCTGAAGATTACCGACGTGGCCGACCTGCTGCATACCAACCGCACCTACGTCTCGCGGGTACTGAAGGAGCAGATGGGCACAACGTTTGCCGATTTCATCAACCGCCAGCGCATAGACTACGCCTGCCATCTGATGGCGCAGGACCCCACGACGGGAACCGACAAGGTGGCCACAATGTCGGGCTTCTCGTCGCTCTCATCCTTCTACCGCAACTTCAAACTCTACAAAGGCTGCGCACCTAAAGACTACCAGCCGCCGACATGAAGAAAGCACTGAAGTGGTTGGGGATTGCGGCCTTTACCCCCATACTGCTGTTCGTCACACTCGCCGCACTGCTCTACGTGCCGCCCGTTCAGAACTGGGCGGCCGACAAGGTGGCGGCCATCGCGTCGGAGAAGACGGGCATGGACATCACCGTGGGCACCGTCAGGCTGGAGTGGCCGCTGGACTTAGGCATCGACGACTTCCGCGCCATCCACGAGGGCGACACGCTGGCCGACGTTGGCCATCTGTCGGTCGACGTGCAGCTGCGGCCGCTATTCAAGAAGCGCGTGGTCATCAACGAGCTGTCGGTCAGCGACGCCAAGCTCAACACCAACGGCTTCATCAGCGACCTGCGCGTCAAAGGACATATCGGCGAACTGTGGCTGCGCTCCGACGGCATCGACCTCGACCTGGGCACGGCTGAGGTGAACGGCGCACGGCTCACCGACTCAAGCCTCGACATCGCCCTGAGCGACACGGCTGCCGTCGACACGACCACCACCGAAACACTGTGGCGCATCAACGCCGACAGCCTGAGCATAGCCCGCACCGACGTGAAGGTCCACATGCCGGGCGACACCCTGAACATTGCAGCCTACATGGGCAACGCCGTAGCCCGCGAGGCCGACATCGACCTCAGCACAGGCACCTACAAAGTGGGGAGCCTCGACTGGCACGACGGCCAGCTCAGCTACGACGACAACAGCCAGCCGCCCGTCGAGGGACTGGACTACAGCCACATTGACCTGAAAGACATACGGCTCGGCGTGGACTCTATCTACTACGGCCCGGAGGGCACCTCCTTCTACGTCCGCGAGACGGCGCTGAAGGAGAAGTCGGGATTGGAGATTCGCGAACTGACGGGCGGCGTGCGCTTGGACACAGCCTTTACCCACATCGAGTTGCCCCACATGAAGCTACGAACGGCTGACAGCGACATCGAGGCCGAGGTTAGCACCGACTTCAACGTGGCCGACGACAAGGCCCCCGGCAAGCTGCGCGCCCGCCTCAACGCCCAGATTGGCAAGCAGGACCTGATGCGCTTTGCAGGCGGACTGCCTCAGCAGTTCATGCGCCAGTACCCCAACCACCCGCTCAGCATCAAAGGCTCGCTGAACGGCAACCTGCAGCGCATGGAGTTTACGGGGCTCGACATCAACCTGCCATCGGCCATGCACCTCAAGGCCGACGGCGTGGCCCACAACATCACCGACCTCGACAAGCTGACCGGACAGCTGAACCTCAAGGCTGAGAGTCAGGACCTGGGCTTCGTCTCTGAACTGTTGCCGAAGTCTGCCGGCATACGTATTCCGAAGGGCATGACGCTGAGCGGAAACCTCAAGGCCAATGGCGGCCGATATGACGTGGACGCCACGCTGACAGAGGGCAGCGGAACCATCAAGGCCAAAGGCACGGTCAGCGCCCCACCCTCTGCACCTATAACCTACGACATCGACGCCACCGTCAAGAACCTGAACCTGCGCCACTTCATGCCCAAGGACTCATTAGGGCTGTTGTCGGCCACTATCAAGGCCAAGGGTAAGGGTACCGACATATTGTCGAACCGCAGCCACGCCGACATCAAGGCCAACATCCACCAGCTGCAGTACGGCCACTGGAACCTGCAGGACATTGCCGCCGACGCCACCCTGCAGAACGGCCGCGCCATCGGAACCCTCACCGGCCACAACGAGCTCTTCGACGGCCGTGTAGGCATCGACGCCCTCCTGAGCACCAAGCAGATAGAGGCCACCATCACACCCCACATCGACTGTGCCGACCTCTACGCCCTGCGCCTGTCGGACGAGCCGCTGACCATCGGCATGGGCGGCAGCGTCACCTTACACTCCGACATGAAGCAGAGTCACGAGCTGAAGGGCCGTCTCAGTCACCTTTATATTACCGACGACAAGGCCACCTATCACCCCGAAGACCTCGGCCTGCTGCTGCGCACCAACCGCGACACAACGCTGGCTCGCATCCAGAGCGGCGACTTCATCGTGAAGCTCGACGCCAGGGGCGGCTATGAGCCGCTGCTGAAGCAGACCACTACCCTACTCGACTCCGTCTCTGCGCAATATAAGAATAAGGTCATCAACCAACTGGCCATCAAGCGCCTGCTGCCTACCATGAAGCTGCACGTGGAGTCAGGGCGCGGCAACCCCATTGCCGATATCCTGCGTACCAAGGAAGTTGACTTCAAGGAGCTGTTTGCCGATATTACCACCTCGCCCGAGACGGGCGTCAACGGACAGGCACATCTTTACTCGCTTAACTACGACTCAACCCGCATCGATACCATCAGGCTGAACCTGACACAGCGTGGCGACCGACTGACCTACCAGGGACAGATACGCAACAACCGCAAGAACCCGCAGTTTGTGTTCAACGCCCTTGTCGACGGTCATGTCCACGAGCACGGCGCTCTGGCCGGCCTGCGCTTCTACGACAAAGATAACCGCATGGGCGTACGTGTCGGTGCTACGGCTGAGATGGAAGACGGCGGCATACGCTTCAGGCTGATGCCCGAACGTCCGACGCTGGGCTATAAGGAGTTCAACCTGAACAGCGACAACTACATCTTCCTGAGTAATAACCGTAAGATACAGGCCAAGGTTGACCTGATTGCTGACGACAAGACCGGTCTGAAGCTATACACCGAGGACCAGGACTCCACCATGCTTCAGGACCTGACGGTCAGCATCAACCGCCTCGACCTCGGCGAGCTGACATCCGTCATTCCCTATCTGCCACACATCACCGGCCATCTGAACGGCGACTATCACATCCTGCAGGACCAGGACGGGCACATCAGCGTTGCCTCCGACATGGCAGTCAACAAGATGACCTACGAAGGGGCGCCCATCGGCAACCTCTCGACTGAGCTGGTCTATCTGATGAAGGAGGATGACACCCATGCCATTGAGGCCCGCCTGATGCTCGACGACGAGGAGTTCGGACTGCTCCGAGGGTCGTACTCTGCTGCGACGGTGTCGCAGCAAAGAAAACAAGCGGGACGTATCGATGCTACGTTCACCATGACGCGCTTCCCACTGTCGATTGCCAACGGCTTCGTGCCCGACCAGCTCATTGGCCTCGAGGGCTACGGCGAAGGCGAGCTGACCATTAAGGGCACCACCGACAAACCCATTGTCGACGGCGAGGTCTATCTGGATTCTGCCTACTTGGTAAGTCTGCCCTACGGTGTGCGTATGCGCTTCGACAATGACCCCGTGCGCATTGTCGGCTCACACCTGCTGCTTGAGAACTTCGGTCTCTACGCCTACAACGAAGAGCCGCTTAACATGCAGGGCGACATCGACTTCTCCGACCTCGACCGCGTCACGATGGACATGCGCATGAGGGCACAGAACTACCAAATCATCAATGCCAAGCAGACGCCCAAGTCGATTGCCTTCGGCAAGGCGTTCGTCAACTTCTTTGCCCGCATGAACGGTCCGCTCGACGCCCTCAGGATGCGCGGCCGCCTCGACGTGCTCGGCTCCACCGACATGACCTACATGCTGCTCGACTCGCCGCTCTCTACCGACAACCGGCTCGACGAGCTGGTGAAGTTCACCGACTTCAGCGACACCACGCAGACGGCAGCCGTCAGCCGTCCCACGCCTTCGGGCCTCGACATGGACATGAATATCAACGTGTCGCAGGGCGCACACATCGTCTGCGACCTCAACGTCGAGCAGACTAACTACATCGACCTCATGGGCGGCGGCGACCTGCGCATGCGCTACAACAACGAAGGCCTTAACCTGACGGGGCGTTACACCCTGGCCGACGGCGAAATGAAATACTCCATGCCCGTCATACCGCTGAAGACCTTCACCATCAGGGACGGAAGCTACGTGGAGTTCACGGGCGACCCCATGAATCCGCGGCTGAACATCACCGCCACCGAGCGCACCAAGGCTTCCGTTGGCCAGGAGGGCGGACAAAGCCGCAGTGTGACCTTCGACTGTGGCGTGGTCATCACCAAGACGCTCAACGACATGGGCCTCCAGTTTATCATCTCGGCTCCCGAGGACAACAGCGTCAACAACGAGCTGCAGGCCATGTCGGTCGAAGAGCGCGGCAAGCTGGCTGTCACCATGCTGACCACGGGCATGTATCTGGCCGACGGCAATACCAGCGGATTCTCGATGAACTCCGCCCTCAGCTCGTTCCTGCAGAACGAGATCAACAACATCACCGGCTCGGCCCTGAAGACGCTCGACCTCAGCGTGGGCCTCGACAACACCACCGACGCCTCGGGACAGATGCACACCGACTACTCGTTCAAGTTCTCGAAGCGCCTCTTCGACAACCGCCTGAAGATACAGCTCGGCGGCAAGGTGTCGACCGGTGCCGACGACGTTCCCGGACAGCAGCAGTCGTTCTTCGACAACGTCACGATGGAGTACCGCCTCGACCAGTCGGCCCAGAAGAACCTCAAGGTGTTCTACCAGCAAAACGTCTACGACTGGCTCGAGGGCTACACCGGTGTCTACGGCGTCGGCTACGTCTGGCGCAAGAAGATGGACTCCCTGTGGGACGTGTTCAAGATGTTCAGCAACGACACGCCGACGCAGCCCATGATGATGCGGCCGCTGACAACCCGACGTGATTCAACCCTCCAAGACACCATACGCCATGAAGCCCAATAAATATCCGATACTGCTGCTGATACTGTTGCTCACGTCGTGCATCTCGACACGCAACATCCCCGACGATGACCAGCTCTTCGTCGGGCTGACCAAGATCAGCTACGACACGGACACCCTCAACTCATCATCTTCTCAACTCCTCAACTCCTATACCTCTCACCTGACTGACACCAAGGCCGAGGTGGAGGGCGCCCTTGCCACCGCCCCCAACGGTGCGCTCTTCGGCAGCAGCTACTACCGCGTGCCATTCTCCTGGCGGCTGTGGGTTCACAATAGGTTTGGTGGCAAGGAGTCTGCCTTTGCCAAGTGGGTCGACAAGTCGTTCGGGCGGCCTCCCGTGCTGATGAGTACCGTCAATCCCGCCCTGCGTGCCTCGGTGGCACAGTCGGTGCTGAAGAACAATGGCTTCTTCCGTGCCTCTGTCACCTATGAGCCGGTGCCTCGTAAGAATCCCAAGAAGAGCAAGATAGCCTACCACGTACGCCTCGACTCGCTTTTCACCTACGACAGCATAGCCTACGTTGGCTTCCCCGACGTACCCCAACACCTCATCGACAGCACCGCCGCCGAAGCGCTTATCAAGCCTGGCGCCCCCTTCAGTGTCAGCTCCCTGGAAGGCGAGCGAAGCCGTATCAGCAACCTGCTGCGAAACAACGGCTATTTCTATTACAATCCCGGCTATGTGAACTACCTCGCAGACACTATTGACGTGGAAAATCGTGCCCAGCTGCGCCTGCAGCTGACTGACGGCCTGCCCGACGAGGCCATGCGCCAGTGGTATATCGGCAACACCGAAATCCAGCTCAGGCGCACCATGCGTGAACAGCTGACCGACAGCATACACCGCCGCCACCTGCACATCTTCTTCAACGGTAAGAATCCGCCCATACGGCCCCGCGTGCTGCTGAAGGACATGCGCCTGCGCCCTCGCCAGCTCTACAGCTATGAGAGCTATCAGGAGACTGTGGCCAAGATCAATGCCACCGGCGTCTTCTCCTCTGTCAACCTGCAGCTGACGCCGCGCGATGCCGACACCCTCGACCTGCGGATGACCTGCACCTTCGACAAGCCCTACGACTTCTACTTCGAGTCAACCCTCAACGGCCGCACCATTGGCCGCTACGGCCCTGAGGCCAAGGTGGGCTTTACCCGCCGCAACGTCTTCCACGGTGCCGAGAAGCTCGACCTCAACCTGCACGGCTCCTACGAATGGCAGCTGAGCGGCGACGAGAACATGAACAACTACCAGTACGGCTTCGACGCCTCCATTGAGTTCCCACGCATCATTGCGCCCTTCTACGACAGCGACCGCGTGCGCCGGGGGGCTGACGGGCGTCCCCGCCGCCGGCGCCGTTTCCTTTCGGCACCCACCACGCTGGCCAAGGTGTCGACCGACATTATACGCCGTCCCGGCTACTACAAGATGCACATTGCCGCCGGCGAGTGGACCTACCGCTGGCAGTCGTCGCCGCAGAGCTCGCACGAGTTCTCGCCGCTGACGCTGAAGTATCAGTACATGAACAGCTCTACAGCTACGTTCGACAGCATTCTCGCCGTCAATCCTTACCTGCTGGCCACCATGGACGACTATTTCATTCCCAAGATGCGCTATACCTATCTCTATAGCAGCCCGTCGACGCTGCGCAACCCCATACGCTGGGAGCTCATCGTCGAGGAGTCGGGCAACGGCATGGCGCTCTACGACGTGCTCATCCAAGGCCACGACTGGAACCAGAAGTCCAAGACTTTCTTCAAGAATCCCTATGCGCAGTTCGTGCGTGTTGAGACCGACTTCGTGAAGACGTGGACACTCTCGGCCCACAGCTCGCTCGTAGGCCACGTCAACGCCGGCGTCATACGCAGCTTCGGCAATACCGACCTTGGCGGCGCGCCCTTCAGCGAGCGCTTCTATGCCGGCGGTGCCAACAGCATACGCGCCTTCACCGTGCGCTCCGTAGGTCCGGGAGCCTACACCGGCATCCCGGGCCAGAAGCAGTTCTCCTATGTCATGCAGAACGGAGACCTGAAACTGGTCGGCAATCTTGAGTACCGCACGCGCCTGTTTGGTAATCTCGGCGGTGCGCTGTTCTTCGACATGGGTAACGTGTGGAACTGGCAGGACTTGCACTTCGACAAGTCAGACTTCGACTCTCCTGACGGCGACGAGGCGGCTATCTTCTTCAACAAGTTGCTGAGCGACACCGACTTCCAGCTGTCACGATTCGCCGAGCAGCTGGCTCTCGGCACGGGTGCCGGACTGCGCTACAATCTTGGCTTCCTCGTCATTCGCATCGACTGGGGGCTCGCACTTCATGTGCCCTACACAACCAGCCGAAGCCGGTATTTCTTCAATTGGGACCACTTCCGCGACGCCCACGCCCTGCACTTCGCTATAGGCTATCCGTTCTAACGATACAGGCTCAGAGTCCTAACGGATTGACTATCGAGTAAGCCTCCTTCACGCGCTGCTCAATGCCCTCGGCCGAGTACTCGCCACTGACGTCGGCCAGCGAGTTCGGGTCGAGCTCCAGCACTTTCTGCAGGTCCTGCTCGGCACCGGCCTTGTCGCCGCCGTCGAAGCGAAGCTGGCCGCGCTCACGGAACGCCTCAATCGAGAAGGGGTTCAGCTCGATGACCTGACCGTAGGTCTCGATGGCCTCTGCGGCATTGCCCTTGGCAGTCTCAATGCGGGCCTTCAGCAGCAGCACGTCCTCGTGCTCGCCGGCGTGCTCGGTGAGCCATGCCACGTCGCTGTCGGCACCGGCCGTGTCGCCCATGCCGAGCAGCATCTGACCGCGCAGCAGGTAGGCGTCGGCGTAATTCTCGTCCAGGGCAATGGCCTTGGTCAGCATGGCGACGGCGCCTACCGGGTTGCCCTGGCCTTGCTGTGCCTGGGCGTTCAGGTAGCAGGCGTAGGCGTCGGCCGGGTCAATCTGCATGGCCTGCTCGCAGGCGGCAGCCATCGTGGCGTAGTCCTCCTGCATGTATGCCACCTGGGCTATGCGCTTCTGTATCGGTGCATTGCCGGGCTCAGCCCCTGCCAGCACCTGCAGTTCGTTCAGCGCCTCGTCGAGCCTGCCCAGCCGCAGCAGCGTCTGCGACAGGTAGTCGTGAATTTCCAGGTCGTTCTTCAGCTTGAGTGCCTCCTGAAAACAGCGCACGGCATAGTCAGCCTGCCCTATCTTCATGGCTTTCACGCCGTCATACTTCAGCAGGTCGAAGTTCTTCTCTTCCTGCGCCTTCTTCTCTTCTTCGGGCGACAGTTCAGCGCCGCCAAACAATACGTTCCAGAATCCCATATCTTATTGTTGCTTTGATTCAATGTTCAGCCTCCCCTGCCGGTTAAACGACTTACGGTCAGCGAGCCACAGCGTCGCCAGCAGCGAGAGCACGGAGGCCACCACCGCCGCTATCATCATGGCCACGAACGCCAGCACAGCCTCGACGGGCTTCATGCCGCCTATCAGCAGTCCCGAAAGCAGCATGGGCATGACGAAGAGCCCCATGATGGAGAAATTGCCGACGGCGGGCATCAGCATGCTCCGCAGCGCACGTGTGATGTAGGGCGCCAGGGCCTGCAGTCGGGTGGCACCGTTGCCCAGCAGCGTGTAGTAAGGCTGGCTGTCCTGCCGCAGACTGTCGAAATAGGTGCGCACGCCGTGAATATTGGTGGTCAGCACATGCGCCATCAGCACCCCCGTCACCGGCACCAGCCAGCGGGCACCCATCGGCGCCTCGGGGCGCAGCACGCCGTAGAGCACGTAGGCACTGACGGCCAGCACGCTGACAAACATGGCCACACAGGCGGGCAGCATCAGCACGCGGCTGGGCATGCGGGTGCGGCTGACCAGCAGGAATGCGGCGGCCACCACGAGCACGGCCAGCCATGCGAGGCATAGCCACACGCTGTCGTAACGGTAGAGCAGCCACAGACAGCCGCCGACGGCAGCCATCTGAACGACCATGCGCACGACGGCCGTGGCCGCCTTCCCCAGCAGCTGACGGTCGTAGACGTAGATCAGATAGCCGGGAACGGCCAACAGCAGCAGTCCCAGCACGAGGTTAAGATACGACAGTGTCATGTTTTCCGAGTGTTATGATTTTGTCTGATTGGTGCAAGAAGTCCTCGCGGTTGGTGGCAGCGACGACCGCACGCCCCGCAGCGGCCAGCTTCCGCAGCGTGTCCCACGTCGTATCGTCAGGATCGTCGGCAATGATGACGGCCTTCGATGCGATGGGCGCCAGGTTCAGCGGCTCCTCGATGGGCGTCAGCTGGTAGCGGCCGCTGTTGTAGGGCGACCACACCGTCTCCAGGCCAGCCTCTCCCCCGTAGGGAGGCGCAGCATCTCCCCTTCCTACGGGGGAGGGGCCGGGGGAGAGGCTGTTCTGCGGCACATAAGCCATCATGCGGCGGAAGGTGGGTGCCGACAGCGGCGTCAGCAGCTCGCCGTCGATGCTCACCAGCCCCTCGTCGAGGGCCAGCAGTCCCAGCAGCGCCTGCAGCAGGAGTGTCTTGCCGCTGCCCGCAGGTCCCGTGACGCAGGTGATGTGTCCGTCCTGTGCCATAAACGACAGATTGCCGAACAGCTGTCGCCCTCCGATGGTCAGTGTCGCATCCTTCAATTCCAGCATAGCAGTAAATTTTGTGCAAAGATACGAAATATTTGAGAATTGAGGCTTGAGATTTGAGTTTTTTTTCTAACTTTGCAGCATGTTTACGAAATCAACCTACCGACTGCCCGCCGAATGGGAGCCCCAGAGCGGCGTGCAGCTCACGTGGCCGCACGCCCTCACCGACTGGGCACCCATGCTCGACGAGATAACCGAGACCTATCGGCAGATGGCAGACGCCATAGGCCGCTATGAGCCGGTGCTCATTGTAGAGCCGCCCTCGAACGACACCTGGGCGCGCGACCATGCCTTCATCACGCTCACAGACGATTCAGGCCGGGCCCTGCTCCTCGACTTCAAGTTCAACGGCTGGGGCGAGAAGTTCCCCGCTGACCTCGACAACGCCATTAACCGCCGCCTCTACGACGAAGGGCGCGTCATGGGCGAATACCGCGACTGCCTGGACTTCGTCCTCGAGGGAGGCTCCATCGAGAGCGACGGCTGCGGCACCGTCTTTACCACCTCGTGCTGCCTGCTGGCGCCCCACCGCAACCAACCGCTGACACGTGAGCAAATTGAGGACCAACTAAAGCGCCGCCTCTGCGCCCGCCGCATCGTCTGGATAGACCACGGCCAGCTGACGGGCGACGACACCGACAGCCACATCGACACACTGGTGCGCATCTGCCCCGACGACACCTTATTATATGTAGGGTGCGACGACCCGCACGACGAACAGTACTGCGAGCTCCTACTCATGGAAGAGCAGCTCCTGACGCTGCGCACACTCGACGGCAGGCCCTACCGTCTGGTCAAGCTGCCCATGCCGCGCCCCATCCGCGACGAAGACGGCCAGCGGCTGCCCGCCACCTATGCCAACTTCCTCGTCGTCAACGGCGCCGTCATCTGCCCCACCTACGGCCAGCCCGACCTCGACGCCGAGGCCCTGCGCCTCATCGGCCAGGCCTTCCCCGGCCGCGACGTCATCGGCATCGACAGCCGCCCCATCATCCGCCAGCACGGCTCTATCCACTGCTGCACCATGCAGTACCCCAAAGGGGTCATCCCCCAAGCAGCCCATCACGCCCATAATGCCCACTAACCCCATACACCGCAATGAAAATCGGATTCCTACAACAGCACAACACCGCTGACGTCAAGAACAACATCGAGCGGCTGGCCGACGGCATAGCCGACCTCGCCCAGCGCGGCGCCGAGCTCATCGTACTGCAGGAGCTCCACAACTCGCTCTACTTCTGCCAGGTTGAGGACGTCGACAACTTCGACCTCGCCGAGCCTATCCCCGGCCCGTCAACAGAAATCTACGGCGAACTGGCCAAGCGTTATCAGGTGGTCATCGTCACCTCGCTCTTCGAGCGCCGCGCAGCCGGACTCTACCACAACACCGCCGTCGTCATCGAGCGCGACGGCACCATAGCCGGCCGCTACCGCAAGATGCACATACCCGACGACCCAGGCTACTACGAGAAGTTCTACTTCACCCCCGGCGACCTCGGCTTCCACCCCATACAGACGAGCGTAGGCCGGCTGGGCGTGCTCGTCTGCTGGGACCAGTGGTACCCCGAGGCAGCACGACTGATGGCTCTGCAAGGAGCCGACCTGCTCATCTATCCTACCGCCATCGGCTATGCCCCCGAGGATACTCCCGACGAGCAGCAGCGCCAGCGGCGTGCCTGGCAGACCGTCATGCGCGGCCATGCCGTAGCCAACGGCCTCCCCGTCGTGGCTGTCAACCGCGTGGGATGGGAGAGCCCCACCCCCGACCCCTCCCCCGTAGGGAGGGGAGATGCTGCGCCGGAAGCCTCCCCTACGGGGGGAGGTTTGGAGGGGGCTTTATTCTGGGGCACCTCCTTCGTCTGCGGCCCTCAGGGCGAAATCATCTACGAGGCATCGGAGGACGATGAGGAGAGCATCATCGTCGAGCTTGACCTGGCCCACTCCGAGCAGGTGCGCCGCTGGTGGCCCTTCTTCCGCGACCGCCGCATCGACCAGTATGACGACATCACCCGCCGATTCATTGACTAACCAGCAAACAGCATGACCCAACAAGAATACGAACAGCAGATTCAGGAACAGCAGAGTCACATACAGCTGCTGCAGAAGACCAATCTCGACCTGCTGAACCGCAACCTGAAACTCAGCCAGCAGATAGAAGCCTACTACGACGTGCGCCGCCGCGTGCAGATGCTCAAGGAGCTTGTTATCCGCCACAAGGAACTGATACGAAACGCCGACCTGCGCGACGACGACGAGCTCATGGCACTTATTGAGACCCGCTTACAGGAGGAACTTTCCTATCAGAATCCGGAGTTCGGCCTGAAGGAACTGGCCGAGCTGATGGGCACCACCCAGACGCGCATAATCGACCTCTTCCGCCGGTCGCCCATCCACAAGACTGCCGACGACTATCTTGACTACCTGCGCCTGCTGCGCTCCATGTACTACATACAGTGCCAGCCGTCGTGGAGCATCGCCGCCTGTGCCCAGGAGGCCGGCTTCGCCTCCATACGCTCCTACAACCGCAAGTTCCAGGACGCCATCGGCATGACCCCCCACGAGTTCCGCCAGCTGCTGCAGCTCCCCGACGGGAAGTAAAGCCGCCAAAAAACGCTGCTGATATTTGTGCATGTCGGAATAAATAGCTACCTTTGCAGCCGAAATTCAGACTTAAAGGCAAAACGAATGAGCAGCAATTTAAGATTTCAGGTTGTCGAGGAGGCGTTCAAGAAGCGTGCCGTCGAGGTGAAAGTGCCCAAGGAGCGCCCGTCGGAGTTCTTCGGCAAGTATGTCTTCGACCGTAAGAAGATGTACAAGTATCTGCCGAAGGACGTGTATGACACGATGATCAACGTGATGGACCACTCGGGCGGCGAGAACGGCGCACGCCTCGACCGCTCGATAGCCGACGCCGTGGCCGCCGGCATGAAGCAGTGGGCCACGGAGATGGGCGTCACCCATTATACCCACTGGTTCCAGCCGCTGACCGAGGGCACCGCCGAGAAGCACGACGCGTTCGTCGAGCACGACGGCAAGGGCGGCATGATCGAGAACTTCTCGGGCAAGCTGCTGGTGCAGCAGGAACCCGACGCCTCAAGCTTCCCCAACGGCGGCATACGCAACACATTCGAGGCCCGCGGCTACTCGGCCTGGGACCCCACAAGCCCCGTGTTCATCATCGACGACACGCTCTGCATACCCACCATCTTCATAGCCTACACCGGCGAGGCACTCGACTACAAGGCCCCGCTGCTACGTGCACTCCATGCCGTCGACAAGGCTGCCACCGACGTCTGCCAGTACTTCTACGACGACGTGACGAAGGTACAGGTGAACCTCGGCTGGGAACAGGAGTACTTCCTCGTCGACGAGGGACTCTACTCTGCACGCCCCGACCTGCTGATGACCGGCCGCACGCTGATGGGCCACGAGAGCGCCAAGAACCAGCAGATGGACGACCACTACTTCGGCACCATCCCCGACCGCGTGCAGGCCTTCATGAAGGATCTTGAAATCCAGGCACTTGAACTGGCCATCCCCTGCAAGACGCGCCACAACGAGGTGGCTCCCAACCAGTTTGAGCTGGCGCCCATCTTCGAGGAGTGCAACCTGGCCGTCGACCACAATATGCTGCTGATGTCGCTCATGAAGAAGGTGGCCCGCAACCACGGCTTCCGCGTGCTGCTCCACGAGAAGCCTTTCGACGGCATCAACGGCTCGGGCAAGCACAACAACTGGAGCCTCTCGACCGACACGGGCGTGCTGCTGCATGCACCGGCCAAGAACGACCCGAATAATCCGGAGGCCACTGCCTTCGAGACGTTGCGCTTCGTGACGTTCATCGTCGAGACGCTGATGGCCGTCTATAAGCACAACGGGCTGCTGAAAGCCTCGATCATGAGCGCCACCAACGCCCACCGACTGGGCGGCAACGAGGCCCCGCCCGCCATCATCAGCTCGTTCCTCGGACAGTACGTGTCGGAGATGCTCGACTCCATTGAGCAGTCTTCAAACCTCAAGACTCAGAGTTCTGACCTGCAGCGCGAGATTGACATTCCGCAGATTCCCGACCTCATCGTCGACAATACCGACCGCAACCGCACGTCGCCCTTCGCCTTCACCGGCAACCGCTTCGAGTTCCGTGCGCCGGGTTCGAGCATCAACTGCGCCTCGGCCATGATTGCGCTGAACGCCGCGATGGCCGAAGCCCTCACGTCGTTCAAGCAGCGCGTCGACCAGCGGATAGCCCAGATTGCCAACGACCCGCTCTTCGCTCCCGTTACCGACGGTTCGCCCTCGGGCCACACGGCCAAGTTCCACGCCATCATCGACGTGCTGCGCGAGGATATCAAGACCTGCAAGCCCATCCGCTTCGACGGCAACGGCTACTCTGACGAGTGGGTCAGGGAGGCAGCCCGCCGTGGGCTCGACGTCGAGAAGTCGTGTCCCGTCATCATCGAGCACTACCTCGACGACGCGTCGGTCAAGATGTTCGAGTCGACCAAGGTCATGACGCGCAAGGAGCTGGAGGCCCGCAACGAGGTGAAGTGGGAGATGTATGTCAAGACGGTGCAGATAGAGGCCCGCGTGCTGGGCGACCTGTCGATGAACCACATCATCCCCGTGTCGACACACTACCAGAGCCAGCTCATCAAGAACGTGCAGGGCATGAAGGATGTGTTCCCCGCCGACAAGGCCGAGCGGCTGTCGGCCCGCAACATGAAGCTCATCGAGGAGATTGCCGAGCGCACCGAGCGCATTGAGCAGCTGGCCGAAGAGCTGACCGAGGCCCGCCGCATTGCCAACCGCATTCAGGACATCCATCAGCGCGCCATCCAGTACCATGACACCGTCTGCCCGAAGATGGAGGACATTCGCAGCGAGATTGACAAGCTGGAGCTGATTGTCGAGGACGGCCTCTGGACGCTGCCCAAATACCGCGAACTGTTGTTTATCAGATAAAGGTAAAAAGTAAAAGGGTAAAAAAGAATGGGAAAGAAAGACATCAACGAGATACTGCAGCGCAACGTGGCCATCATGGCCGCCCACAGCGAGAAGGAGGACAGCATGATGCCCGCCACAGGGGCACCGCTGCCGTCGGTCGAGGAGGTGAAGCGCATCGTGCAGCTGTCGAAGGTCATCATCTTCACCGACTACTTCCACAAGCGCCAGGCCGACGAGCAGATGCGCGCCTACGTCATCGGCGTCAACATGGAGGAGCTTTACGAGCTGCTGCGCCGGCAGATAGCCTGCGGCCTGCAGTTCTGCACCGAGTGCGGCTGCAATGTTGAGGAACAGGCCGAGGGACTGGCCCTGCGCTTCATCGACGAGCTGCCCGAAATCAAGCGTCTGCTCTACACCGACGTCCAGGCCATGTTCGACAACGACCCGGCAGCGCAGACCTACGGCGAGGTCATCTTCAGCTACCCGGTGGTGAACACGATGACCCACTACCGCATAGCCCATGCCCTGCACAAGATGCAGATTCCCATCATTCCCCGCATCATCACCGAGCAGGCCCACTCGAAGACGGGCATCGACATCCATCCCGGTGCGCAGATAGGCGAGTACTTCGCCATCGACCACGGCACGGGCGTCGTCATCGGCGAGACCTGCATCATCGGCCACCACGTCACGCTCTATCAGGGTGTCACCCTCGGTGCCAAGAGCTTCAAGTACGACGAGAACGGCAACATGCTCAACGTGCCGCGCCACCCCATCATTGAGGACCACGTCACCATCTACTCCAACGCGTCCATCCTCGGCCGCATCACCATCGGCCACCACTCCGTCATCGGCGGCAACATCTGGGTGACCAACTCCGTGCCGCCCTACTCGCGCATTCAGCAGTCGAAGGCCGTTGACACCTCGTTCCAGGGAGGGTTGGGGATATAGTGTAAAGTGGCGACTTTCGCCCAAAAGGCGGTGCCTTTTGTCCAAAACCCGGCGGGTTTTGCCGATAAACCGGCGGGTTTTGCGTAAAAGGCGCCGGTTCTTTGTGAGGTGTAGGTTCAGGTGTCGGTTCCCACGCTCAGCAATGGTCGGCGCGCCCTTTTTCCTGCTGGCGCGGCAGCTACTTTCGTTATCATGATTGTCATTTGCACTTTTTATCCTACACTTCCGACACTTCCTACACCTAAAAAAAGTTCAACAGGTGTAGGAAGTGTCGGAAGTGCAGGTTGATTCCCGTGAAAGACAATTATTCGCGCGAGGCCTTCTTGCCGAACTCCGGGTCGATCTTCAGACAGGCGGTGACGGCGTAGGTCATGGCGCAGGCCAGCATGACGATAATGAAGAACATGCGGTAGCCGACGCTCTCCTGAAGGGCACCGGCAAAGAGGCCGGGAATCATCATCGACAGGGCCATGAAGGCGGTGCAGAGGGCGTAGTGCGACGTCTTGTGCTCGCCCTGGCTATAATAAATAAGGTATAGCATGTAGGCCGAGAATCCGAAGCCGTAGCCGAACTGCTCGATGAAGACGCAGACGCTGATGGTGACCAGGCTCGAAGGCAGCAGGTAGGCCAGCAGCACGTAGACGATGTCGGGCAGCGTGATGGCCAGCACCATCGGCCAGAGCCAGCGCTTCAGGCCGTCGCGGCTGGCGCAGAAACCGCCGAGTATGCCGCCGATGGTGAGTCCGATAACCCCCACCGTGCCCTGTACCAAGCCGTATTCGCCGTCGCTCAGTCCGAGGCCGCCGTTGTGGGGCGCATCGACCAGGAAGAGGGCCGAGACCTTGGCCAGCAGTCCCTCAGGCATGCGGTAGAAGAGCATGAAGCAGATGCCCGCCAACACCTGCGGCTTCTGGAAGAAGGTGATGAGCGTCTGGCAGAACTCATTCCAGATGCCGCTGACGGTCTTCGTCTGCTTCTCGCTGTCCTCCGAGGGGCGCGGCAACACCCAGTTGTGGTAGAGCCAGAAGGCGATGAAGAGTCCCGCCATGAGGTAGAAGACGAGGCTCCACGAGTAGCGTATGCTGCGTGTGATGACCTGCAGGGCACCGGCCAGTCCGACCAGCAGTCCCGATGAGAAGATGGTGGCAATGCGGTAGAACGTTGAGCGTATGCCCACGAAGTAGGCCTGCTCATGCTCGTCGAGTCCCATCATGTAGAAGCCGTCGGCGGCAATGTCGTGGGTGGCGCTGGCGAAGGCCATCAGCCAGAAGAAGCAGAGCGTGCCCTGCAGCCACCACGACACGGGGATGGTGAAGGCGACGCCGCCAAGGGCTGCGCCGACGAGCAGCTGCATGGTGACTATCCACCAGCGTTTGGACTTCATCATGTCGACAAAGGGACTCCACAGGGGCTTGATGACCCACGGCAGGTAGAGCCACGAGGTGTAGAGGGTGATGTCGGTGTTCGACATGCCCAACCGCTTGTAGAGGATGAGCGAGATGGTCATGACTGCCACGTAGGGCACGCCTTCGGCGAAGTAGAGTGTGGGCACCCATGCCCACGGGTTTCTTTTATTCATAGTTCTTCTTGATTTCAGCGTTACGGTAGTAATAGAGCAGTATCTCGTCGTAGGTCTTGCCCTGCTCACCCATGACGGCGGCCCCTATCTGGCAGAGTCCCACGCCGTGGCCCCAGCCGCGACCGTGGAGGATGAAGCTGGTGCCGTCGCGCTCGACGTCGAAGGCCGAGCTGTAGAGGTGGCTCTCGCTCAGCGTGCGGCGTATCTCGAGTTCCTTGCCGATGGTGAACGAGCGCTTGGAGCCGACGATGCGGAGTTTCCAGATGCGTCCGCTGCGGCCACGCTCCAGGGGCACGAGGTCGATGATGTCGCCGAGGTCGATCTTCAGCTTGTGGCTGACCAGCTCGGTCAGTTCGCGCTGCGTGTAACGGACCGTCCAGCGGTAGAAGTCGGGCGTCTCCTGGTCGTAGTCGTTGAGCACCTGCGACAGGATATGGCGGTCGGTGGTGTCGCAGTAGGGACAGGGCACCGACGTGAGGTAGGGCTTGGGCGTGTTCTCCCAGCAGTACTGGAACTCCTCCGTCCGTCCGCCGCAGCACTTCGAGAAGCGCGTGTCGCAGATTTCGCCGTCGTAGGTCAGAATCTGGCCACGCGTCTGACGGACGGCCTCGACCACCGAGGGGTTCTCAGCATTGGTGATGCCCTGATAGCGCTGGCAGTGGTCGTCGGCGCAGACGTCGAAGATGGTGTGGTCCTCGCGGTCGTACCAGCGGATGAGTTCGTCGTCCTTCTTCGTGAACGAGAAGAAATTGTCGCCGCCCGTGCTCATGCGGCGGCGCTTCTCCATCTGTGCCAGGAGCCACGAGCGGCTGATGACGGCGTGGGCCTTGAGCAGTTCGGGCGACGACGTGGCCGACATCTCGCTCGAGATGACGCTGGTGAGGTAGCGCTCGACGGGCAGTTCGTTGATGGCCGTGATATGGTCGCTGTCGACAACCAGTCGCAGTGAGCCGTTGAAGCGCTGCGTCTGCTTGCGCTCCCAATGGAAGCCCACGCCGATGGTGACATCGTGCAGCGAGAACGAGGCATCGGCCGACTGCGGCATGAAGAGCAGCTCGTGATACTGCTGGCCGCGCCAGAGGAGGCCACCCTCGCTGAACTCCACCACCTGCTCGCCCGTGTAGGCGGCACCCTTGGCGGTGTAGGGGGCATTGAGGTTGAAGACAATCTTCTGGCCGCTGACGATGCCGACGCTGACCGTCGGCTCCTTGGCAAGAATCGGTGAGAAATTAGCGATGTGTGAGGGTGCCTTCAGCTTTTCTATCACATTGGCGAATGCTTCTTCCGACAGCGCCACTTCCTTCAGAATGGCAATGGCCTGCTCGGCCGTGAGTGACTCGAAGTCAGCTTCACGCGGGGTGATGATGAGGCCCGCCATATCGATGGCACCGGGCGACACGAGCACCTCGCCGTAGCAGTCGGGGCGGTGCTTTTCGCGGGGGAACACCACCGAGAGGTATTCGCCGTCGCGACTCCACGCCACGATGTTCATCATCGGCTCCGTCTCGTCGCTCCGGCAGGGCAGGGACGCATACAGGCGGCGGAACAGTTGCTCGCCTGACTCACGGCTGCGGCTGCGGATGACCAGAGCCGGACAGGGATAGTCGTTGATGACGGAGATGCCTTCGTCGTCGGCGAGGCTGACCACCGGCGTCAGTTCGCGCGCCATGCGCTGCCAGGAGTCCAGCAGCGGCAGCACGCCCGGGACGCCGGCCTGCAGATGGGCATGGTCGGGGGCTGAGGCGCCGCACTTCGGACCGTTGTAGAAGACCATCAGCTCAGGATAGCTGCCCAGCAGCCGGTAGATTTCGCCGTACATGTCCTTGATGGCCTGCGGGCGGTGCTTCAGCGTGGGCAGGGTGAAGTGCATGGGCAGGATGGGGAACGGGTTGACCAGCAGTTCCCACTTGCCGTCGACCGTCCGCTTCAGCTGTTCGGCGGGGCGGTTCTGGGCACAGAGGAAGCAGGGTCGCTCGCTGAGGCTGCGGCTGTCAATCTTGGCTCCCGTCGAGCCGATGCGGGCGGGGTTCCACTGCAGCACGACCGTGGCAGTGCCGTCGCTGAGCTCGCGCGTCTTGACGCTGTTCAGCTCGCGGTAGCGGCGGCGCACGTCGGGCCACGTCGCAAGCTGGCGGTCGAAGAAGCGCTGCAGGGGCGACTCGGGCATGGCCAGGTCGGCCTTGCCGGCCACCATGCGCTGGCGGGCCTCGATCTCGAGCGTGCGCAGGCGGTCTTTATATAGGTTGTTAGCGTTGACCTTCTCAACGGAGAGGGCAGCGTCGCTGTTGCCGCCCCAGCGGCGGCAGAGGTACAGTTCGTCGTAGATGCGCCCGATGCGATAGTGGCGCGAGAAAGCCAGACCGAGGGCATAGTCCTCGCCGTAGCTGGTATTGGGAAACTGCAGCTGGCGCAGGATGGGGGTGAAGAAGGCACGGGGCGCGCCGAGGCCGTTGATGCGCAGGGCGTTGTTGGGGCCGTTCTCGTCGGTCCACTCGCGGTGGTCGATGAGTCCGGGCGGCAGCGTGTTCAGGTCGAAGTCGCACATGCGGTAGCTGCCGATGACCATCGCTGCCTGCTGCTTGCGGAAGGCATCGACCACCTGCTGCAGCGTCGAGGGCGACGAGTAGAGGTCGTCGGAGTCGAGCTGCACGGCGAATCGGCCGCAGCGGGGGTCGTTGATGGCCTCGTTCCAGCAGCCGCCGATGCCGAGGTCGTGGCGGGCGGGGGTGATGACGTTCAGCTTGTTGCCATAATATGGCAACATACGGGACAGGATGGCGGTGGTGCCGTCGGTGGAGTGGTTGTCGACGACGATGACATTATATTTAAAGGTGGTCTTCTGCTGGAGGGCACTGCCGACGGCATCGGCAATGGTCTTGGCACGGTTGTAGACGGGAATGACGACCGAGGCCTCGACCGGGAACTCCTGTTCGCCGAAGTCGGGCGTGCGGTAGTAAGAGGGGTCGATCTTGGCACCGATGGCAGCCAGGTGGGACGTGGCGGCCTGCTCCATCTCAACCTGCACCTCGCGGTTGCGCGGATTGACATAGTCGAACTGCTTGACGCCGGAGGCCCGCGTGTCGAGCTCCTCCTCGGTGTACAGCGGCTCGTTCAGATGCAACAACTGCCCCTCACGGCTCAGGAACAGGCGCAGGGCGTAGAGGCCGGCATACTGATAGTCGGGGCTGTCGGCCTGGGCGAAAGCTTGCAGCAGCTGCGCCTTGACGAGCCACAGCGAGCCGAAGTCGAAGTCGTCGCGGATGGAGCCAAGCTGGTAGTCGATGGCGGGATGGCCCCGGCGGTCGGCATAGACGAGTGCGGCTCCAGAGTCGACGGCCACGCGGAGCATGCGCTCGAGCGCGCCCTGTCCTAACGTGACGGCGGCAGGCTTGGTAAACAGCAGGACGTAGGGCGCCTGCGCGCGCGCCGCCATGCCTTTGACGGCACTTGCGGCGGCCATCCCTTCGGTCCAGAAAATATGCCTCACTGCCCTGCTCTCGCTGAGCTGCGCCACGACTGGCGCCATCGCCTCGCGGTCGAAGTCGGGGAGGAAGCAATCAATCATTTGTCTCATATTCCTAAAAATTTCTTGCAAAAATACAAATTATTTCTGTAACAGGAGAATGATTTAAGAAGTTTTTCGTAACTTTGCAC
>JAEEGG010004523.1_pt1 | contig 33619 bp, 41 predicted proteins | sample 9134161 | NCBI WGS metagenome assembly JAEEGG01 (sample SAMN16246543, study PRJNA631951) | gut metagenome | biome: gut microbiome; feature: rumen; material: CR-attached | host: Bos | place: Iran: Karaj | collected 2018-10 | reverse complement strand
AAAGCATCTAAGTGCGAAGCCATCCGCAAGATGAGGACTCCATTGAGGGTCGTCCCAGACGAGGACGTTGATAGGGTGCAGGTGTAAAGACGGTGACGTCAAAGCCGAGCACTACTAATTGCCCGAGAGCTTTCGTCTGCTCAGCGACAATGTCGCTGGGTATAGTAATAGTCATACTGTCAGGTGTTGGTAGTAATTGACATCTATAGCTTGCTTGTGAAGATAGTCATAACCCATATCAGGTGGTTATTGCGGCGGGGTCCCACCTCTTCCCATTCCGAACAGAGAAGTTAAGCCCGCTTGCGCCGATGGTACTGCAATGCAATGCGGGAGAGTAGGAGGCCGCCACTTTTCAGTAAGAAGCCCTTTCGTCAGCAATGATGAGAGGGCTTTTTCGTGTCGTTTTCACTCTTTTAACGTATGGAGTATGCCGAGTTACAACTATTATTTGTACCTTTGCAATTCAATTAGTATGTTATTGATTTATGGCGGCTCATAATGAATTAGGTAAATGGGGTGAAGACTGTGCTGCTGACTACCTTCAGCGTATGGGCTATACCATTGTGGCACGTGATTGGAAATCGGGTCATCGTGACATAGATATCATTGCCAAGGATGAGGATACGATCGTGTTTGTTGAAGTGAAGGCGCGCCGTAACCGTGCTTTTATAGAGCCTGAGACAGCCGTTGACTATCATAAGCGTCGTAACCTTCAGGGTGCCATTAATCATTATGTGAAGTATTATCATGTGAATCAGGATATCCGTTTCGATATTCTTACGGTGGTGGGCACGCCAGATGGTGCCACCCCTGAGATAGATCATCTGAAGGATATACCACTTTATTAGACTTAACCGACAATGAAAAAAAGAATTGTAGTTAAAGTAGGCTCGAATGTGTTGACCCGCGCTGACGGGAAACTCGACGTGACACGTATGTCGGCATTGGTTGATCAGATAGCTTGGCTCCGAAGTCAAGACTATGACGTCATCCTCGTATCCAGCGGTGCCGTATCAGCAGGACGCGATGAATTGCGTACGGGTCGTGAACTGGACAGCGTTGAGCAGCGCCAGCTGTTCTCTGCCTTGGGACAGGTTAAACTCATGGGGCTCTACTACGACCTCTTCCGTGAGTACGAAATCCATATAGGACAGGTGCTTACTATGAAGAAGAATTTTGAGCCAGGCGATGAGTACGCCAATCAGCGGCAGTGTATGAATGTGATGTTGGATAATGGTGTGTTACCCATCGTCAATGAGAACGACACCGTTAGTATTACAGGATTGATGTTTACTGATAATGATGAGCTGTCAGGACTGATTGCCCAGATGATGCAGGCTGAAACGCTGGTTCTGCTATCCAACATCGACGGTGTATTCACCAAGAATCCTAATGACCCAACGGCAGAGCTGATACCAGAGGTGCAGCCAGGTCGTGACCTCTCTGAATATATCCAGCCTGAGAAGAGTGCCTTCGGCCGTGGTGGTATGCATTCGAAATATACCACCGCCACAAAAGTGCAGAAGGCAGGCATTCGTGTCATCATTGCCAATGGCGAGCGTGACAACATCTTGGTAGACCTCATGCAGAATAAACTAAACGTACCACATACAGAATTCATACCTTATGGAATTGATAGAAACATTTAAGAAGGCTAAGGCTGCCAGTCGTTCGCTTGCATTGATTTCAGAAGACTTGCGTAACCAGATTTTGCTGGCTGTGGCCGATGCCATTGTAGACCTCCAAGAACGTATTCTCTCGTCCAACGAGAAGGACTTGGCAAAAATGGATCCTAAGAATCCGTTGTACGACCGTCTTCAGTTGACTCCCAAGCGTCTTGACGATATTGCGTCTGATATGCGCCATGTAGCTGAATTACCTTCTCCATTAGGGCATATCACGAAAGAGAAGACTTTACCCAACGGTCTTCGTCTGCATCGTGTCTCTGTACCCTTCGGTGTTATTGGCATGATATACGAGGCTCGTCCCAATGTGACTTTTGATGTGTTCTCGCTGTGCTTTAAGAGCGGTAATGCCTGTGTGTTGAAAGGTGGCTCTGATGCCGACCTGTCAAATCAGGCATCCGTCGAGTTGATTCATGAGGTGTTGGAACGCTATGGTGTTGATCCTGCTGTCGTGACATTGCTGCCAGCCACCCATGAGGCTACTGGTGAGATGCTTAATGCCGTGGGTTATATAGATCTGTGCATTCCCCGTGGTGGACGCCGCCTGATAGATTTTGTACGCGATACGGCCCGTATCCCAGTTATTGAGACGGGTGCTGGTGTGGTAAACACCTATTTTGATGTGGATGGTGACATGGAGAAGGGCAAGGCTATCATTTGCAATGCCAAGACCCGTCGTGTCTCGGTATGCAATGCCCTTGACTGTCTGATTATCCATGAGAAGCGTTTGGGCGACCTGCTTGAACTGGTAAAACCATTGCTTGACCATAAGGTAACGCTTTATGCCGATGGCCCAGCATATCAGTTGCTGACAGGTCATTATCCTGATATCTTGCTACAGCCAGCAACGGAAGAGAGTTTTGGTACGGAATTTATGGACTACAAGATGTCTATCCGTACCGTTACCTCACTTGACGAGGCTTTGGCACATATCGACCAGTTTGGCAGTGGCCATAGCGAGGCTATTATTACCGAGAACAAAGAGACGGCCCGCCGTTTTCAGGCTCATGTTGATGCGGCTTGTGTCTATTGGAACGCTCCCACATCATTTACCGACGGTGCCCAGTTCGGCCTTGGTGCCGAGATTGGTATCTCTACCCAGAAACTCGGCCCCCGTGGTCCGATGGCCTTGGAGGAGATTACCACTTACAAGTGGATTATCGAGGGCGAAGGTCAGACACGCCCCTAACCTTGAAATGTCAATATTCCGACATTTCGAAATAGCGAAATAACGAAATAACGAAATAACAAAAATAGATTATGAAGAGTTTTATTAATGTTTCCGATATTGGCCCCCTTGACAAGGCGATGGCCGAGGCATTCGAGATAAAGAATGATCGTTATAAGTATCAGCATTTGGGCAAGAACAAGACCCTGATGATGATCTTTTTCAATAACTCATTACGTACCCGTCTTTCAACACAGAAGGCTGCCATGAATTTAGGCATGAACGTCATCGTGCTTGACGTCAATGCTGGTGCATGGAAGTTAGAGACCGAACGTGGCGTCATCATGGATGGTGACAAGAGCGAACATCTGTTGGAGGCTATTCCCGTCATGGGTTGCTATTGCGACATGATTGGTGTACGCTCGTTTGCCGGACTGACTGATCGTGACTACGACTATGCTGAGACGGTGCTCAACCAGTTTATCAAGTATAGCGGCAAACCCGTCTTTGCCATGGAGACAGCCACCGTTCATCCCTTACAGGCTTTTGCCGACTTGATAACGATAGAGGAGTATAAGACGGTAAAACGACCAAAAGTCGTGCTTACATGGGCTCCCCATTGCCGTGCTTTGCCCCAGGCAGTGCCTAACTCGTTCGCTCAGTGGATGAATGCAGCTGATGTCGACTTTGTGATAACCCATCCTGAGGGTTACGAGCTCGATCCGAAGTTTGTGGGCAATGCCCGTGTGGAATACGACCAGAAAAAGGCCTTCGAGGGTGCTGACTTCATATATGCTAAGAACTGGTCGAACCCTGGTGTCACCAACCTGGCAGATTACGGAAAGATTACGTCGAAGGACATGTCATGGACGGTAGATACCGAGCACATGTCGTGGACCAACAACGGTAAGTTCATGCACTGTCTGCCCGTTCGTCGTGGCTTGATTGTCACTGACGACGTCATCGAGTCAGCCAATTCGATTGTCATCCCTGAGGCTGCCAACCGTGAAATATCTTGCTCGGTAGTTATCAAGCGCATGCTCGAAGCATTATGATTTCCTTTGAATGCGACTATAATAACGGCGCCCATCCGAAAGTACTCGAGAACTTGGTGCGTTACAATGATGCCCGTCCAACGCCTTATGGTTTCGACGAGTTCTCAGAGCGTGCCAAGCAGCGTATCCGCGAGGCCATCGGTATGCCCGATGCCCAGATATTTTTCTTGACGGGTGGTACACAGACCAACGCTACCACCATCGACTCGATGCTCTATCAGTACGAAGGCGTTATCTGTGTTGGTTCGGGCCACATCAATGTCCATGAGGCTGGTGCCGTTGAGTTTACGGAACATAAGATTATAACGATTCCGGATCATTGGGGTAAGATGGAGGCTAAGGCCCTCGACAAGTATCTTGACGATTTCTATCACGACGGCAACCGCGACCATGCGGTACATCCAGGACTGGTCTATATTACCTTTCCCACCGAACTCGGCACGCTCTATACAGCGCAAGAGTTGGACGAACTCTATCAGGTCTGTCAGCGATATGATATCCCACTATATATCGACGGGGCCCGTTTGGGTTATGGGTTGATGGCTGAGGGTTGTGACGTCACGCTGCCCTACCTGGCACGCCATTGCGACGTCTTTTATATTGGCGGAACCAAGACAGGCGCACTGTGTGGCGAGGCAGTGGTCTTTACCAACCGTCAGGCACACAAGCATTTCTTCTCCATTCAGAAACAGCATGGTGCCGTCATAGCCAAGGGTGCTTTGATAGGTCTACAGTTCGAAGCCCTCTTCACTGATGACCTCTATTTCAAACTGTCACGTCATGCTATTGAAATGGCAATGCAGATGAAGCGTATTTTCCAGGAAAAGGGTTACGAGTTCTGGCTCGACTCGCCTACCAACCAGCAGTTCGTCATCCTGCCCGATGCCAAGGTCGACGCACTGGCCAAGCGTATGAGTTTCACCCATTGGGGACAAGCTGAAGGGCATCGCACCATTTGCCGTTTTGTCACTTCGTGGGCCACGACGCCCGATGAGATTAACGAATTGAAGCGCCTGTTATAGGCGCTTCATTAGTTTCTGAGTGGTCTTTTCCATCTTTTTGATGATTTTGTCTGGTCTCCAACTGCCAAAGACAATATCTATAGTGTAGTCGGCAGCTCTCTCTGCCGTTAAGATGGTTTCATCCGTGCATGTTTGTTCGGTTGTGATCTCCTTGTCGCCGTCCACTTTCTTTTTCGACATGATGTACGTCACAACATTTGTTTGGGGTGTGATGTCTCGTCCTTGGGCATCCATGGTTCCAAATTCTTTGAAATCGTTCTGTACGGTATTCATGCCGCGATAGTCGAAGCGGTTCTTGTTCAGTTTCTCAGGTGTCAGTAGGGTGGTGTATAGCCATGCACAGTGGGGGGTACCATTCCATCCACGGGCATATTCGAAGTTTGACACGATATTCTCTACCGTACAGCGGTTGAAGATGTAGCCCCATAATGTCTTTGATGTCTTGGGAGCCGCTATCACATTGCGGCCACTGCCGTCCTTAGAACGTTTCTCGGTCACAATCTTACAATGCTCGAACCACACGTCGCCATCACCACAGATGAAGTCTACGGTGCCGTGAATTTCGGAGTCCTGAAAATAGGACTGGCCCAGATTATTGTCGCTATAATAGGTGTCCTGATACGACAGCAAGCGTACACGGTTGCAGATAGTTCGGTAGCCTTTGTCCTGTAAGGTTACGGCACGTCCGGCAGCCCCGGCGTTATAGTAGTCAAGGGCATTCTTTAGGGTTAAATCCTGCAGATAGAGGTTGGTGCCACGATTTTGGAAAATGGCGGTCTTGCTGATACCCTCATTCTTCGCGTCGGGCTTGTTCTGGATGATGGTACCCGTCATGCTTTGGCCTATCAATGCGATGTTATAACCAGTGATACGTGTCAGTACGGTTTCACCGAGGTCGTAAAAGCCGTCGGGTATGAGGATGAAGAGTTGTTTGGCGGTCTTGTCGGCATTCATCTTGTTGGCCTGTGCCACAGCGTCCAGCAGACTCTTGGCATTCCCCTTTTCAACCTTTATCACTTGTTGGGCATAACCAATGGTTAATAGCCAACAGCCAATAGCTAATAGAATAAGTCTTTTCATCTTATCTAAATTTGTGTTTCTTCTTCACTCTCTGGCTTTGTTTATCCAGCTCTTTCAATATCTTGTCGGGTTCCCAATCGCCAAAGATATGTTTCAGCGTGTACTGCTTATACTCCTCCTTTGTCATGATGGTTTCGGCTGTGAAGGGCTGCGTGTGGTCACGAAGCGTAAAGGTTACCACGTTTGTCTTGGGTGTGATGTCTTTCCCTTGGGCATTCATCGTGTGGTATTCCTTAAAGTAGTTCCCTGACGTCTTCATACCCTCATCGTCGAAACGTGTGGTCTCCAGTTTGTCGGGGGTAAGCAGGGTGGTCCACAGCCAAACACAGCGGGGATTGGTATGCCACGAGCGTCCGTAGTTGAACATCGACATATCGTTCTCTATAGTACAGCGGTTGAATATATATCCCCAGGGTGTTTCCGAGGTACGTGTTGCTGTGATGATATTGATGCCACTGCCGTCCAGTGTCCGTTTCTCCGTCACAATCTTGCAACCCTCAAACCATACGTCGCCGGCCCCACAAATAAAGTCTATGGTACCGTGAATCTCCGTATCCTGCATGTAGTTCTGACATTTCTCATTGTCGCTATAGTAAGTATCCTGATACGACAGCATCCTAACGCGATTACAAATGGTCCGCGTCCCCTTGTCCTGTAAGGTCACTGCCCGTCCGTCAGGCTCAGCCGAATAGTAGTCCAGCGCATTTTTCAGTGTCAGATCTTGATAGTAGTTGTTTCTGCCACGGTTTTGAAAGACAGCCGTCTTGCTAATGCTTTCAATCTTCACGTCGGGTTTGTTTTGGATGATGACACCCATCATGCTTTCTCCAATGAGGGCGATATTATGGCCAGATATACGAGTCAGTACCGTCTCTCCCAAGTCATAAAAACCATTAGGAATCAGAATAAACAGCCGTTCAGCCGTCGTATCGGCATTCTGTTTGTTGGCTTTGCTGATGGCATCCAGCAAACTCTGGGCGTTGCCTTTTTCCACAACAATAACGGGCTGGGATAGAGTGCTCAGCGACATCATGATGCATACAACGAACAGAATAATTTGTTTCATTTTGGTTAGTTTTGTGTGCAAAAGTACTATTTTTTTTTGTATTCTCAAAATTTTTTCGTACTTTTGCACCCGCTTAAGGACAATCGGGATGTAGCGCAGTTGGTAGCGCACTACGTTCGGGACGTAGGGGTCGGGCGTTCGAGTCGCCTCATCCCGACCTTACAAAATCGCTAAAACGTTGATAATCAGCGGATTAGCGATTTTTATTTTAGAATTTTCCCGCGATTTTCCCGTGATAATTCAAGATATACCATTCAGGGAAGGTGCTGACACACCTCCAGATGCCCATCAAGGCGATGTCCGTTCAGGGTGCCAGAAGTCCCCAAGTAAGCCTGTCTTAACGTAACAAGCCTATGTGCTATGGACGGCACTACTAACAGGTTTTCTCGAGTACTTCTCACACGCTGCCCTTTTGGCCATCACTCATAATGGGCATCTGACGCACCGGTACCGATGCTATTTCCTTCTATTTTTCTTGCACGGCTCGATATAATCTTCTTGCGTCCTGTCCAGACATAACGCCAGTGGCGACCTTCTACGGCTGCAGGAGAATATACGGCATTGGGCTTTCTCTGGAGGGTGGTGATAATCCTTAGAGACACTGAGTATCACCGGTGAGAATGAATGATGCCTGACTTGATCAGGAGAGTATGGTCATACACACCTGCTCATGCCGCAAACGGCTGACCGCCACAGAGGGCGAGTACTCAGCTGTTTGCAGCACCGTCACACAATATTCGTTCTCCCTATTCGGTAATACACGGCTTACTCTAAGTCACCACGCTCCTGTTCCAGCCCTTGGCAATGCTGCATGTTCTCCCTTGCCAGACCCACCACTATGACAGTTACATCAGTCCTGGAAGATGAAGGATGCTTCGCCAACAAAAACATTTCTGTATTTGTTGATTTCTAACAAATGATAACTATATGTCATCATACAGCTCTTGATATCGTTATCTGATGACATGTATACTGGCATACATGTTTACATGTCACCATATACAATTTGTCTACACGTTTACTTGTATACCTGTAGATATGTAAACATGTAGATATGTAAACATGTATACATGATTACACAAGAAAAGACTGTCAATTTACATTTATTCACATTTCAGAGGGTCTATAGGGGGTGACCCTCTAAACTGTTAAAATATCTTTAAGAAGTTCTCATGTGACAATTTTTTCGGGAGATGACAATGTAAACACGTCAACATGTATACATATGGAAAGTGTCAACATGTTGACAAGTAAACAATTTATTCATACTTACATGTAAACATGTATACCAGTATACATGTAAACATTACTAAATTAGCTTGTTCAGTGTATTGTACCACTTTAGCTATCTTAGCTAAACAGTCCCGGCATTCGCACCGAAATTTTTGCAAAATTACGGAAATAATCCAATTTTACATCGGTAAGCCCCTCTCTATGCCTCTCTAATTCGGCCTTTCTTCTCTTTCTTTGGTGATGTCTGCCTTGCAGACAATGTTGTTCCTCTCCGTTTGTCACTCTCGCCTTGACGGTTGACTCATCCTTTGAAACTTGACAACCTTTCTTCTTTCTCTGTTCCAGCACCGTCAGACATGGTGGGCGTTTCGATAGCGGACTGCGCTCTTCCTGGTTGCTGATTCATCCTGTCCTTCAACCCTTGGTTGTTCTGGTGGGGGAACCTCACTACGGATGCCTGAGTATTCTTCATGGACCTACGGCATCCATTATGCTGTGATACGTCACTGATTGTTGTTATGGGTTGCCTCTTTCCTTTTTGATGCGGGTCTGCACTCATATTTTTCCTTTGCAAAGGTAGCCCAAGCGTCATTCGTCAAGTACCAGTCGCACGGCTCCTTATTCCTGCTCAAATTTTCCAGCAGCCTTCCGCATTTTCTTCTTAACGGCACGCCTAAAGAAAATGGGGTATTCCGCAAAATTTGCTTGTAATTCCTTGTCTTTGCATGACTGTTTCTTGTTGGCTCTGTATTGCACGTAAAAATTATAAGTTAAACCCTTTAAAATTAAAGATTATGGCAACTAACAACAATTTCACAGTGACTGGTTTCGTAGCAATGGACGCTAACGTAGTAAAGAACCCTAACGGCAGTGCTTTCGCACGGTTCCCACTCTCCATCCGTACCACCAAGAAGGACAAGGACGGCAACGAGAAGAAGATCTCTGCCCTGCAGAACATCGAGGTTGGCACCAAGGCTGACAGCCCAAAGCTGGACCTGCTGAAGAAAGGCACTCTCGTCAAGGTTGAAGGATTCTTCGAGGTCAACCAGTACGTCGGCAAGGACGAGAAGGAACATCAGACCATCGTCTGGAAGGCTACAGCCATCGAGAAGATTGAGAAGAAAGAAACTCAGGAGGCGTAAGGCCTCCTTCCTATAACCAGCAGCTGGAGCCTGGCAAATGTCAGGTTCCAGTTTTTGTGTGGCTATTGAATGGGGCGTTGCCGCCAGAGGGAACCGGGAACTATCACCCCTGAACCACAGTAAACTGTGAAAGCCGCTACGCGGTGATGCAAATCTTTTCTGGCTTACCTTCGTCCTGTCCGTGTGTTATTTTCACCTCATGGGTTCATATCGCTTTCTGATGAGCCGTTTTCCCTTGCAAAGGTAGTGCAGACCGGGGCCACACCAATAAACTGGCTACGTTCTGGGAGAAATTATCACGGCAGCCTTCCACAGATTGCACACAATCTGGGTATTCCATGAAATTTCTCGCAGAATTTCTTGGCTTAGTCCCCTTGGTGTCCGCTACTTAGATACCAGCAAGGAAAAAGACTCAAAGCGATACGAAGTCGATGACGACTGAAAATTTTGAAACACACGGCTGACTCAGGTAAGAAAAGATTTAAGGAAGAAAGATCTAAAACTCCTCTCAGCCGATAACTCAAAACAACAGCGCAACAGACAAATAACCCCTAAAACCGATGCCGACGGGATAGAAACAGGCAGAAAAAGTATGGCAAAAATAAAGATTTTCTCCGTAAGTATTAATCCTGAAAGTTACGATGTCAGGAGTATTGCCAATATGACGTATGACGAGGCAAAACAATTCTTTGAACATGATGACACAAACTGTTGCTGTTGTTGTCGGAATATTGAGGTTGACCAGACCAAGGAACACGAAATTACTTTTCATGCCGACGGCGTACGCAATGGCGATGGCAGTGACACCATGTTTAACTGGTTGAAAGTTGTGAATGAATAAATAGGTAACGGGAGCCTAACCAACTCCCACTAAATACAAAAAGCATGGGACATCTGACTGATTTTGAACTTATCCTGGTTGGCGCATCGATCGCCACCTTCTGCTTCGGCTTCAATGCCTTCATCAAGAACGTGTATCTTAAAAACTTCAAGACAACTAAGTCATGATAACCAATTATGGACAGGAAAGATCTGTTGGCGAGGTATGGATAGACACTATCGACGGGGCCAGGGTTATTACCGTTGCCGGTACTGGGTGTAAGAACTGTGCCTTTGCCACCTCTGCAGGGGGAGCCTGTCCAGGTTCCATCTATGACCGCCATCCTTGCTGTGCTTCTGACCGCAAGGATGGACGGGAGGTGTATTTCAAACTAATCCACTACGTGCCGGAAGTCAAGGCACCACCTCTGAGGATGGTTGCCTTCGGATCTGCGCCATTCAGCCATTGATGATATGAACAGGACGATGAACATAGTATTACTTTGGGTGACCAGTGCCGCACTGCTGGCTGACCTCGTTTTCATCGGGTATCTTATGATGCCATGATGAAGTGACGGGCGCAGTCCGCTATGGGAGAATACATATCTACTCGCCACTCTTCCACGTAGTGTTATTCCTCAGGACAACACCACGAATGTATCCCATAATGTCATTGGCAGATGCACGTGACATAGTGTTGTGAGTGTGACGATATAACTCTGCATATATCGCCTGGAAATCCTCGCGGCCAGCGAAGGATGCAATATACTCCTTATTCTTACCCTCGGTAAGATTACCAGCCAGATAGGGAGTATCCTTCGCGAGGATATTCAAAAGGGTCATCAGCTTAGTCAGGTTATCCGGTGTCTGAACGGGTGACGGAACGGCAGCTGGTGATGGTTGTTGTGTGACGGTGTCACGCTTCTTAAACGTATCAACGGACAAGTCGAGGGTTCTCAGCCGGCGCATGAATCCGTCGTATCTCTGACGGTATTCCTCAGAGAAGTCGATCTTACCTGATGACATGTACCAGGCAATATACTCATCGATGACTCTAATATCATTCTCAACATCCGCAAGAACATCCCTATCACCGGTGATAGTTATAACCGACGGGCAGGCACAAGGTATCTCCACATGCTTCTTCACGTCGGCAGATGTCCAGCTGCTCTTCTCGTCGATGCGAACGCTATAAGTCTTCTCATCCATCTGAACGGGAAGGTACTCCCACTGAACACCGTCATGCTCGATAATGAACTTAGCAACAACGGATGGCTCCATCTTACTCGCAAGATCCTCCATAGTCATCCCTTCATGGTACTGAAGATGAAGGTACTTAGCGAGGATTAAAGGGGTACATACATAACACTCCTTAATCTCCCTTATCTGAAGCCGAACAGAACTCAGACGGGACAGCTCATCAGGGCTTAAATCAGTCTTAGCCTTCTGAGCGTCAATCAGGGACTGAACAGAACTCCTAAGTTCATCAATTCTACGCCTGGACTCAGCACGCAGGATCTTATTCACAGCGTCAACAAGATAGACAGGTCGAGAATCCTTAGTAACAAACTCGGCAATCTTCATCAGCCGACCCTGCCAGGCAATATTACGGTTACGGTATGGACTGGCATCCTTACCAGACCATAGAACCATCGGTCTGAACTGGTCAATCTTACTCACCAGAGTATGGATGGCATCACTGATAGACTTCTCATTATTACTGGGCACCCCGTTACCACGCGAAAGCCTGGTGGCGACATCACTCACACCGATACCGGCAAGGCGTAACCAAGCGGCATCTATATACTGCTTCATCAAGGTGGTACTCTCCACCTTCACAGGCTTAGTCTTAGCATCAGACTTCACCCTGGTTATCTTCTTCTCGTGGCTCATATATAATATATACTAATAATAACGGGTGCAAAGGTACAAAATAAATCTCTAATAATACGCTGAACGGCGTAATAATTAACACGATATCACAAACATTCACAAATCATCATCAGAAACAGTCTCGCAGAAGCATCTTAAAAACCGCCAGAATAAACCTCACAACGACGACCATAATCTATGATTATGTTAAAGATATCTAAGATATGCTCAGTAAGTGACAAAATATCACAGAAAATGCCTAAATTTGCAAGCAAATCAGAACGTCATCCGAAGAAGCCTGAATGATTCAGGCAGAACTACAACGCTACGCGAAGACAAGACTTTATTTCGTGTACACAAAATAGTCTTGAAAAATGAACCAATAGTGTTTCATTTTTACTGAGTACTCGCAGGCTCGCACCTCATTTTTAATAGGTATAAATTATATATTTAAATGCTTATATGACATATAAAAGAAACTATATTTCAAAGAAAAATAAATTGGTTCCTGGACGGCCACAAATTGCAGAAAATAACCCGTCAAAAGAACGAAAAATCAGACATATTCGCATGTCTGATGACGAGTGGAAATTTGCGACGGAAAATGCCCGTTTATGCCATAAGCATACGAGTACTTATATCCGTGAAATTGCAACGGGTTATCGACCTATGACACCCGACCCTCAACTGAAGATTCAGCTGGCTAAATCAAGGACGGATATCATCCGATTATCGAAGAAACTTGCAGGACTTTCAGATGAAAACAGAAAGCTTGTTATGGGCGAACTTGAATATCAGATTCAATGGTTTAATGCCGTCCAAATAATACTGAATTTTATAGATGATTTAAGGAGGAGAATATAATGGCTACAACTAAAGGAAGACAAGGTTCACATGGTAAGGCATATTCAGATTATGCCGCCATGAAAGATAAGGCTATCTACGTCGGTGGAGAACATTTTGACTGTATGACTTTCATCGACGATAATAAGCCCGATATGGAGGAGATATGGTATGAGTTTGAGGAGGAAGGTTCGCTATATCCGAACATCAAAAACACCTGTATTATGCTGGAGTCTTCACCCACTCCTGAAGAGATGAAATCGATGGGTATAAACAGTGATGAAGAAACCCTGACAGAGGAACAGAAAGCGGCTCTGATGGACTATGCAAAAGAACTACTCGATAAGATGGATGATCAGGAAATCATCTATCATCGAAAGGATAAAAACGGCAACTTTATTCTTGATGAGAATGGTAGGAAAAAGAAGTTCAAAGTTCCCAAGACTCACCTTCGAAACAGTAAGTGGTTCTGTATGCTGCACCGTGATGCTAAGTCTGGTATCTGGCATCTGCACTTCCTTATTTCAAGGTTCACAAGAGGTGGCCAGGACACTAACGATCCAAGGATGATAGCCAAGCGTGCTGCTCGTGCCACAGAGCTGCTGAATCAGAGTCGTGGATGGAAGTCTGCAGAGCGTATCAGCAACCATCATCAGAACGAAATCAAAGACACTGTCTATGATGTACTGAGGAAGATGGATAAGTTCAGCTGGGATGACTTCAAACGGGACATGGAAGCCCGGACATTCACGGACTACAAGGGTAAGCAGCAGAACTATGAACTGATGTTCCGCAACGACTCCAAGGGTAACGTTGTCGGTTACAGCGTGTGGCGCGGGAACTCAAACTATAATGCCAGCAAGATAGGCAAGCAACTTACCGCATCAAGACTATACAAGACATGGCAGGCCATACATGAGGATGAAAGGAAGAGGGCTACTGCTAAGCCGAAGTCTCAGACAGTAACGCCACCGAAGCCGAAGAATATTGTCTATGTCAAGTCCGAGGAAGAGAAGAAGCGGGAAATGGATGAACTGTACCGCAGGCTGAAAGCAGAGAAGGATAAAGCTGAGAAAGAAAAGGCAGAGCGTCGGGCAGAACAGCAGAAGCCTCGTGAACAGTCACAGGAGGAAAAGGAGGCTCACAGTGCCGTCAGCAAGTCCATGCAGATCCTTAACAAGTTCTGTGGGTGGTCGTATAATGTATTCGGAAGAGACGAATATTCAGACCTTCAGGAAGGCATCGTAGGCAAGTGCTTGCTTGGTGGCCGTGACACAACCAGGGAGAATCTTCAGGAAGCCGCTAACGAGCTGATGGGAATGGTAGAGGGCGCTGCCGCACAGATAGAGAAGGCTACTGCTCTGATGGTGGAATTTGTCGCAGGAATGGCATTGCCACAAGTCACTCCGTCCGGCGGTGGCGGCGGTGGCCAGAATACCGGCGGCTGGAGAGGTAAACGTGATGATGACTGGTGGAATCTTTGGAAACCGGTATTCGCTAAGTTCAGATCAAGAGGTAGAGGAAGATAATAATTGAGATATGAGTAACGATTTGTTTAAACCCCATAAGACCGGCAGTGGCCAGAAGCAGGATCCACCACAGGAACCCGCTGCACCTGGCATGTCTGGGGAGCTGCTGGAGAAAATCGTCTCCCTGCTGAAAGGCATCGAGACGATGAACGGCAAAATTGCCGACAATTATGATATCATTGACGAAATGCGTAGTTCACTGCGGAAACTCCGTGACCAGCTCCAAAATATCGAAGTTCCTGAAGCACGCCTCGATGAAGAGTCGAGAAATTTCCTGTTGTCTGCACCCGACAGCATCACGGCAGAGGTAGAGAAAAGACTTTCCGAGAAACTGGAAAAGTTCTCTGTAAGGCTCGATGATGTTCTGAAGGATGCAGAATCTTCAGTGAAGAAGGCAGCAGACGGCGGTACCTCCAAGGTTACCAATGCCGTTAATTCTGCGAAAGGGGAAATATCTGGATTCAAGGAATGGTGTGAACGATGGCTTTGGTATTTCATCGGGGCCATCATCTGGGCTATCCTCGCATCAGGAATGGCCGTCTGGCAGTGTTCGTCGGCCATCAGTGCCAGGAGTGATGTAGAATATGAGTTGGATTCACTCAGACTCAACAGTGACGTGTATCACGACTTCATTAACCATAGCGAGGTTACTGGACGTGCCTTTGATTCCTGGCTCCAGCTAAATATGAATGACTACAAAAGCCGGATTCATCACAGGGATTCACTTAGGAAGGAAAAGTGAAAGTTGATGTAATATCAAGTCGGACTTGACGAAATATCAAGTAAAAGTTGACATTATGTCAAGTTTTGCCCCGAAAAATGGGTATAATACCAAGAATTTTATGAAAATGTTGGTATAATAACTATTTTCTTCGTACCTTTGCAACCGAAATGCTTGGATTACTTTCCACCATTTCGAGCCGGCCTGGCACGGCAGTTGCTTTGAAAGGAGTTCCATCTCCCGGTACGACGGTGCCAGGTTCCTCTTGGAGAGTCAGAAAGGTTCCGGGTACACAAGTACGTCCGGGCAACTTGAGGCAATAGCCGATAATAGCAGAAGTACGGCTCTCCATTCTTCTAAGCTGCTGCTGTTGGCTCGCGCGATTAAGTTCGTGTTCTGCGACTCGACGGTGGCAGTGTTTCTTTTTGACTCTGTGCTTTTTGGACAGGACGTTGGCGAATCTGCGAGGGGTGCTGCTCGATGGGCGGCACCCCTTCATTGAAATATGACAGATTATCTTGCATATTTGGGTAAGATAATCTTACCTATGGGCGCAGTCCGCTATCCACGGATAAGTCCTTCACCATCTGTCCGGCAACGTTGTAACGCTGTCCGTTCTTCTGGATGATAAGACGTCCGTTCTCCATGAACTTGCGGTCGGAGGGATTTTCTGCGGATGTGATAGACTTCACGCTCACTGCTTCAGGGGTGAGGGCAACGATCTTGCCGAACTCTTTCCACTGGTCAGCAGCCATATAAGCATCGATTGAGGCGGCAGGCACGTGCAGGGTAGCAGTGTTAACTGGAGCGTCCCCAAAAACGTCTGATCCTGCAGATGGAACCATTTCTGCATAGCAATAAAAATCGGTAAGACCAGAGCAACGTACGAACGCATCATTTCCGATGCTCGTCACACTGTTTCCAATGGTGATGGAGGTAAGACCTTTGCAACCATAGAACGCCCACTCTCCAATGCTCGTCACGCTGTTCGGAATGGTGATGGAGGTAAGACCGGAGCAACCCCAGAACGCATCCAGTCCAATGCTCTTTACACTGTTCGGAATGGTGATGGAAGTAAGACCACGGCAATTATAGAACGCACCACCACTAATACCTAAAGTACCATCTTCAAGTACAATTGATGTATTCTCTGGCATTACTCCTTTATATTTATAAGCCACTTTGCCAGCATATACCAGGCCATCAAGTTGATCGTGATACCATGGTGTACCATAGAACGCTTCAAATCCAATGCTCGTCACGCTGTTCGGAATGGTGACGGAAGTAAGGCCAGAGCAATTCACGAACGCATAATTTCCGATGCTCGTCACACTGTTCGGAATGGTGATGGAAGTAAGACCAGAACAAAAGGAGAACGCCTCATTTCCGATGCTCGTCACACTGTTTCCAATGGTGATGGAAGTAAGACCAGAACAATAGCTGAACGCATTACTTTCAATTCTCGTTACGCTATTGGGGATGGTGATGGAAGTAAGACCAGTGCAATCACGGAACGCCCACTCTCCAATGCTCGTCACGCTATTGGGGATGTTGATGGAGGTAAGGCCAGAACAACCTCCGAACGACTCATTTCCAATGCTCGTCACACTGTTCGGAATGGTGATGGAAGTAAGACCAGAACAACCTCCGAACGCACCATTCCCAATGCTCGTCACATTGTAAGTAACATTATAAAAAGTCACAGTAGAAGGAATTACCACGCTGCCAGTGTATTTACCACTTGACATGCTTGTTACTTCAGCAAACTTCTCTTTATGATATTCTGTTAAATAGTAATAAACCCCGTTATCATGGTACTTAATCTTAACGACATCGGCATTTGCCACCATTGGTAGCATCATCAGGAAAAATAATACTATCTTCTTCATAACGATATTAATATTTTGAAACCCCCGATACATACCCATCCTCAAATTCAATAGTATAGTGTGCGCCGGGAATAGGCATGCCTCCAAAATTACTCCAAACAGAATAAGTTATACTCTCAAAATATCCTCCTTCTGAATAACTCGAAGGCTTTCCAAGAATATCAATAACGTCACCTTTTGTCATTCTGCTTGTTATACAGACTGTCGTATCTTGAAGTTTTACCGAGAAAGATTTAAGTGGCGGTTCTGAAGGGAGTGCTATAGTTGAAATAACCCCGACTAAAATTATGGGAATAAGACAAACACATAACAGTATTAAGCAGCCGTGACTTTTCTTTTTCGGCTTCTCAACAACATACACAACCTTTTCTTTTACTTCAGGCTGTTGAACTTCTTCTGATTTCTTCATAGTCCTTATGTATTATTTACTCCAAGCGGCACATTCAGTAATATTACCAAGAATATTCTCTGAGAGGGTATCACCAATTCTGGTGATGTGAAGAACATTATCATGGTCTTTATCATGTCTGGCGAGGAAACTGGAAATCTCGCCGTCGGCAGTAGCCACATTACCATGATCAACAAGATACCGACCATATACCTCCGGATGCTTCTCCAGCAGCTTCCGGATAAAGTCGTGAGAGTCAAACTCTGTGTTGAGGTAGCTGATAACCTCTGATGCAATAGATATATCCATATTTGTTACAATTAAAAATGATATTCCGACAAAGATACAACTTCTAATGTACACTCCCTAATTTCGTGATAACAAAGTCTTGATTTAACACATTTAAGACGCTTTGAGGGTTATCGCGCCAAAAATACAACTATTTTCGGATAAAGATCACCGAAAAAAATAAAAAGTCGTATTTTAACAATTTTACGACGATATTGGTGGATTGTTTGTTAAAATCTGGGAGTATTATAGTTAATACACACTACCCCAAAAAAATGCGCAAATTATAGACTGGAGCTTATAAATTATAGATATCTGTCTATATTTGATGCGTAAATTATAGATGATTATCTATATTACCGATGCCGGTTACGTATCAGATCAGCCTTCTAAAATATAAGGTGCTCCTTGTATTTTACATCAATTTTGATGTATTTGAAGGTGTAAAGATATTTTATTTCGCCCGATTTTAGGGGGTATAACATATCCACCGTCACGTCGATATGGCCACAGCGGGCCTTTCTAAGGGTGATTTTCTCTTCCAGCATCGGCGAAACACCCATTTTGGAAGATTTCTTTACAATGTCAGTAGAACACACTGGCACCTGTCCTGTAGGTCAGCTCCTTGTCGAAAGCGATATCTTTCAGATAGATGACAAGGGATGCCAGACGGCCAGGGCGCATCCATCCTGAATCGCCTGGCAGTAACCTTGGGGCTGCAAGGGCGAGCTTACCGGCGAGGATGTAACGGTTCAACTGGCTTCCTGTCGGACCGCCAAAGCTCTCGATGTGGCCACGCTCCCAATTCTCTTCATGCCAGGCAAAGTATTCATTGAACTGTTGCCGTAGCTGCTGCTCGATGCTGGGGGTGTGGTCGTGCATGAGGTACTTCCGCATCAGATCCTCGATAGCGGTGTACATCTGCTCATCCTTTCGCCATATAGCCATTGCCATAGTTATACCTGTTTTGGTTCTGTGACATTATCATACGGAAAAATATCCCACTCCTGCAGGGCTTCGTCTGGTGTACAACCGTGCTTGATGGCCATCATCACCTCCGCGTCAAGTTCATGCTCCCTGGCTATTGCCAGTGCTTCGTCCTTGGTGTATTTTGATGGCTCTGGGTGTCGTTTGTACCACCAACGCCAGAATAATGTTTGAAGTTTCATATTATATAATATATATTATTTATTCTTCTGTTGTTGGCTGTCTATTTGGCTCCAGTCCTGCCATCCGCAGATACTTGTACACGGTATTCCGTGACCGTATGCCAGTAGTTCTCATGATAACGGCCACTGTATTGCCGTTTCGGTACAACTGGGCGCAGATATCCGCTTTCTCTGGTTTGGGCTGTTTGGGCCGTCCAAACCTCACACCCTTCTTCTTCGCTTCTCGCCTACCCTCTTCTGTGCGCTCTTTGATTAAGTCGCGTTCAACCTCGGCAAGGCTGGCGAAGATGTGAAGGGTCAGCTTTCCGGTAGTGCTGCCGGTGTCTATATTATCTTTGAGTGATACCAGGCTAATATTTCTCTTCAGAAGCTGCTCGATGATATCAAGCAGATCCTTCAGGGAACGGCCCAGACGGTCAAGTTTATAGATGACAAGGGTGTCACCTTCACGGAGGAACTGGAGGGCTGCTTGCAATTCTGCCCTCTCCCCTACTCCGCTGACCTTCTCGGCGTAGATCTTCTCACATCCGGCATCGGTGAGCGCAGTCTGCTGCACGTCGAGGTGCTGGCCGGAGGAACTGACACGGGCATAGCCTATTTTCATGCTTCTTTTTTAAAGGTTCTTGTTTGACACTGTATATTGTCAAGTGCGAGTGCCCTCGCTACTTGCTTCCACATATCCGGGTCATCGATACGGTCACAGCAATAGCCAGGCCCTCGATGGGCGTTCATGCCATCATAGGAAATATATTCAAGAAATGCCACCTTCTGGCCTTTCTCGTTTTTACAGTAGTAGGACATCAAAACAAAATCCTTATACTTCCGTTTTAACATACGCGAAACTTCTTTCGGCAGCGGTACGTATTCATATTTAGGATAGTTCGGAAAACCGGCCTTCTCCCACATTTCCTTATCAGGATTTGTTTTTGTTGCCATAATTCTCTATGTTACAATTTTTGTAATTCTGACTGTAAATACCCGAAACATCGAGGGGCTTTCTCCTTTAGCATGGCCTTACCAGTACCGATGCCGTCAGCAGGAATGACAATGATCTTACCAGATGCTTTTGCCTGGGCAATGGCAGCATCTACCTGAGCCTTGAACATTTCAAAGTCTTCGTCACTGAAATAAGAATCTGCTGATTTCCACCTGTTTTTCTTGGTGTCTATCCCAATAGCATTTGGTAGCCCCCTTATGACTGCCTGAGTCATACTTGGGATATAATGGGTTTTTGTCCTGTCATAGGTGTTATCACCAAACAAGAAAACCTTATCCTGTTGGTGGGCTACCTGTTCTCTCGTCCAAAACCCTTTGTATATTTCTACTTTTGCCATACTGTATATTTAAGTCCTACTTCAATATTTCGTCGTTTTTATACACTTGTGCAATGCCTGGCTGTCGCAGTTCTTGGCGCAGTCCGCACTGTTCACCTTATTCCTGACTTTTATGAACAACTCTTCTGCAGACATTCCGTCCCAGACGGAAATCCTCACTCTTCGGCGGTCACCAGGCGTTATTGACTGCATCTCAGAATCTATGGTTTTAGAAAGCCGATATTATAGATGTTGGGAATCATCTTTTCCTGCAGCTTATCAAAAACCTCTTTGAAGGCCTCCAGTTCTGACGGCATGAACTCCTTCAGAATAGCCTTAACCTGATACCATCCTGCATCCCAATTATTAACCTGGTATTCCGGATGAGACTCATCAAACAGCATCCTATACTTAAAGCACGATCTTGTCATTTCACGGGCTTTGTCGAGGACAGCTGCCGCCTCTGCTGAAAGTTCGAGTGTCTGGAGCAGTTTATATACATACCGTTCAGAGTCCGTCTTAACGTCATTGTAACAGTCATCATTGTTACATTCGTTGGCCAGATTCATCATCTCTTCCTTTGACATATAGAAGAACTCGTTCTTGATATCCCACTTCCTGTTATGGTATGTGATATTACGAAGTGACGACTGGTTAGATGATGAATGGAACAGTGCGAATATCACACTATCAGAGCAGAACTCTTGATATAGTGGATTCTCCGTATCTGGGCACATATACTCATCCTTGCTGTTCAGCCAACCGCCATCGACGGCCTTGATGAGCTTTCTTGCTGCAAAGAGGGCCATACACCTGAAGAAGTTGTCCTCCATGATCGAGAGTCCCGCGTTATGACCCTTGCAGCCGTAGCCGCTGAACATGGCCACACCCAAGGCATTTTCATTGACCTTGTTGGTGTCAGATACCATGTAGCCGATGGCATGTGGAACCAACCGCCCAAACACATTTTGGTCGTTCTTGATGTTGATGGCGTTCGTCATGCACGGTGCATCGACGGGCTTTGATGTCACCTCTGACTTTACCCAGTCAGATGCCTTCATCTTACCGTCAAGGTTATAAAGTACCTTTGTGCCTGTCTCCACAACACCGGTTCCTTCTATATCCACCGTAGCCACCTCGAAATCTGACTTGTTTTCCGTCTTTCCGCTGGACCAGATAGTGAATGTTATTCCCCATCTGGGCTTTACGTCGGCAAAATGAGAGGCTTTGAAATACATACCCTTCTCATATTTGAAGTTATCCAGGAACAGGTTCCTGAAGTTCTGCCACGACTCGCCCGTCATGAACAACGGAGGCGAGAACAGTCCGATATGGATATTGGTGAGGTTGAACACCTTCTTGATCCTGATAATGCGATACAGGAACTGTGCATAGAGATTCTGCGAACAGGAGCCGATATCATCACCCAGCATCATCGTGTTTATCTTGGTCTTGGCAATACCGGCCTTGGCCTCTGTATTGGCGGCACCGCTTCCAGCCGTGCCATACGGTGGATTAATGAAGATGATAATCGGCTTATCCTCTTTGAAGGCTTTTATCAGTTCCTCCGGCAGCTCTTTCATCGGCTGATTCAGAAAATCGAACTGAAACGCCACACCTTCCTTGTTGTATCGCTGAGAGATGTCAAGCTCTCCTGGTTCCAGAGTTGACGAATACAGGTGTGAGAAACGGTAATCTCGCGTCAGGTTCTTGGTTCCTGAGCAGTTATCCCACACAATATATTCGTCTTTCCAATCCTCACCGAACACATCAGACAACATCAGATGTGCCTTATCGACAAACGGTGTCGGCGTGTAGTATTCGCCGGACATCCTTCTTTTCGTGTCCTCAATCAGTCGGTCTGAAATCTCCGCAAAACGCTGTTTCTCCTGTGGCGTATAATCCCGCTTGAAATATGCAAAGAACGACTGAAAGGCTTTGCCATCAATGATGATGTTCTCCCTTGGGGTGACCAGCATACTCTTCTTTGACGGATGCTGATAGTATTTGTCACTGTCAGTTATCACACCCAGGAAGATGGCCACCAAATCATTAGGCTGGACTGCCTTGTAATCCTTGATCACATGCGTTATAAAATAGTCATATATCGTCGCTATATTATGCTCCGTCACATGAACATAACGCTGCACCTGTTCGGCCAGCTCTATGATTTTCTCGGCGACAGTCTTGAACGAGAAATTTTCATCCACATCAAAGATGAATGGATTAAACGCCTCGTCATTAGCAATCTTCAATATCAGTTCCGGATTGTTCTCTGCAGCCTTCGAAGGTGCAATAGTCCAATCGATATCTTCATCGAGGTATTTGATAACATCATTGATATGGAAGCAGAAGCACTCGTTGATATCCCCTATCAGACACACATTCGGCAGAACCAGTCCTCCCAGCTCAAACTGTTTCAGGTAATAAAGAACCTGTATAACAACCTTCGCCCTCGACGTGGTTCTCTTCAGCTCCTCATCAAACTTATATTCGATGATGAGCTTCAGGAGTTTGCCGGTAGTGGTCTTGGTGTCTACCAATCCATCACAGCCAAACGGATGCGTGATATCAACGCCCTTAAAATAGAGGGTGATGCCGGTGTTATAAACATCTTCGACCTCCCTTTCTATTTTCGCGGTCTTTATCTTCTCATAGAATTTACTTCGTGCCATAATCCGTAATTCTCTCTTATTTAAATATATATCCTCGAAGGTTTATATACTAATTATATACTTATTATATATTAGCATCTCTAAAACTTTTTGGATTATAGTCCCAAGCATCTGGAAGATGTTCATCCTCCTTTCTGTCGGAAAAATGCTTGTTCCCTAATTTAGCCAAAGATTCAGTATTGTCAAATACTTCCTCTGTCAGCTGGAGTAAACGTTCATCAAACTTATCGTCTGATTTAACTACGCTATTAAATATGTAGCAAAAAAGCTTCCATTCGCGCTTTATATAATCCATCGTGAATGGTGTCTTATCACCTTGATCCAATTTCCAACAAGTACGACAGTCAATCATGTCACAAAACAAACCGGCTTTGTTTGTTGTTGTATATGCTACAGGCTCGTAATTATTTGCCGGTGGGTCACACGGATGACCATCCTTTACAGAATTAAAGTGCCAGTTGCCATCCTTTTCGTTGTATTCCAACAATACTAAACTATCCATATCTGTAGTTTGTTTTATATTACAGGTTTCCATTCATTAACTTGGTGTACTTCTCTATCTCTTCAGGTGTATGGGTTTCCATCAGCCGTTTTAGAACGTCATCACTCAACCCACTTTGAAAACCTGACGAGGGTTTCTTACCAATGAACGGGGGAACTTTCTTTGCCAGTTCCTTGTCCTCCTGGTCGTGTACCCACTTGATCCAGCCGTCGACTTTATTCTGTAGGTCTGTTACAATCCTCTTCTTTGCTGCCGTCTGGTCTTCCTCGTAGGCTTTCTCAGCCGTCCGTAGGGATTCTACGCAGGCCGAGAACATCTTCAGACTCTTAATCATACATTATATAATAATTATATAGTAAATATATAAATCAGAGTTCTTTTAATTTTTCCTCGTATTCCTCGATGAAAGCCATCATCATAGCGGCGGCCATCGAGCGAAGAGGAATATTCCTTTTAGCTTTCTTTCGAAGGTCGTCCAGACGCTTCTTTACTTCATCAGGAATCCATATGGCACTACCCTGCCCCTTCACTCCTGTATATTCTATCATCTTGTGGGTGAACTTATCCCACATGTCTTCACTGTCAGTAGTACGGGACTTCTGGGCCGGTGCCTGGATCGGCTGCTCAGGCATGGCAATACCAGCCTGGCTGTTGTTCTGCACATCATCAAGTTCCTGAAGCAGGTTTGCACGCTTATTCTTTTCTGCCATAGTTGTATTGTTTAATGATTATATACTAATTATATATTCGCTTTACTGATAATCTTCTCAAAGGTATCTTTTACGATATCCCTTTGTGTAGGAGTAATGGCGTATGTATCTATACGCTTCAACTGTGCCCGATGGACAATCTTCGGCAGTACATCACCGGCAATGGTGTAAGAACTGAGGGCAGTCTTCCAACTGGCAATCTCCGATGCCGTGCCGTATGATAACTGCACCTTATTGGGAATTATCAGAAGCTCACACTTATACCCATATTTGATTTTGACATTGTTCAGTACCTTGATAAAGTCTGTAGTGGCCTTCATACTGATATCTTCAAACTCAAAGGGTATGACAACAATGTCAGCACTGGCAAATACGGAACCGATGCCATCATCACTGATGGAACCCGGACAGTCAATGATAACTGTGCCGTCAAACTGTTTTGCGCTGGCCATCACTTTCTCTACATAGTCACCATCCTGCAGGGATAGTTCCTGAATGGGATAAGGAGCGGCGTCGCCCATAAACGTCTCGTCATCCTTGCGTACCGCCGATGCCGAGTGCTGGTTGTCTGCATCTATCAGTACAACCTTCTTTTTCTTCCAATCCAGATAGTTCGCAAACAGGATCGACAGGGTGGTCTTCCCTACCCCGCCCTTCTGATTGGCAAATACAATGATCTTATTCATAACTTATCTTTACTGATTCTTATTCTCCAAAAATCTCTTTCAGTTCGTCCTCAAACTCGTACTTGATATCCTGTAAATCTTCTGATTGCATATCCTTCATATCATCATCGGTAAAACGCTGGATAATTTCTGTCATGTCTTTATTCAGATAGTAAAGAGCACCGCCCATTATCTTTAAACCTCCTGCTGTTTCAGCACGATAGCCAAATGTAACAGCCCAGGCAATAAACTCATGGTTACCGCCAGACTCCATGCCTGCAATCAAATCTTTGTTATCTTTGTATAATTGTATTATCTGGGCTTTCGTATCAGCAGCTTTGCGCTGGGCTTTTTCCATTTCTGCCTTGTATTTCTTCTGCTGTTGTTTGTCATGGGCAGACTGATAGCCATAAGACGGTGCATAGATGGTCATCGAGGACTCTGCCCTCTCTGCCTCTGAAGCATATTCCTTATACTCTTTATACAACTTGGCTACGTTCATGGCAAACGCGATGGCTTCTGGGTTATACTGACTGTCACTGAAGCAACTGTCAAGTTTAATCTGTGCAAACTCATAGCTTTCCGGCTTAATCAGGTTAGCCTTTACGTCAGACTCAATCAGTTCACGGGCCTTTTCTTCGTTCGTCTTGACTGAGCATGATGCCAATAGTACAAGACAGGTGATTGCAAATAAAATCTTTTTCATATTATATACCCTTTATATAGTTATTATATACTAATTATATATACTCTAAATTGTTATTGTCGATAAGAACGGTGAATATACCTCAGGGACATCCCCATGAGGATTTGTCTTCAGATACTCTTGTACAACATCAAACTCTTCCTGTTCCAGACAGCGAAGGATAAAGTGTACAAACTTATCCTTTGGCTTGAAGTTGTTCATCGACTGACACATTTCATCGGCAGCGGTATAGTCCTCGCCGTAGTCCTGTACAAAACTTGCCTTATACAATTCCGAATGTATGTTCGGCTGTGTGATCTCAAAAATACAATGATGCTTCATATCAATATTCTATTTTTGCTGTTGCTGCCTCATAGATGCTGCTGTCGGCCAGCTTAACGTATTCACGGCCTGCCAGAGCTGCCAGACGGCTCTGCTGTTCCATACTCTCGTAACCTGTCTCGATCCGTCGCTTCATCCTGTCGATGGCACGGTCAAGATCTTCCTTTACCATGTCAAGGGTGCGCTGCGCCTCTTTCAACTTCTCTATGTACTCTTCTGGTGTCATAATATATACTCTTTATATACTTATTATATAACTCATATATAACTTATCGCCCTACCCCGTTGGACTGGCCAAGGTTAGGATTCATTTCAAGATCTCTCAAAACACAATCGAGACGCTGCAGCTGCTCCTTATCGAGCGCATGGATACAGTCAATGGCCACCTTCTGTCCTACGAGGTGACGATGGCTGAGCGGATCTGCCACCTTCAGAACGTCGGCCACATGCTTCGAAGTGACCTCTTCTGGGCGCATCAACCAATGTTCACAGATGAAATCATTCACAATAAGGTCGATATCCTCAGTTGGTAATGTAATCATACTACCCTTTCCGGCTATTTCTACCACCCAAGGCTCCTTCTTTAAGTTCTCGGCCAGGTCTTCAATTTCGAAGCTGAGATCATCGGGATTGAACTCGTTGGCGTGCATGGCCTCACATAGTTCATTGAATGAATCACGGAACCAGGCAATGCCTGTATGCATCCCCTTACCGGTGATATGCTCGATAGCGTACTGCGCCGTCTGCTCTTTCAGTTGGTCTATTGTCTTCGCCATAGTTATTTCTTATTAGTGTAATCCTCTGCAGTCAATGTATAGTCATCGCTTATCTTATCATACGCGGGGACTTTCACAAACTCGTATTCTCCTTCCTGATGATTCAGCTTCCATACATCACTTGCTTCACCGCTGAAGGGAATAATCTCTACTGGCTTATTGGTGGTTTTATCAACCACAAGCGTAACGTAAAATAACGGACTCTTTATCATATTCTTGCATCTTTAATTATCTGATGCAAAGATACAAAAAATATCTGATAATTATATAATCCTTTAACAATAATTATATATTTATTATTTAGTAATTATATAATCGTTATATAATCAAGTTTCGGAGGTTATACATCAATAATCCACTTTTGGAAACCACCGGCCGTTAAAACCCTGAGCCGTGATGCAACGGTAAATGACCGGCACTGCCAGGCATCAGGTTGATCAACGTTCTTATAACAGTAGCCGTCATGGCAGAACTCGCACATGATGCAGTCTTTCAGATTGTGTCCTTTATAGCGGATATACATGGCGGCTATCGAGGATGGATTGCCAGGGGTATCAATGGTAAACTCAAGAATGCTGTCAGAACACCATCTTTCATGTAACTTCTTACTGCTCCATTTCTCATTGATTCTGACAGTCCCATCAGCGAAGTATGCTACACGCATAAGTGACTGTTCCGGCAGAAAAGACAATCTCTCTTCCAACGGCATCTTTTTTATTCGTTCCTGCTCGGCCTTCCGTTGTTGTTCCTCCTGAAATCTCTTCAGGGTAAAGTTATATTCCTGCGGTTTACACAGACGGTATTTATTTCCATCGTTTTCAATAACCAATGGGGTAGGGGAGTTCTTGAATTTCACTCCAATACACTCATGCTTTATCGGACACTGGTCACATTCTCTTTCCTTGGTTATCCTAACCGCCTTTCCGGCGCGACTATACCGTTCCTCGATAGTCGTGAAATAATTCTCATTGTTCAACCATTTCCGATCCTCGTTAGAGGTGAACAGAAACTTTTCAATGGTCTGAAGATTCTGACGAGCCAGATCTATCTCCAAACAAGTCAGGTTCTTGTAGTCCAACGGCTGTTTATGCTGCACCTTGTGGGCAAAAACAAACTCTATCAGATATTCTTTACCGTCAGTGCCAGTCGCTATGACGTCGGGCTGCTTGTCATACCGTTCGTACTGACTGTCAACCCTGACTTCCGAAAATTCTATATCCTGTTCCGGGAATATACCATAATAGGATGGCGCATGAATTTTCTTGTGGGTCTGTATCAAATACTCTGCCACTTTGTACAGAATGACGGCATAACATATTTCAAGTGTGGCCTTGCGCGTTTGACTGTGGTGGGCGAAGTGATGAGCATATACCTCACCATGCGTTGCATATAACGGCTCTTTGCAATGTGGACATATACAGCCGCACCGTATTCCCCTGGGCACACTGTCAACGTGTACCATTCTGCCGGAAGCATCCTGCGCCCAAGAGAAAACATAGTCGTCCATATATTCTATATATACTTATTATATAATGATTATATACTACGCATTCATTATTCTATATTTCAAGATTGTACCCTGACCGAAGTACTTGTATATTGCCTTCATCAATATGTTTATGTACTTCCGCTCTATTGTATCATATGTCTGACGGTCGGACACTTGAATAAGTAAAGTCCTTTCCATTGTCGCTTTGTTATCGATAAATTCCTCAAAAGCAACATGGTTCGTAAATATATCCCTTACCTCATCGGTATTGATATAGTTTACAAAAGCATTCCAACACTCCGACCACGCGGCATAACTCTTCTCTTGGGCGGCACGGCGTTCCTGTTCCTTCTTCTTTCCTTCATACTCCATTGATTTAAGGAAGTCTTGGTCGAAGGAAAATTTCTGTACCGTCTCTGCACGTTCCGCAAGCAGTGGACCCTGAAACTTCTGTTCCATCTCCATTGTCACACCTTCACCGAAGTTCTTTGAAATGATACTGAGGAATAATCCTTCAAGGTTCCTCTCAATAAACTCGCGAATGAATAGGGTAGGGACTACCAGAATAATTTTCTTAGTATCTTCGTCGAATTTATTATAGGTAAGACACTGTACAAGATAACGGAAAGCCTGTTTTGCATCGGACTTCTCGATATTGTAACCAATCTCTTCTAATTCCTTCTGGCAATTATACCACTGGTTTCTCCAGTATTTCTGGTCGTGCTTTTCTGCCTCCTTTACATTCGTGCCGGCAGTTTCGCCAGATTCTTTGTTATCTGCAGACTCCTTGTCCTGTGTCTCTTCCTGGGCTACTACAGGAGGTTTACATTCGTCGAAGAAATTAAGAATTGAAGTGGCATAGAAACCACCACCCTTGGTGGAATCCTCTTTCCTGATGGTCTGAAGCTTGGTTATCTTTTCCCTCAAGGCCTCGATATTGTCATCGGTAATTCTTGAAGTGATATTCTTTATACGGTTACGACCGATACCAAACTCTTCCAGCAAAATTTTCTCAATTTCCTTAATCTGGGCATCCTGCGGATTTTCTTCTACTTCCTTAACTTCCAGACGATGGTCTTTATTCTTCGTGATAGTAAATACTATGGTTTCAGGATTTCCCTTCTCCTTACTCTTTTCCCTGTCCTCCTTGGTGGGATGATATTCAAAGGAATATTCACAAAGACCCTGTTCATACAGTGTATCGATATCTCTCTTAGCCTTACTGAGTACCTCAGCTTCGAAGTGAGGATATCTATCGTACTTGTCCTCGGAGCCGCAAATCTGTTTCTTAAACTCATCGAATCTGAAGGTTACGCCACCGTTGTAGGCGTAGAGCATTACCATCCAGTATATCCTGATGCTATACTTGGAGCGTAACTTACGACTGATGCTGTCAACAATGGTGGCATAACGGATATCTTCATGAAGAATGTGGGATGCAACCTTACGGTTCATTTCAACAATACAGTAGTCCTTCAAATCATCATTAGGAAGGGTGATACTGCAGAGATTGGTGTACTTTGTATATTGCTCGCCTGTGACCCTGCCTGTGACGGGGAGGTCAACAGGAACCAGGCGCATCAGGCGCAGCGCACCCTTCAGCTCTTCTATATGGCTGGACGGGATGCCGAACTCCTTCCTTTTGATGACAAACTGGATGCTGTTCTCATCCTCGCCAAACTCTTCCTTAGGAAAGAGCGACATGATATCACCTTCCTTCATCTTCTTGTTGATGATTTCATCCACCTTAGTGCCGATGGTTTTCAGAACGGTGACGATGATATTCAGCTGAATCTTCGAGAACGATGCTCGCATTAGAACAAGTTCAAGCGGCATCTTCACCTGAACACCATTGCGGACGATGACCGGCAGGGTGTTCTTTTCCTGGGTTGACTTCTTCAGGGCAGAAGTAAACTTCTTCTCCATCTTGTCAGCAACTGTACGGATCTTCTTTGCCATATATTATATATACTATATATTGTTACGTGTTCTTGAATAAGGCTTCTCTTATCTCACTCGACAGGTCAAATACGCTTATCAACTCATAATCGGCCTTTACGATGGAGGTGTATTTTAATAATGAACTACGGGTATATCCACGTCCTTTCTCAATGGAAAGAACCTGTTTCGGATTCCAAGCAAGCTCACGCTGAATATCCTGAAGGGTCTGGTTGAAAGCCAGGCGCGTACCGCGAAGGATCTGACTGAAACCTTGAAGGTCGGACACTATTACGCCATTCACCTCTATTACATACATCAATGCATCAAGATACTTGAATAGCGAAGACATATTATAATCCTTGCCCTCATGAATATGCATGATAGTCTCACGGGATAAACCGCGCTCCTTCAGCATCTTAAACGTGACTTCCTCATCCTGACGGATGGTCACAAGTTTTTTTTCCAACTCTTCTAACGTCATATCTTGAATTTTTGGCAAAGGTATAAAAAAGAATCGGATAAAATAGTAAATATACATTTTTTAACTTCTTTATGTACTATTATTAGGTACTATCTAATATTAGTACTTATAACGTTACCAAACCCTAACATAGGTATTTTCGCAAAAAATCAAGCAAATTTTGATGCAAAAAACGACGTAAATTTACTTTATTTTAGTCATAAAATTAAGCGTTTTACGACTTGTTTTGGGCTGATTTCTTGCTCGATTTATAAAAATTGAATAAAAAAAGACCGGTGTTAGATTTTTAAAAACTATTATTAGGTACTATCTAATATTAGTACTTATAACGTTACCAAAACCTAACACGGCGAATATAAAACACTATTATTAGGTACTATCTAATATTAGTTTTTATGTTATAAATACCGTTCTCCTAATTTATAGCCAACACACTTATAATCAGTATATTATGATTATATATATGACGTTAGGAAAAATACTATTTCCAGATATACACACACCGTTTAATAACGTTACCAAAACCTAACGTTTTATATGAAAGTTACCAAAACCTAACGTTTTTCGGGTTAAATAGATAGATTATGCGTGTTATCTATCTGACACACAGTACATTATAAGGAAAGTTACCAAAACCTAACATACACCCGAAAAAGTTACCAAAACCTAACGTCAACGTTACCAAAACCTAACGTCAACGTTACCAAAACCTAACGTTTGCCCTTGTAACTCTCTGTGTTTTAATTAGTTACAAAGGCCCTATATTTTAACTATATATTTTGACTATATAAAACCTTCCTAACTAACGTTAGTCAGGTTAACGCGCGCGAGGCGCTTTGACTGACTGACTTTTCTTTTTTTTTGTGCTGTTGTGGAAAAGAAAGGATGGTGTTCCATCTTGGACGCTTCAGGACGGGGGCTCTGCCCCTCGACCCCGGAACCAACTGGCGCCCGACCTCCTGGGTGGAATATCTGGGTTGCACATGGAGGGTAGGGGATTGAAAAACAAAAAACACCCGTCGAGGTTGGTCGTAGGCCGTCACGTGTGCGGCTTTGCGCAAGATCCTCTCAGGGTGTCGGCATTCCTTTCCTATCGGACGGTATGCCAGTTGGTTCGGTGCAAAGATACGACTTTCCCCCGAACTAACAAAATTTTTTGTGGATTTTCTAACGTGAAAGACTATAATATGACTGTCAAAGCAACAAAAATGGCATTTTTAAGCCCGCTGAGCGCATTTTGATCATTAAACGTGGAATTTATCCAATGAACACGCAAAAAGCGAATCTGAGCCATTTCTATGCGTCTCAGACCATCTGAATGACCATTAAAGGAAAACGGAAGCCCGTCAGTGTCATCACACAGACGAATGCCAGCAAGGGCGATGACGTGCCTAAAGATCATCATACCAGACAGGAAAGGCACTTTACGGACGGCGGGACTGCTACCAGAAACACACAATGTCTGACAGTACGCCAATGGATGCCAGGGAACCTGTCTATCTATAGTCGTTTCCTAACGGCATCAAAGCTGCTGTCAGGAACCCTGTGAGACGTTACCTGTTTCTTTCACATTCCTCTCACGTCCTGTACCTTTGCTGTCCGATATGCCGTCATTAGTCACTGATGTCAACACTCCCTGCAGACATTCACGCATCGGTTAAACGATGCTGCTTCCTACATTTTAGCTTCACAATTAAACAGACCTTTTATCATGCCGTCTATCTGATAAGTCCTTTCTGCTCTCCCTGTTAGTGCAAGCATTAACCTGGAGTACAGACGGACATATCATATAGAAGACGGGCGACAACAGAACTTCCGTTTAAAACTGAAGCACAGTTGCCGTGCCGGCGGCACAAGCCCATCTGGCGGCTGGATCCATGGTCTGTAATCTGAAATATTTTCAGAAACCTAACAAATAATCATCATATGTTAGGTTTTGGTAATTTTTCAGCGAAAAAGTTTCATACAAGTTCTAATGGGAACTTTCACACTACCCCTACGCACCGTTCTTTCACTTCATTTTAATTGTGCTCCGGTAGAACGGGCGCAGTCCGCTATGTTCCTTTTCCGTTCCTATTGTCACAGGTTATCGGTACCAGTGTTTTGACTGCTGGAACTTTCTCTCCCCGTCCTGTCCTTTCCTGTCTTATCCCAACAACGGCAAGGCTGACTCTTCTTACCTTTGGTAGTTCTGGGGTTGTTGTCACTCTCTCGCTCTCGTCAGTGTAGGAACTTATCTTTCTTTGTTTTCATCCTTACGTTCTAACTGATGGCCACCTTTCAGGTACTTCAGCGTTCACATTACTCATACTCCGGCATCGGTAACTGAACCTGTCTTTCTCCATGGAACTGACTTTCAATTGATTTTCTTGCCGATGTCGCACTTATTTTTCCTTTGCAAAGGTAGTGCAAGCGGTGTACGGCAAGTACCTCTATGCGTCATCAGGGATTACGCGCCGTTATTCCGTCACATAATTTGCGGCAGCCTTCCGTATTTTCTTCTTGACGGCGAGCCTAAAGAAAATGCGGTATTCCATAAATTTTGCTCGTAATTCCTTGTCCTTTGTTCACCTTCTCCTTGCCTACTGATGAATTGCACGTAAAAATTAAAGTTTAACATCTAAAAAATTACAATTATGAAGTCAGTTAATTCATTTGAAGTTACAGGTTTTATCGTTAACGACGCCACCGTTAACAAGTTTGACAACGCATCAGTAGCCCGCTTCGGACTGGCAATCGTCCGCACAGAGGGTAAGGATGACAAGAAGAAGCGCACAAGTGCTATCCTGAACGTCGAGATCTGGCGTAGTAACAAGAACACCGCAGACTTGGATCTTCTGAAGAAGGGTCAGCGTCTCACCGTCAAGGGATTCTTCAAGCCGGAAGAGTACGAGAAGGACGGCAAAACAATAAACCGCATCATCTTCGCCGGTACCGAACTCATCACCGGTGACGATGAGAATACAGAAACTCAGGAGGCTTAGCGAAGCCTCCTTTCTTACCGTTATAAAACGGATGTAAAATCAAACTTATCTTTGCATAAGGGCCAGATGTGAAATCTCGCCCTTTTT
>JAEEGG010004521.1_pt1 | contig 33636 bp, 31 predicted proteins | sample 9134161 | NCBI WGS metagenome assembly JAEEGG01 (sample SAMN16246543, study PRJNA631951) | gut metagenome | biome: gut microbiome; feature: rumen; material: CR-attached | host: Bos | place: Iran: Karaj | collected 2018-10 | reverse complement strand
CATATACGGCGTGATATAGCCGCGGTCGAACTGCATACCTTCGACAAGGTCGTAATAAGTTTCGGCGGTCTTGGATTCTTCGACCGTGATAACGCCTTCGGCGGTGACTTTTTCCATGGCTTCGGCTATGATCTTGCCTATTTCGGCGTCGCCGGAAGAAATGGTGCCTATGCGTGCGATATCGTCGGTGCCGTGAACGGCGGTGCTGGAAGCGGAAATGGCTTTGACGGCTTCGTCAACGGCTTTCTGAATTCCCTTTTTGACTATCATGGGGTTGGCGCCGGCGGCTATGTTCTTCATGCCTTCGCGGATGAACGCCTGAGCGAGCAGCGTGGCGGTGGTGGTGCCGTCGCCGGCGGCGTCGTTGGTCTTGGTGGCGACTTCGCACACCAGACGTGCGCCCATATTCTCGAACGGGTCTTCGAGCTCTATCTCTTTTGCTATGGTCACGCCGTCGTTGGTGATGAGCGGCGAGCCGAATTTTTTATCGAGCACTACGTTCCTGCCCTTGGGACCGAGCGTGATCTTTACGGTGTCGGCAAGAGTGGTGATGCCTTTCATCAACGCCTCTCTCGCTTCGATATTGTGTCTGAGTTCTTTTGCCATAATGCGGATCCTCCCTGTACGTTTATTCTACTACGCAAAGAATATCGTTTTGTCTGACTACGATATATTCTTCGCCGTCGAGCTTGATCTCGGTGCCGGAATATTTGCTGGTTATGACTTTATCGCCCTTTTTGACTTCCATCGGGACGAGCTTGCCGTTTTCGTCGCGCGAGCCGGGGCCGACTTCTATAACGTAAGCGAACTGGGGCTTTTCTTTTGCGGCGCCCGCCAGAATGATGCCGCTCTTGGTGGTCTCTTCGGCTTCTGCCATTTTGATGACGATCTTATCGCCGAGTGGTTTGAGTTTCATTGATATTCCTCCTTAGCAAACGGTTATTTTTGCATATAATATAATAATCACAAATTATATAATTTCAATGTCAAAATTGTTACATTTTTATGTTTTTTGCTTGTAAAACTGGTAAAAGCCGCATTTGATCATTCCGTTATAAAGCGTGCGTACTTTGTCGGCGCGCCGCCCGAAATGGCGTTCGAAAAGCGGATCCGGCGATATGAAATACAGCTGCCACATAGGCGCGGAACGCGCTATGGCTTTGCCCGCCGAGGCTATAAGTTCCGCTGCGCTTTCTTTGTCCATCATCCGCTCGCCGTAGGGCGGATTGCAAACTATCGTGCCGCGCGCGCCTTCCACGGGCGGGACGAACGAGCGCACGTCGGCGCACGAAAAGTCCACCCATTTTCCCACTCCGGCGCGGCGGGCGTTTTCGCGCGCGATCGCGAGCGATTCTTTATCTATATCCGAACCGAAGATACGCATACCGGGTTCGGTCACCTTCGCGCGCGCTTCCTCGCGTGCGAGTTCGAAGGCGTTTTCGGGGAGCAGACCGTACCGTTCGGCGGAAAACGCGCGGTTCATTCCCGGCGCGGTGTTCGAAGCGAGCAGCGCCGCCTCTATGGCTATGGTGCCCGAACCGCACATAGGATCGACGGTGAGCACGTTTGCGCGCGGGCGGGAAAAGTTCACCATCGCCGCCGCGAGCGTTTCGCGTATGGGCGCCAGGTTCGCCGCCGGGCGGTAGCCGCGTTTGTGCAGTCCTTCGCCGGTGGTGTCTATCATAAGGTGGGCGGTATCGTTCATCAAAAAGAACACTATCTGCTTTTTTACGCCCGTCTCGGGCAGGCGTTCCATTCCGTATATCGAACCGAGCCGGCGGCACACGGCTTTTTTGATTATCGCCTGGCAGTCGGGCACCGAAAACAGGCGCGATTTTACCGAATGCCCTTTTACGGGGAACGCGTCGTCGCGCCCGATGAGATCCTCCCAAGGGAGCGCGCGTGTGTTTTCGAAAAGCCCGTCGAAAGTTTCCGCGCCAAACGCGCCGAGCTTTATGAGCACGCGCTCGCTGTAGCGGAAATTGACGTTGCAGCGCGCTATGGCGTCGGCGGGCGCTTCGAATTCCACCCTGCCGTCGGTGGTTTCTATTCGTTTGTAGCCGAGCGCGTCGATATCCTCGCCCGCGAGCCGCTCGAGCCCGAAAAGGCAGGTGGTGACGAAACGCATACTTTTTCCCTTTCATTCAAAAAGCCCGCACAGCGGGCTTTTTGCTCCGATCGATTATATTCTCAGTCTGCCGACACTATCACGCCGTAGTCGTCGCCGTTTTTTCTCTTATACACGAGATTGACGGCTCCGGTCTCGGCGTTTTTGAACAGATAGAACTCGTGCGAAAGCAGGTTCATCTGCAGGATGGCTTCTTCCACGGTCATGGAATCGAGTACGAACTTTTTGACTTTGGAGATCTTGAATTCTTTGTTTTCTTCGTAAAGAGTGTCTTCCTCGCTCGTGACGGGCTGGATCTGTTTTCTCTTTTCGAGCCGCGTGCGGTTCTTGCGGATCTGGCGCTCAAGGACGTCCATAGCTTTGTCGAGCGCGCACGCCGCGTCGGTATCGATCTCTTCCGCTCTGAAAAGCGTGCCCTTTCCGTGTACGGTGATCTCCACGCGTTCGCCGATCTTTTCTTTATACAAAGACACTATTGCTTCGGCGTCCTTGTAAAAGAATTTGTCGAGCTTTGCAAGCTTTTTTTCGAATCTCTGTTTGACGTCGTCGGTGAGTCTGTACTTGCGCGCGTTGAATTTGATCTTCATTTCGGATTCCTCCTTTTTTATATGTAAAAGGAAAACGCTTATTGTTTCCCCGCTGTGTACATTATATCATAACCGCGCGCAAATGTCAATGAACTGCGCGCCGAATTTGCGTTTTGCCGCGACATTTCGCGACAAAAAAACGGCGGTCTGTGCCGCCGTGGAATTTTCAGCGTTTATTGCGCCTGCCGGACCGTGCGCGTTTGACGTCGCCGCCCTTTTTGAGGTCGCCGAGCTTATCGTCGGAAACGCTTTTGAAGCGCGTGATCATACTTTCGAGCGTGGCGCCGGAGCTCTTTTGCGTTTTGCGGAAATCCTCGGGCGGAACCGCCGCGCAGGACGCCGCTTTTTGCGGCAGACGTTTGAGCGAAAGCGCGAGACGTCCGTTTTCGTCGGACGATACGACCGCGCATTCGACTTCCTGGCCTTCGGTCAGAAAATCTTTGATATCCTTCACAAAGCTTTGCGAAACTTCGGAAATATGGATCATTCCGCTCGCGCCGCCTTCGACCGCGACGAACGCGCCGAAGTTCGTGATCTTTGTCACTTTGCCCTTAACGATCTTTCCCAAAAACAAGCTCCCCGTAATGACGGCTAATTAGCCATATCGTTGTAGAAGATTATCTCTCCCTCGCGGCGGTAGCCCAGTTCGTCGCGCGCGACGCGCTCTATGTATTCGTCGGTGACGGGCGTGTCGAGCCGCACGTTGATCTCGTCGATGATGTCGACGACTTCTTCGACCTGAGCTTCCAGCGCTTTTTTGTTCTGTTTGAGCGTGTTGAGTTTCATTTGTATGTTGATGACGGCAAAAACGAGCAATATGAGCATAAACGCTATTGCCGCGCGGACTATGAAATTGGTGCTGGTCCTTCTTTGCAAGTTTTTACCTCCTTTGCAAACATACTACATACCGAATCCGTTCCCCGCGCCGCGCAGCTGACGCATACGCATAAGGCGGGAAACCGCCGCCCTGCGCGCCGAACGGCACGCGCGGCGGAACGCGGAAACGCATTTGTTTTTTAACTTTACGAGCGCGGAATGCATTTTTGCGACCGTGCGCGCGCTGATCGCCCCGAGCGTAAGGCGGTACGCCGCGAACGCGGAACACGCCGCAAGCAGCGCGTAAAGCCGTATGCGCCCGTTTGAATAATTGAAATACAAGACGCACATCGCCGCAGAAAAAAGCAGACAGAACGAGATATCGTGGAAAAACAGCAGCACGCGGCCGTTTTTGGTGAACGCCCTGAAAAAGCGCAGCACGTCGTACAGCACGCCGAACGCGGCGCCGCATACAAGAGACGCCCAAAGCAGCTGCCACGAAAGCTGGACGTTAAATACCATGCCTGCCGAACAGGCGCGAAAGGAACGTCTTCTGCGCCGCGCTTTGGGAAAACACCGCGGAATCGATACGTCCGGTGACCGCGGATTCGCCCGTTTCGAGCGTGAGTCTGGTGACGCACAGGTCGGCGCCGCCTACGTAAAGCAGACCGTCGCCGGTTTCGAAAACCACCTCGGTCTCGGAAAACTCGCGCAAGGCGGTTATACCGTTGACGCACAGCAGCGAACGGTCTTCTATTTTAAGGATCTGTTTATTATCGTTCATACACGCGCCACCCCGCACAGTAAAAGGTATGCGCGCAAGGCGGCGTATATGATACTATTCCACTATTTCGTACATCTCGGCGGCTTTTTCTTTGGACTGCGTTTCGAGTATCTGTTTTACCCGGAACGAAGCCTTGCGGCTACCGTACGTCACTGTGATGATATCGCCCTCTTTGACGTTATAAGAGGCCTTAGCGACGCGACCGTTTACCGTGATATACTCACTTCCGCAGGCATCCGCCGCGACGGTGCGGCGCTTGATGATGCGCGAAACTTTCAAAAACTTGTCTAATCGCATAAAGGCCTCTCACATTATCCTGTTGGACGGTTTAGCCGTTGACAGCGTCTTTAAGTCCTTTGCCGGCTACGAACACGGGGGCTTTGGAAGCGGCGATCTTGATGGATTTGCCGTTCTTGGGGTTTCTGCCTACGCGGGCGTTTCTTTCTTTAACTTTGAAAGAACCGAAACCGGTGATCTGAACTTTGCCGCCTTCGGCAAGGTCTTTCTGAATAGCTTCGAAAACTGCGCTGACGGCAGCTTCTGCTTCTTTCTTTTTGAGGTTGGCCTTTTCGGCAACGATGTCGACAAGATTGGTTTTGTTCATTATATGAACTCCTTTCATTTATTTTTTGCATATTCTTGTGCATAACAAGTATATCACTGTTTTTTGCGTTTGGCAAGAGGAAAATGACTTTTTTTTGCAAAAAATGGGGCTATTTAGCGGAAAAATCACTGATTTTCGGTGATCCATCCCTTTTTAAGCATAAAATCGCAAAGTTTTCTGCCTTTGGGCAGCAGACGTATCTCTTCCGCCGTTATTCCTTTGAGCGCCAGAAGCGCGACGATATATACGATAACGCCGACGACGCCGCCCGCGCACATCACCGCGAAAGCGCCCAAACGCCTTTCGGCGTTGATGATCAGGGAGGCGCCGTAGACGGTCCCCACGGCGGCGGCTCCGCACAAAAGCGCCGCGATGAGCGGCTTGGCGAACATACCGGTGAAGGAGCGCTCGATATATCCCAGCCGTTTAAGGAAGAACAGGTTGAGCGAAAGCGCCACGGTATAACAGACGACAGATGCGACCGGCGCGCCGTAGATGCCCACAGACGGCACGCGGATAAGCACGATCTCGGTGACGGCGAGCGCCGCCACGCCGGTGAACACCGATACGGTTGTAAGGTGCGATTTTTTGACCGCCGGGAGCAGCGAGTTGGTGGTGGAAAGCAGCGATATACCGATTATCCCGAGCGAAAGTATGCGCAGCCCGTTGGCCGCGATATCCACCGCCCAGAACTCAGTCCCGTTCCAGACGAACGAGCTGCCGCCCCACGCGGAACCGTACAGGAATACCAGCACGGGCCGCGCCACCGCGAACATAAGGAAGGCGCACGGCATTCCTATTATAGCCGAAATGCGGATGGAATGATTCATATATTCGCGCGCTTTTTTCACGTCGCCCACCGTGAACGACTGGGTTATGGCGGGGAGTATGGAAATGGCTATGGGATAAACGAACGTCGCGGGGAGCAGGTCGGAAACCGAAAGCGCGAGCGTGGTATAGGCGGTGTAAAGTCTGCCCGATATCTCTTCCGTTACGCCGGAAGCGATGAGCCCCTTTTTGATGACGAGCGTATCGAGGAAATTGGAAAGATACAGCGCGGTCGAAGTCGCCGCCACGGGCAGCGCCACCTTGAGCAGGTTCTTGTAAACGGTTGGATAATCGTCGCATTCGAGTGAAAGTATCTCGCGGTGTTTCTTTTCGTATAAATACTTGGTTATTATGAGGTAGATAAGGCCGGCGAGACTTCCGGCGGTGATGCCCAGTATGGCGAACGCCGCCTGGACCGGCGCGGAATAGTTATGCGAGACCGCGTAGTACGCGGCGCCGAGCCCAACGACCATCTTGAAAAACGATTCCAAAAAATGGTATATCGCGGTGGGCATCATTATGCGGTGCCCCTGGAAGAACCCGCGCAGCGACGACGACACGCAGACCAGAGGCAGGCAGGGCGCCACGAGACGGATGGCGAGCGCCGCGTCGGCGTGTTCGGAATAATCGGCTATGGCGTTTGCGCCGAGCAGCATTGCGAGCATGAGCACGGTGCCTATGGAGCCGAAAAGCAGCGTGCCCGCCCAGAAGACGCGGCCTTCTTCTTTTTTACGTCCCTTTGCCGCCGCCACGGCGACCGCGCGCGAAAGTGCCACGGGCAGCCCGGCGTTGGAAAGCATAAACAGCATAGCGTAGACCGAATACGCCGCGGTGAACATTTCCATATTGTTCTGCAGCATATTCCCCAGCGGGATCTTGAACACCACGCCTATGACTTTGGATATGAGATTCGAAACGGAAATTATGAGCGCTTCGGTGAGAAACGTTCCCGTGTTCTTTTTCATCAGGTCTGACTTCCTTAAACGTATTTATCTTTGCTTTTCGAAAAAGCGGCGTATCGCGTCTTCGCCCACGTTTTCTTCCCTTTCGAGATATTCGTAAGGGTACTTGGGGAACGCTATGCGGCATATCTTTTCGCCGTCCGGCGACACGAGTTTGGTTATGGCGCCCGCGCCGCAGGCGAACACGGTGGAGGATTCCTCCATCATCATAACGTTGTAGAGGCTTTCGTGACCGGCGAGCGAAAAGCCGGTGTTTTCGCCGTTGCCCACCGTGCGTTTCTGGCGGTAGAGGTAGTAGGGCGCGTAGCCGTGCGCGCCGAGAGTTTCACCCGCGTAAGAAACGCAGCTGCGCGCCAGCTCGCCGATCGGATCGAACACGCCGGCGTCGTTTTTGATCTCGGACGCGTTCTTTATGGAAAGCGTGTGCACGGTTATATTTTCGAACCCCAGCGCCATGACGTCGTCGAGCGTTTTGGCGAAAGTTTCGCGCGTGTCGCGCGGGAGCCCGGCGATAAGGTCGGTGTTTACGGTGCTGAATCCGCATTTCAGCGCCGCTTCGGCGCTTTGGAAGAACTGCTCGACGGTATGCTTTCTGCCTATGGCGTCGAGCACGCACTGGCAGGTGGATTGCGGGTTGACCGATATGCGGTCGGGGCCGCCTGTGCGGATGAGCGCGAGCTTTTGCGGCGTGAGCGTATCGGGTCTGCCGCCTTCGAACGAATACTCGGTCACCTGCGACATGGGGATGTTCTTTTCAATGGCGCGGAATATATCGCAAAGCTGCCCGTCGCTCAAAAACGACGGCGTGCCGCCGCCTATGTAAACGGCCTTGGGGACGAACCCCGTTTTGCGGATGATATCGCCGGTGCGCTCTATATCGCGGCAGAGGCGTTCGACGTACTGCGGTATGAGCGAGAACAGTTTTTTGTTGGAATACGACACGAACGAGCAGTAATCGCACCGCGTTGGACAGAACGGCACCGAAACGTACACGCCGCAATGATTCGGCGTTATGCCGGCGAGCATTTCGGTCTCCTTGCGCGCGGTCTTTATTGAAAGCCGCGTCTTTTCTTCGCTTACATCGTAATCGTTGGTGAAAAGCCGCGTGACGCGGTTTTCGCCGAAACCGCGTTCCAGGTAATACCGCGCGCGCTTTACGGGCCTGAGCCCGGTGAGATATCCCCACGGCGGCACGAAGCCGAACAGCTTTTTGCCGGCGGCAAGCATCGCCTTGCCGGTTATGGCGGCGGCGATGGATTCGTCGTCGGTGGGAACGGTGAAGACGATATCTTTTTCAAAGCTTTCACCGAAAGATTCGCCCTGCGGCGAATGCAGGAACGCCGACGCGTACAGCGTGCCGTCGGGCAGGCGTTCGAGCGTAAAATCCGCCGAATAGGGCGAAGGGTCGTTCGCGGGGAACTTGGCCTGCGGAAAATACAGCAGACAAAGCGAACGGAAATGGTATTCGTTGAGGAATTCCGTTTTGTTTATTACGTTTACTCTCATTTATATCCCTTAAAGCTCCGAACTGTCTATCACGAGGGTGACGGGGCCGTCGTTTTCGGCTTCGATATGCATATGCGCGCCGAAAACGCCCGACTGCACCGGCATAAACGCCGAAAGTTCGCGCTTAAAAAGTTCAAAATATTCGTTTGCGCGGTCCGCGGGGCAGGCGCGCATAAAATCGGGACGGTTGGAGTGTTTTACCCTGCCGTAGAGCGTGAAATTTGAAATGACCAGAGCTCCGCCCGAAACGTCGGAGACCGATTTGTTTATCTTGCCGTTTTCGTCGCGGAAAATGCGCAGCCGCCCGATCTTGCGGGCGACCTTGACCACGTCCGGTTCGGTATCCTCGCCGCAGAAGCCCGCGAATATGAGGAGCCCCGTGCCGACTTCGCCGGTTATTTCGCCGTCGACGCGGCAGACCGCGCCGTTTACGCGGCATACTACTGCTTTCATACTATTTGTTACCTCGCGTCACGTCGCGCACGCCCTGGATACGTTTGAGCGACTTTAATATGTTGTGAAGATGCTCGATATTGCTGCATTTCACCACAAGGTGGAGTATCATATCGTCGCCGTTTTCACGCGTCGTGAGCGACACCAGCGCCACTTTGAGATCGGAAAGCGCGACGGTGATATCGGCTATTATGCGCTGCGAATAGACGGCGTAGACGTTTATTCCCGCTTCGAAATCGCCGAATTCCTGTTTTTCAACGGCCTCCGCCCACGAAGCGACCACCCATCTGTCCTTATCCTCGGGGCGCTTGAGCCCCGCGACGACGTTTTCGCAATCGTATTTGTGTATGGAAACGCCGTAGCCTTTGGTGATAAAGCCTATTATGCTGTCGCCCGGCAGCGGGTTGCAGCACTTGGCGAACTTGACTTCGCACCCCGAAACGCTGTCTATGATGACCGATTGCGACTTGTCGCCTCCGGTGCGGCGCTGAGCGAGTTTTGCCTGTTTTTCCTGTTGCTTCGCCGCGAGTTCCTCGGGAGTGACGGGGTTGACCACGCGGTCGAATTCGTCGCGCAGTTTGGCGGATATGCGCGATAGCGCGATCCCGCCGTAGCCGATATTGTTGTACAGATCGTCGGCGTCCGCCATCATCATACGCTCGGCGATGTTTTTGACGATCTCTTCTTTCTGCGCTTCGGTGAACGGTCTGCCGAACCTTCTGAGCTCGCGGTCTATTTCGTACTTGCCGATGACGATGTTTTCGGACCGCATCTCTTTTTTGAAGAACTGGCGTATCTTGTTGCGCGCTTCGCCCGAGCGGACCATCTTGAGCCAGTCGCGGCTGGGGCCCTTGGAGGCGGAAGACGTGAGTATTTCGACGATCTGACCGTTTTCGAGCACGTAATCTATGGGGACGATGTTGCCGTTGACCTTGGCTCCGACCATCTTGTTGCCGACCGCCGAATGGATGGCGTAGGCGAAATCTATGGGGTTGGAGCCCGCCGGCAGCGAAACGACGTCGCCCTGAGGCGTGAACACGAACGTCTCGTCGTCGAACAGGTCGATCTTGAGCGGGCGGAAGAATTCGTCGGCGTCGTCGGGATCCTTTTCGGTCTCGAGCAGGGTGCGGATCCACTTGAGTTTTTTATCCACCAACTCTTTCGCCTGTTCGCCGCTCTTGTATTTCCAGTGCGCCGCAAGGCCGTATTCGGCGACCTCGTGCATTTCCTCGGTGCGGATCTGGACTTCGAACGGTATGCCGTCGTGCCCTATGACCGTGGTGTGCAGCGAACGGTACATATTCGCCTTCGGCGTGGAGATGTAATCCTTGAACCTGCCCGGCATCGACTTGAATTTTTCGTGTATCACGCCCAGCACCGAATAGCATTCCATTTCGGTCTTGACTATTATGCGTATGGCGTAAAAGTCGTAGATCTCGTCGAACGGCTTGTTCTGATTATACATCTTGCGGTAGATGCTGTATATGGATTTGACGCGGCCTTCGAGACGGTAGCTTATCTTCTGTTCGGTAAGGCTTTCGGCAATGGTCTCCTTGGCGTTCTGCAGGAATCCTTCGTTTTCGGAAAGGCGCTGTTCTATGGAACGGCTTATCTCGTCGTAGCCGACGGGGTCGAGATACCGAAGCGCCAGCGTTTCGAGCTCCTGCTTTATCATCTGGATCCCCAGACGGTGCGCGAGCGGCGCGTAGACGTGCATTGTCTCGAGCGCTATGGAACGCTGTTTCTGCTCGGAGCGGTATTCCAGCGTGCGCATATTGTGAAGTCTGTCGGCGAGCTTTATGAAAATGACGCGCAGATCCTTGGACATTGCCAGGAACATCTTGCGCAGGTTTTCTATGGATTCGTCCTGCTTCTTTTCAAAGGGTATGTGCACCAGCTTGGTCACGCCGTCCACGAGATTGGCAACTTCGTTGCCGAACGATTTGCGAATAATGGAAATATCGGCCTTGTCGCCGCAGTCTTCGACCGTGTCGTGGAGCAGCGCCGCGCATATGGAATCTGTGTCGAGCTGCAGGTCGGCGACGATCTGCGCCACCGCGATGGGGTGCGTTATGTAAGGCTCGCCCGATATGCGTTTCTGCCCGGAATGGCATTTTTCGGCAAAATCGTAGGCGCGCCTTATTTTGTCGAGATCGTAATACATCGGACCTTTTTCCGATATCGATCTGTAGAGTTGTTCAAAAGTCTCTGCCACTTGAAAAAGCTCCTTTTAAGCGTTTGATCTCAGTTGGCTCTCTTTTTTATGCGGCGCAGTATCTCGCTCTTTTCAAGGTCTATCTTGGCGGAATACGGCATCAGTTTGATTTCGATAATATCGTTGCCGCGCACGTGCGTGGTCTCGGCGAGCCCGAACTCGTTCATCACGTCGATGACGATCTTTATGGCGCAAAGGTCGATATCGGCGTTTTCGGTGGAGGCGAGCTTGTGTTTGAGATAGCGCACCGACACGCATTTGCGTTCGTTTTCGAGCTCGCGCTTGAGCAGACGGAACACCTCGCGGAAATCGTTGACCGTGGGGAGCGCCGAAAACGGCACGGGCGACGCGTCGGTCGTGCTGCACACGCTGGCGTATATCTCGCGCGAGCGCTTGACGCGTTTGCTTTCTTCCTCGCACGGGCGCACCGCGCGCACCAGCAGCTGCGGCGACACGACGCCGCGGTATTCGTTGAGCCCCAGCGTGCAGGCGAGTTCGCACTCGTCGCCGCGCACGAACGGAAATTCGCAGTGGCTCATACCGAAATAGACGGCGTTGACTTCGCGGCGGGTGCGGCGGTCGCGCAGTTTGATGCGTATGTTTTTATCCGCCGAAATAGGCGTGATCTCGCTTATGGTGACTCCGCGCACTATGAACTGCGGCACCGCGTTGGTGAGCCCGAACGGTTCGAGCAGCTGCAGCTCGGCGGCGTTTTCGGAAGTTATCTCGTCGAAATACAGCTCGCAGTCGATGTTGAGCGGCTGTATCGTATCGATATGTTCGAGTTTCTCGCGCGAGAGTTTTTCGAACCTTTCGATAAACGCGTCTAAGTTCCTGCGTTCGATCGAAAGCCCGGCGGCGAGCTCGTGGCCGCCGTATTCTATGAGCAGGTCCGAGCATTCGGCGAGCAGGTCGGTGAGGTTGAGCCCTTTGACCGATCTGCCGCTTCCCTTGCCAATGTCGCCGTCGAACGAAAACAGTATGGCGGGCAGCGAATAGCGTTCGGATATCTTGCTTGCGACGACCCCGACCACGCCCTGATGCCAGTTGTCGGAATGGAGTATATAGCTGTATCTGTCGCCGCGGAACGCGCCGATCATCTGAGTGGCTTCTTTATAGATGCGCTGCTCGGTGGTCTGGCGGCACACGTTGATCTCGCACAGTTCGGTCGCCATAGCCTTGGCTTTTTCGTAATCGGTCTCGAGCAGCAGGTCGAGCGACTTGCGCGCCGAGGCGATACGCCCGGCGGCGTTGAGGCGGGGAGCCAGAACGTAGCCGACGGTGGAAGTGAACACTTTCTTTTTGCCGTTGCTTTCGCCCACGCCGGTGCAGTCCATCAGCGCGCGCAGGCCCACGCGGCGGGTGTCCGCCAGCTGCTTGAGCCCTTTGTCCACTATGAGCCGGTTTTCGTCGGTTATGGGCATAACGTCGGCGACCGTGCCGATCGCCACGATATCGGCGTATTCTTCAAAGATCTTTTCGCTGTCGCCTTCGAGCGCGCAGAGCAGCTTGAACACCACGCCCACGCCGGCGAGCGCCTTGAACGGATAGTCGCAGTCTTCGCGCCGGGGGTTGACGACCGCGCAGGCGTCGGGAAGCTCCTCGCGGCAGTTGTGGTGGTCGGTGACGATGACGTCCACGCCCAGACTGCGCGCGTATTCTATCTCATCCCTGGCGGTGATGCCCGTGTCGACCGTGATGATGAGGTCGGTGTCGCGCGCGATGTCGCCTATGGCGGCTTTATTGAGCCCGTAGCCTTCGGAAAGGCGTTCGGGGATAAAGCATCTGCACCTGGCTCCGCGCCCGGTGAGATACAGATACAGCGCGGTCGTGGAGGTCACGCCGTCCACGTCGTAGTCGCCGTAAATGCATACCGACTGATTTTCGTCGATGGCTTTTTTGATCCTCTCGCACGCTTTGTCCATATCCTTGAGCAGCATGGGATCGTGCAGTTTGAGATCACTCTTGTTCAAAAAGCTGCGCGCGGAATCGGGCGTGTCGTACCCGCGCGCGACGAGGACGCGCGCCGTGAGCCGGCTTATGCCCAGCGCATCTGAAAGAGATTCTTCTTTTCTTTTATCTGTTTCGGAAACGAACCAGTTTTCACCCAACAATACAATTCACCGCTTTTCGTAATTCTTGTTCTTCGTATAAAGCCGGTCATTCATCGACGGCGCCTGTGATTATCTTGATATCGTAATCCCCCGCGACGTATATCCCCGTGAAGATGTCGTTCCACGCGGCGAAGCCTATCTCCACCGGGACCGAATATTCTTCTCCCGGTTTGAGGTCTATATACGAAAGGTCGGCTTCGAGCGCGAAATCTTCGAAAGTGATAAGCGACAGCGCCTGAGGCGGGCCGAACACCGTGATGTTGATCACGGGATCGGCGGGTACGACCGATATGGAATCGGGTCTTCCGGTAAAGACGCACTTTTCGGTATACAGACTCATTTTCCGATAGACCACATCGTTGAAGACGATGGTCGCGGTAACGCTCGTCACGCCGTCCGCGGACTGTATACCTCCCGGGAAAACGATTTTCTTGACTATGTTTATTTTGTTTTCGGGATCGGGGACGAGCGTGTTTTCAGCCACGTCGATCCTGATCTCGTCGAGACTGTCGACGTCTTCGGCAAGGCCCTTGACCTTGACGTAGTCGTTCGAAAGCGTTATCGTCGCCGATTCGGTGCTGTAGTAGCCGCCCACGAAATGCACGCGCACCGGGACGTCCCTGGTCTTGTACACGGGCACCGAAACTTCGACCGATGGGTCGAGCAGCACGATATAGCTGTTGTTGATGACCGCGTTGGAAGAGGAGCGCAGCGAGACCGAGGCGTTGGATTTTACCGATCCGCTGATCTCGCCCGGGACTATGCTCGCGTATGCGTATTCTATGTTGGCAAGCACGCTTTCGGGCCCTTCAACCGTGACGGTGGTGGGGTTTATGGTGTAGTCGCCCAGCGTGAGGTCGGCGGAAAGCGTGTAATCGGTTATCTGCACGCGGACGGGGATCTCGGTCGAGATGCACCGGTCGATGAAGACGACGGCGCTTTCGACGCTCTTGGCAGCGACCGCCAGTTTGTTTTCGTTAGGAAGCACCACGTATATGGGCAGCGAATTGTTGCCCGCCGCGGTGACGCCCGAAACGTCTATATACGCCTTTATGTCGTCGGCGCGCAGCATATTGACTTCGGACTGCGGGCCGGACACCGTCACTTTGATATTGAAACCGAAATCCGAAACGATGGTGTAGCCCTTTTCGGCGCGCAGCTCGCTTTCGCCTTCGGCGGTGACGGCGACGTTGAATTCTTTTTCGTAGTTGGGCGAATCGTAGCCCAGCACGTAAAGCCACAGCACTATCGCCGAAAGCACGGCGATGACTATGACGAACAGGGTGAACGCCCTGCTCTTGGTCTTTTTGGCGCCGGCGGGAGCGGAGGAAAGGGAGTTAAGCATCGAAACCGCCCTCCTCTTCGTCGTCCTGTTCGGGATCGCGCAGACTGAAGAAGCGCTGTTTGAAGCTCTTTTTGATCTTGGGATCGATAAGCAGCGCCTGCAGGTATTTTTCGAGTTCCGCGCCGGTGAAGCCGCGCTTGAGTTCGCCGTTTTCGGCAATGCTCACGGTGCCGGTCTCTTCGCTGACGATGATGACGGTGGCGTCGCTGTTTTCGGAAATGCCTATTCCGGCTCTGTGCCGCGTGCCCAGATCCTTGATGATATCGGGATTGGTGGAAAGCGGCAGGAAACAGCCCGCGGCGAGTATGCGCAGGCCGCGGATTATGACGGCGCCGTCGTGGAGCGGCGCTTTATTGAAGAATATGTTGCCGATAAGGAACGAGCTGATCTGCGCGTCGACGACCGTGCCGGTCTTTATGACGTCGCCGAGCTTGGTGGAACCTTCTATGACTATGAGCGCGCCGGTCTTGCTTTCGGAAAGGCGGTCGACCGCGGCGGTGAGTTCGCCTATGGCGGCGCGGTATTCGGTCACCGCGGAATTATTGAGCTTGCCGCGGAACCCCTTGAGAGGTTCGCTGCCCATTTTTTCGAGCATGCTGCGCAGTTCCGGCTGGAACACTATGAGCAGCGCGATCAACCCTACGTTGACCACGTTTTTGAGTATGAAATACGTGGCGCGCATATTGGCGAGCTCGCTTATGAACAGCATGACGATAAGGAACAGCACGCCGATGGCGAGCTTGCCCGCTCGGCGTTCGCGTACGAATTTGAAGAGATAGTAGAACACGAACGCGACGATGATGATATCGAAAACGTCGGCTATCCCCACGGATCCCAACTGATTCAAGATGTAATTGAAATCGAAATACATACGGTCAACTCCTTAACTTATTTTTATGCCGTCTGCAAAGCCGCGTTTTGAAAATTGCGGCTATTCTTTGAAAAACAGTTTTGCGAAACCGCGCACCGCCCTGCCGCGGTGGCTGACGGCGCATTTTTCGCTTTGAGTCATTTCGGCAAACGTCTTGCCCGCGGGCGGATAGTAGAACACGGGATCGTAGCCGAAATCGTCGAAACCGCGCCGCTCGAACAGGATAGTCCCTTCGCATTCGCCGCGCGCCGAAAGAGTTCCGCCGTCCGGGAACACGGCGCAGAACACCGCCACGAAACGCGCGGTGCGTTTTTCGGCGGGGACGTCTTTGAGTTCCGAAAGCAGAAGCGAGATCTGCTCGTCGTCGGTATCCAGCCCGCCGTAGCGCGCCGAATACACGCCGGGACGTCCGTCCAGCGCGTCCACGCACAGCCCGGAATCGTCGGCGAGCGTTATTTTGCCGGTGGCGCGGCACACCGTGCTCGCCTTGATGAAGGCGTTTTCTTCAAAAGTCGTTCCGGTCTCTTCTATTTCGCCGTCAAACCCCGCTTCGCGCATGGATATGAGCTCGTACTTCCCCGCCGTGAACGGGGCGAGCATTTCTTTTATTTCAGATACCTTATGTTTGTTTCCGGTGGCGATGACTATGGTTTCCATATAACGGCGCCTCCGTTTATTCTTCGAACATGGCGTTCACGAAATCGCGCCCGCTGAAACTCTGCAGGTCCTCGGGGCCTTCGCCAACGCCTATGAGCTTTACGGGGATGCCGAGCGAACTGCGTATGGCGAGCACGATCCCGCCCTTGGCGGTGCCGTCGAGCTTGGTGAGCACTATGCCGTTGACGTCGGCGGCTTTAGTGAATTCGCGCGCCTGCGAAAGTCCGTTCTGCCCCGTGACCGCGTCGAGCACGAGCAGCGTTTCGCGGTGAGCTTCCGGATATTCGCGGCTTATCACGCGGTTTATTTTTGAAAGCTCGTCAATGAGGTTCTTTTTGTTGTGCAGTCTTCCGGCGGTGTCGACGATGAGCACGTCGATCCCCTGCTTTTTGGCGGCGGCGCACGCGTCGAACACCACGGCGGCGGGATCGGCGCCTTCGACCTGACTGATCATGGGCACCGAGGCGCGTTCGCCCCAGACCGCGAGCTGTTCTATCGCCGCGGCGCGGAACGTGTCGGCTCCGCACAGCATGACTTTTTTGCCCTGGCGCCTGAGCATCAGCGCGATCTTGCCTATGGAGGTGGTCTTGCCCACGCCGTTGACGCCCACGACGAGTATCACGGTCTTGCCGGAAACGTCGAGCGGGACATCTTCGCCTATCATCTCGTCGAGTATCTGCCTGAATTCCTCTTTTGCGGGAGCGGTCTCTTTTATCTTCTTTTCTTTAAGGCGTTCGCGCAGTTTTTCGGTTATTTCCTCCGAGGCTTCCACGCCCACGTCCGAAGATACGAGCAGGTCGAACAGCTCCTCGTAAAAATCGTCGTCTACCTTGTCGGCGGATGAAAACAGCGAATTCACGGGTTTGATGAGCAGGTCGCGCGTCTTTTTGAGCCCCGCCTTGAGTTTATCGAAAAATCCCATTTTTACTCCTTGTCGTCTGTGTAATCCTTGAATCTTTCACCCAGCGTGTCGAGATCCAGTTTTAAGAATTCCGAAACGCCTTTTTCGCGCATCGTTATGCCGTAAAGCGTGTCCGCGCGCTCCATAGTCCCCCTGCGGTGGGTGATGAGCAGATACTGCGTCTTGCCGCAATGGGCTTTTATGTAATCCATAAGCTTGGCCTGGTTGACTTCGTCCAGCGCAGACTCGATCTCGTCGAGTATGCAGAACGGCGCGGGGTTGATCTCCTGCAGCGCGAGATAAAGCGCTATCGCCGCGAACGACTGCTCGCCGCCCGAAAGCAGGCTTATGGACCGCACCGATTTTCCGGGCGGACGCAGGATGATATCTATTCCGCAGCCGAGAGGGTCGGAAGGATCGGTGAGTTCGACGCGGGCGCTGCCGCCGCCGAACAGCTCGGTGAACACCCTGCCGAACGCGCTGTTGATGCGCGCGAACGTGTCCAAGAACACGTCTTTCATTTTGGTGTCGAGCCGCGAAAGTTCGTTGTCGAGCTTGCGCCGCGTGCGGTCGAGGTCGTCGATCTGCGCTTTGAGGAAATCGTAGCGCTCCTTGAGTTCGCGGTATTCATCGACCGCTTTGACGTTTATCACGCCCATGGCGCGGATCTTTGCCTTTACGCTGTTTAAGCGGGTAGGCATCTTTTCGCGCTCTTCCACGGGCAGACGGAACGCTTCGGCGTCGGAATAAGTGAGCTCGTATTCGTCCCACAATTTGCCGGAAACGGAATCGTACTCGTCCTGAGCCGCCTGCTTGCCGCTTTCCAGCCGCGTGTGGCTCTGGAACGCCTGCTCGCGCCGGATCTGCGCCTCACGCAGGCGCATTTTCCGTTCGGGAACGGTCTTTTCGCGCTCTTCGAGCTCTTTGTCTATATCTTTCTTTTCGGCGCTTATCGCCGTCTTTTCGTTTTCTATGTCGGCGAGCTTGCGCAGGTTGGTCTCGAACGTTTCGGCGCCCGTGCGTATAGCGGATTCGCATTCTTCGGTCTCGGACGCGATCTCGGCGAGTTTTTCATCGTCCTCGCGCACGCGGCCGAGTATGGCGTCGAGTTTATCCTGTTCGGCTTCTCTGCGCGCGCCGAGCGTGACCAGCTGCATATTCACGTCGGCGATGGATGAGCGTATGTCTTCGCTCGCGGCGTTGGCTTTGGCTATGGCTTCTTCCGCCGCTATGACGTTCATTTCGCTTACGTTTTTGGCTTTTCTGATCTTCGCTTCTTCGGCTTCGAGTTCTTCGAGTTCGGAAGCAAGCGTCTGTTTTTCTTCGTCGTTGCGGCGGTCTGATTCGAGCATGCCGGTGAGTTTGCTTTCTTCCTCGCCGCGGGTGGCTTCGGCGAACGAAAGGTCCGTGCGCGCCTGTTCCGCCTGAGCGGAAAGCTCCTCGGCTCTTGCGCTTTGACGTGCCAGCTCTTCTTTGAGCGAATCGAGCCGTTTTTCGGCGCTGCGCTTGCCCAGTTCCGCCTGCATGAGCGCGGTGTTGAGCTCGGAGATCTCGGCGTCGAGTTTATCGATATCGGCGCTTCGTGTGAACAAGCCGACTTTCTTTTGCGGCGATCCGCCGGTATATGAGCCGCCGGCGTTGATGATCTGCCCGTCCTTGGTGACTATTTTGACCGAATAGCCGCATTTCGCCGCCATTACCGAGGCCTTGTCCAGATCCTCGGCGATGACCGTCCTGCCGAGCAGTTCGTCGGCTATGCATTTATATTCCTTGTCGCAGATGATGAGATCCGAAGCGACGCCGACAAAGCCATCACAGTCTTTGATGCGCGAAACGTCGCATCTTCTTCCCTTTACCGTGTCGAGCGGGAGCACGGTTATCCTGCCGCCGCCGGTGGTCTTGAGATGATTGATGGCGGCTTTGGCGTCTTTTTCGGAACCCGATACTATGAACTGGACCGAAGCGCCCAGCGCCGTTTCCATGGCGACTACGTATTCGCCTTCGGCGGAAAGGAGCGAGGCGACCGTACCGCGCAGGTCGATTGGTCTGCCCTGGCATTTGATGCGGCCTTCGGACGCCTGGCGCATCACGGTCTTGACGGAATCGGAATAACCTTCAAACAGCCGTTCGAGCCTGAGCAGCGATTCGCGTTCCTGTTCGGCGGCAGCCGACCTTATATTGGCTTTGTTGACGAGGGACACGTGTTTTTCGCGCTCGGATTCGGTCTTGGCTATGGAACCGTTTATTTCGTTTATGCGCGCGCGCGTGTTTGAAAGGTCGTTCGTTATCTCTTTTTCACGCGCGGAAAGCGAATCGCGGCGCGAAGTGAGTTCGTTGAGTCTGGCGCGGCTTTCTTCGACGAGTCCGGTGTTGTCGCCGCCGCGTTTTTCGGCGGAGGCGATTAGCGCGCGGCACGAGGAAGTGCGCTTGATTATTTCGGTAAGGCGGTCGTTGGCGGCGGAAATGGCGGCGTTTTCTTTTGCTCGCTCTTCTTCCGCGCTCCTTGCGGGCTCCATTATGCGCTCGCGTTCGCGCTCGAACTCCTCGCCCTGTTTCTTAAGCTGTTCCGCGGCGGAAGCTATATCTTCGATCGCCCTGCGGCAGGCGGAAGCGAGTTCTTCGGAAGCGGCTTTTCTGCCCGAAACGAGCGCCGATTCGCGCGCGTTGCTTTCGATCTTTTCGCGGTAATGCCTGGATTCGGTCTCGAACACGGCGTTGCTTTGTGTAAGCACCGCGGATTCTTCGGAAAGCTGTACCGAGCGTTCGTCCAGCGCGGAACGGCGCTGGAGCAGCGCGTAGCCGTGGTTGTTGAATTCGTCTTCCTCGCGCTGGACGGCGTCGAGCTCGTCGCCCGCAAGGTCAAGTTCCAGTTTGGAAGAAGCCAGCGCTTTTTCGGCGCTTTCAAGGTCGCCGCGCAGCATATCTATGCGCTCGAGCCAGATGGTGACTTCGAGCTTTTTCTTTTCTTCGCTCAGAGCTATGAATCTGCCGGCGTTTTCGGCTTCTTTGCGGAGCGGCTCCACGCGGGATTCGACCTCGGCGAAGATGTCGCGCACGCGGTCGAGGTTTGAATCGGTATCGCGCAATTTGCGCTCGGTCTCGGTCTTCTTTATGCGGAATTTGCTTATGCCCGAGGCCTCTTCGAATATGCTGCGGCGCTCGTCGCCCTTGACCGAAAGCACTTCGGCGATCTTGCCCTGGCCTATGACCGAATACCCCTCGCGGCCTATGCCGGTATCGTAGAAGAATTCGTATATATCCTTTAAGCGGACCTGTTTTTTGTTTATATAATATTCGCTTTCGCCGGTGCGGTAGTATTTGCGCGTGATGACGGCCTCTTCGGCGTCCCAGACGCGCTGGCGCGGTGTGAGCCCCGATTCCTCGGGCTCGTCCGCTATGACTCCGCGGTGCGCCATATATTCTTCGGAAGTATCCAGAAACAGCGAGACCACCGCGTAGTTGGCGGCGGGACGCTTGGGCGTTCCGTTGAAAATGACGTCTTCCATTCGCGCGCCGCGCAGGCTTTTCGCCGACATTTCGCCGAGCACCCAGCGGATGGAATCGCTTATGTTGCTTTTACCGCTCCCGTTGGGGCCGATGATGGCGGTCATGCCTCCCTCGAAAGTCATTTTGGTGCGTTCGGGGAACGACTTGAAGCCCTGCATTTCAATAGCTCGTAATTTCACTTAATATCCTCACATCATATTTATTGAGTCCCTTGTACTGGACGAACCGGATGTTTGCGTTGAATTCGGCGGCGAGCCGCGCGCGGTTGACGCCTTTATGCCCTATGCATTTGGAAAGCTCGCCGTACGGGACGACCGCCAATAACGACGGCGTGCGCGCGCCGAAAGCGGCTATCTTTTCGCGTAATATCCCGTAATAGATCTCGCCTTCCGCAAGCTCGCCCAGCGCCGGATGGTTCGCGCCGAACGGCGCCTGCGCCAGATTCCGGGAAGAGTGCAGCCCTATGCGAAGTATCTCCACGCCGGAATCTATGAATATCCTCGCGCACGAGGCGGCGCGGCGGGCGGCTTCTTCGTTTGTGAGCGGCGTGTATTCGCCCGCGAGAGTCATTTCGTAAAGCGGAGTGTCTTTGAACACCACCATCGGGTAGATGCGGCAGGTCTTTGCGCCATACGCGACGATATCGCGCGCGGTCTTTATTTCGCTTTCCTCATCTGCAAGCGGCATGCCGACCATCATCTGACCGCCTAGTTCGAAACCGTACCGTGCGAGCAGTTCGCACGCCTTTTCGCTCTGTGCGGCAGTATGCCCGCGCTTTGACGCGGCGAGCACCGCGTCGTCGGTGGACTGGATCCCCAGTTCGACGGACGTGACTCCGTTTTCTTTAAGGATGCCGCAGATGCGGCCGTCTATGTAGTCCGGCCGGGTGGAGCAGCGTATGCCTTTGATATTGCCGCCCAGATATTCCCGCGCGCATCTCAGGAACGCGATCATGCGCTCTTCGCCAATCCCCGTGAAGCTTCCGCCGAAAAACGCGATCTCCGCGTCGGCACCCTTGAGCGTAGGTATCGCCTGTTCTACCGTCGCACGGATGCGGCGCAGTTCGCTTTCGAGATCCGGCTCCGCGCAGTCGACGCCGGTGATGGCGCGCTGGGAGCAGAACACGCAGGCGTTGCGGCAGCTCTGATGCGGTATGAAGACCGCTATGTTTTTATGCGTTTTCATCGACCGGGAAAAGCTTGAGCGCCTCTTTTGCCGCCATCTGCTCGGCTTCGCGCTTGCTGTGGCCCACGCCGGTGCCCAGCACGTTGGAATTGAGCCGGGCTTCCATTGTGAAGACGCGGTCGTGAGGAGGACCCTTTTCGTCGACGAGCACGTATTCCAGAAGCTCTTCGGGGGTCTCCTGCGCGATCTGCTGCAGGCGGGACTTATAATCCTCGTTGCCCTTCTTCATTGTCTTGCGGATAGCGTTTTTGATCTTGGGAAGTATGAACTGTTCGGCGTTTTTGATGCCGCCGTCGAGATATATGGCGGCTATGACCGCCTCGAAGGCGTCCGACAAAATGGAAGGACGGCTGCGTCCGTTGGTGACGATCTCGCCGTGGCCGAGCTTGATGTAGCTGCCAAGGTCGATATCGCGCGCGAACTCCGCCAGCGTTTTTTCGCAGACGACGGCGGCGCGCACCTTGGTGAGGTCGCCTTCGTCGAACGAGGAATAGTTTTTGTATATATGGTCCGAGACCACGATCGAAAGCACCGAATCGCCCAGAAATTCCAGCCTTTCGTTGGAAGAAGGCGCGCCTTCGGCGCCGCGCTTTTCGTTGCAGTACGAAGAATGCGTAAGCGCGTTTTCCAGAAGCGTTTTGTTCTTGAATTCGTAACCGATCACGCGTTCGAGTCCGCTCTGGTCTTTATATTCGTAATGGTCGTGCATTGTGTGATCCACCTCTGATCTTAAACCTGTCTGCGTTCAGCCGTTCTTTTCCACGCCGTTTTCTTCGCGCCAGCCGCATTTCTGATCGCTGCAATATACTATATTGCGCGCTTTTTTCTTTAGCAGCATGGCTCCGCAGCGCGGGCATTTTTCGTCGAGCGGGATATCCCAGCACGAGAAATCGCACTTGGGATAATCTTCGCACGAATAGAACGTGCGGCGGGTACGCGTTTGTTTTATGAGCAGGCGTTTGCCACATTTGGGGCATTTGACGCCGCTGTCCTTGACGACAGGCATTGTCGTTTTGCATTTAGGGTAGTTGCGGCAGGCGTAATACGGGCCGTAAGTCCCCTTGCGCAGCACCATATCGCCGCCGCAGTTGGGGCATTTTTCGTCGGCTATGACCTCGGGGCCTTCGGGCGCCGGTTCGGGTTTCTTTTCGGTCTTGCCGTCGGGGGCGAGCCGTTTGGTGTTCTTGCATTCGGGGTAGTTGGGGCAGGCGGCGAATTTGCCGAACCGGCCTTCCTTGACCACCATCCTGGCGCCGCATTTGTCGCAGATTATATCGGTGTATTCGACCGGCTTTTCGTAGCTGACCCGATCGATATGCTCGCTTGCGTACGAAAGCTGCTTGACGAAATCCTTGTAAAAACCGTCTATGACTTTGAGATAATCCTCTTTGCCGGCTTCGATGGCGTCGAGGTCGGTCTCCATATTGGCGGTGAAATCGTAATCGACTATTTTGGGGAAGCATTCCATCATCAGCCCGTTGGTGACTCTGCCCAGTTGAGTGGGCTCCAGGAATTTTCCGCTGTGCTGGACGTATTTGCGCGCGATGATTGTGCTTATAGTGGCGGCGAACGTGGAAGGCCTGCCTATACCCATATCCTCGAGCGCCTTGACGAGCGAGCCTTCGGTATACCTTGCGGGAGGCTGGGTGAATTTCTGTTCCGGCACGAGTTTCTTTTCAGTTAGCTTTTCGCCCTGGGAAAGCGCCGGAAGTTTGCCGCTTTCTTCCTCGTCGTCGTCGTCGGCGTAGCCGTAGACCGCCATATAGCCCATAAACTTGACCGTCCTGCCCGCCGCTTTGAAGGTGTGGCCGCCCGCTTCGATATCGACGTTGACGGTGTTGAGCTCGGCGGATTTCATCTGGCTCGCGATAAAGCGTTCCCAGATGAGCTTGTAGAGGCGGTACGCGTCGCCCGAAAGGCGCGAACGCACTTTTTCGGGAGTGAGCGAGGGGTCGGAGGGACGGATCGCTTCGTGCGCGTCCTGTATTCCCTTTTTGGCTTTGTATACGTTGGGGACCGCGGGGTAGAACGGTTCGCCGTACTGCGAGATTATGAAATCTTTCGCCGCAGCGCGCGCCTCATCCGAGATACGCACCGAATCGGTACGCATATAGCTGATAAGACCGTGGATGCCGCGTTCGCCCAGATTTACGCCTTCGTATAGTTCCTGCGCGAGCATCATGGTGCGCTGCGAGGACATAGAGAGGCGGCGGTTGGATTCCTGCTGGAGCGTGGAGGTGTTGAACGGAGGCAGCGGGCGCTTGATTTTGACCGATTTTTTGACGGACGCCACGGTGTACGCCGCGCCTTTGACGGCGTCGAGCACCTTCTGCACGTCGGAAGCGTTTTTGAGCTCGCGTTTTTTATCCGCCCTGCCGTAGTAGCGCGCGGTGAATTCCTCGCCTTTTGCGGTGGCGAGCAGCGCGGTGAGGTTCCAGTATTCCTCGGGGACGAAACTCTGTATCTCGTTTTCGCGTTCCACGATGATGCGGGTGGCTACCGACTGCACGCGCCCCGCCGAAAGACCGCTTTCGATCTTTTCCCACAAAAACGGCGATATCTTGTAGCCGACGAGACGGTCGAGTATGCGGCGCGTCTGCTGGGCGTTGACGAGATTCATATCTATTCCGCGCGGGTTCTTTAACGCTTCGCGGAACGCCGATTTGGTCACCTCGCCGAACGTGATGCGCCTGGTCTTTGCGGGGTCGAGTTCCAGCGCCTGTTCGAGATGCCAGCTTATCGCCTCGCCCTCGCGGTCGGGGTCGGTCGCCAGATACACGATATCGGCTTTTTTGGCGTCCTTTTTGAGCTGGTTGATTATTTCGCCTTTGCCGCGTATGTTGATATACTGCGGCTCGTAGTTGTTTTCGATATCTATCCCCAGCTTGCTCTTGGGAAGGTCGCGCACGTGGCCGACGGAAGCGGCTACTTTATAGCCTTTGCCCAAAAAGCTTTTGATGGCGGGGATCTTGTTGGGGGACTCGATGATGATGAGTGCGTTGTTCATTAGATATACTCCTGTGTTTGAGTGGAATTTGCTGCGGTTTTATATTTCAGACGAGCACGTAGCGGCCGTCGTTTTTCTGCGATACCACGCCGTAGACTTCCAGCACGGTGAGCGTGGACATCACCGTCCCCGCGTCGAGCCCGCTGGACGCGACCACTTCGTCTATGTAAAGCCCGCCTCCGGCGCCCCTGAGCGCGGTCACGACGGTGACTTCGTCGGGTTCGAGCTTGCCGATCTTTTCGTACGAATAGCCGTCGTGGACTTCCTCCACCCCGGTGTCCGGCGAAACGCGGCTTTCGGTAAAGTGCGGCTGCGCGCCGGTATCGTAACGCTCGGTGCGATAGGATTCGGCGGTGATGCGGATCTTGTCGGGATACATAAGCTCCGCGGTGGCGAGCACGTCGGAAGGCCTGTACGCCAGCCGCACGCCTTTCTGCAGCAGCGTGTTGGTGCCGACCGACTGCTTGCTGCCCGAAAGGCCCGGGAGCGCGTAGACTTCTTTGCCCTGCATAATGGCGTCGTTGGCGGTGATGAGCGCGCCGGAGCGTTCGCCCGCCTCGGTGACAAGCGTGGCGTTGGATATGCCCGCTATGAGCCGGTTGCGTTTGGGAAAACAGTTGCGCGCGTATTCGCTGCCGGGAGCGTATTCGCTGAGCACGAGCCCTTTTCTTACGATGGTATCGTAGAGCTGAGCGTTTTCGGGCGGGTAGGGGCGGTCGATCGCCGTGCCGAGTATGGCGACGGTGTAGCCCGATTTGGCAAGGCAGCCGCGGTGAGCCGCGGAGTCGATGCCCGAAGCCATCCCGCTGACCACCACCGCGCCCGCGGCGGCGAATTCGCCCGCGAAATATTCGGTTATTTTTCCGCCGTATTCGGTCATAGAACGCGTGCCGACGACGGAAACGAGGTATTCGGAATTGAGGTCTTTTATCACGCCGCGGTAATAAAGCACGGCGGGCGGCGCGCTGATGGCGCGCAGCCGTTCGGGAAAGAGCGGGTCGCCGTAGCAAAGCACTTTGACGTTTGCGCGGGCGCATTTTTCGAGTATGGCGAGCGACGCGGTGAGGTCTTTGTCGGCGAGCACGCGCCTCTGGCGTTCCGAAAGCCGCGCTTCCTGCGGATATTCGTCGAGCGAATATATCTCCTTGGCGCCGCCGTAACGGCGCAGCAGCTCGCCCGCCGCGCGCGTTCCCGTGCCCAGCGCCTGTGCGAGCCAGATATAATATACGGCGTTATCCACGGCTGCGTACCATTTCCCACATTATCACCGCCGAGGCGGCGGCGACGTTGAGGCTTTCCGTCCTTCCGGACATGGGGATTATCACTCGCGAAGTGCAGGCCGAAGCGAGCGGCCCGCTTATACCGGCGCCTTCGTTGCCGAAGACGAACGAATCTTCTTTTGTTATAACGAACGTGCCGAGCGTACGCGTTTCGCCGTAAAGGCAGGCGGCGTAGACGTTTTTGCCCGAACTCACCATCGCTTTGACCGCAGATACGGCGTCGTCGAGCACGATGACCTCGCTCGTGAACAGCGCGCCCATAGATGCGCGCACCGTTTTGTACGAATAGATATCGGCGCAGTCGCGCGTGACCGCCACGCAGTTTATCCCCAGCGCGGCGGCGGTGCGGATCATTCCGCCCAGATTGCCCGCGTCGCGCACGGATTCGAGTATGACGCTGCCGCCGGGCGGCACGGTATTCTCTTTTACGTTATCCAGATATTCCGCGACGCAGAATATCCCCTGCGGGGCGCGCTCGGCGGAAAGGCGCGAATATACGCTTTCGCTCACGAGCGTGACTTTTCCGGCGCAGTTTGCGAGAATCTCGCCGTATTTCCCCAGCGCTTCGCGCGTGACGAACAGCTCGCAGGGGGTCTTGCCGCTCTTTAAATATTCCTCTAACAGATGCACGCCTTCAAAACAGAACCGGCGTTTTTGTTCGCGTTCTCGCCGCTCCGCAAGGAAGGCCGCCTGCTTGATCCGCTCGTTTGCGCGGGAAACGATCTCTTCCATTTTTCATTCTCCGCGTCCGCGCGCGGGGCGCGGACTGAAAAAAGCACTACTATAACATAATAGTATGCTTTTTTGCGCTTGTCAATATTTTTTGCCTAAAATTACGCGTTCGATACCGTTAAAATCTTTTACGGCGGCGGTCTTGTAGCCGTGCGACGCCATAATGGCGGAAACGTCGCCCGCCTGACCGTACCCGACTTCGTAAAGAAGGGCGCCGTGAGGCTTGAGCAGCAGCCCGGCGTATTCCGTGACGGCGCGGTAAAAGCGCAGACCGTCTTCGCCGCCGTCGAGCGCGGGGCGCGGTTCGTACTGGATCTGCTGCTGCAGAAAATCTATTTCGCTTTCGCGTATATACGGCGGATTGCAGACTATGACGTCGATCCCTTCGGGGACGCGTTCGCGCAGAGCGCGGTAGTCGTCTTCGTCGAGCGCGTCGAAGCGCAACACTTCCACGCCCGGGAATTCTTCGGTATTGCGTTCGGTGTATGGCAGTGCCTTGTACGAAAGCTCGAGCGCGTATCCTTTCGCGTCCTTACGGGACGCGGCTATGGCGGCGGAAATACATCCGCTGCCCGAACAAATATCGGCAAATACGCCGTTTTGCGGGATACAGGGCAGAGCCGCCTGAACGAGCGTTTCGGTATCGGCACGCGGGATGAAGCAGCCCTTGCCGACGTATATCTTTTGCCCGTAGAACCAGCAGTTGCCTATTATGTACTGAACGGGCACGCCGTAGCCGAGCTGATTCACCGCGTCGTTCATCTTGAAGATGATATCCTCCGGCAGTTCCTCGTCCGCCTTGAGTATAAGCTCGGACTTGTCGACGTTCATATAATGGCACATCAGGATGTCGCACAGAGGCGGCGCCTCTTCGCCGAACAGCTGTTTTAGATTGTTCTGCGTGCTTATGCGGTATTCACCTATCGTCGTCATCGGTAGCTCCGTTTTCGGTATTTTCTGCGGATTCTTCGGGTGATTTTTCTTCTTCTTTGGGCTCGTAAGGGATCTTGAAATCGGCGAAATCAGTATCGTGAAGCGCCGATTTGACCGAGACTATGGCGACTTCTATCATACTGTCGTCGGGTTCTTTGGTGGTGATGCGCTGCATCCAGAGCCCGGGAGCCGAAAGAATGCGTGTGAGGATGTTTTCGTGCCTGCCGGCGTAGCGGATGAATTCATAGCCGAGCCCCACCACGGGGAGCAGCACCGCCAGCTTGAGCAGCACGCGTATATAGCCGATATCGTGCGGAATGAACGAGCCGGCGAGTATGGAAAGCGCGAGCAGCACGAAAATGAACGAGGTCCCGCAGCGCGGATGGAAGCGCTTTTGGGCGCGCACGTTTTCTACGTTTAGCTCGAGCCCTTTTTCGTAGCAGAAAATGGATTTGTGCTCGGAGCCGTGATACATAAACAGCCGCTTTATATCAGGCATGAGCGAAACGAGCGCCAGATAAGTTATGAATATGGCTATCTTGAACACGCCTTCGACCAGCGAAAACGCCCAGCCCAGACTTACTACGTAGTTATCTATGAGCTTTGCCAGCCACATAGGGACGAACATGAACAGAAGCAGCGCCAGCGCCACTCCCAGCACGCCGCCTATGACGCCGATTATGGCGAGCATATGCTTGCCGAAATGCTTATCGACCCATTTATCGAACTTGGATTCGGATTCTATTTTGTCGAGCCCGGCCATTTCCATAGACGAAGTGAGCGTTGAATACGAAAGGATGAGCATTTCTATGAAATTGACCACGCCGCGTATCACCGGCCAGCCGAAAGGCTTGAATTTATCTTTTGCGGCCTTGACTTTTTTGGTGCGGACGACGATATTGCCTTTTTCGTTGCGCACCGCTATCGCCATATCGGAACGCGATTTCATCATTACGCCTTCCATTACCGCCTGGCCGCCGACCGTTCCCAGCCTGCAATTCGTGTTTTTATCTTTACTCATGCGTTTACCCCCTTGAAATGTTCACAATTTAGTATTATAATACATCCGTAGGAAAAAGTACAGTACAATTTGTAAACATTTTCAACTTATTATATTTAATTCGGAGAAAAATGGAAAACACTCTTTTTACGAAAAAAGACGAATCGTTCGTGTGCGCCAACTGCGGGCGCGAAGTGCCGGAACTGGGGTACTCCTCGCGGAATCACTGCCCCTACTGTCTGTGCTCGCTGCACGTCGACGTCAATCCCGGCGACCGCGCGAGCGAGTGCCGCGGGATAATGGATCCGGTGGGCGTCACGGTGGACGGAAAAAAGGGTTTCGTCATCACACACAGGTGCCGCAAATGCGGATTTACACGCAACAACAAATATCAAAAGGACGACGACGTCGATCTGCTCATAAAGCTTTCGAACCCCTACAACGTGACGGAGAAAAAATATGAAAAAGCCAAAGGTAGACATTAGAGACATCAAATATTATGTTAACATAGTGCTGATGTGCCTGCTCGCTTTCGCGGCGGGTTACGTCGTTTCGCCGCATATGGGAAAATACAGCTCGTTCCTGCTTCTCATCCCCATTGCGGCGGCGAGCGGATTCGTGCGCGTAAACGTCTTTGCAAAGGCCGCGGTCTTTGCGGCGTGTGCATATTTGCTCTGCAGCTTCTACGGCGGGACTCAGCTCCGCTGCGCGCTCTGCGCGGCGCTGTGCGCGGTCTGCGCGTTCGCCTGCCACTATGCCGCCGAGCTCATACTCGCCAAAAAAGCCGTACGCGCGCTCGCGGGCGTTATAATAGTTATGTTGACTGTCGTCCCGCACGTCTTCGTGCTGGGCTCGCCGTTTGAAGCCGCCGAAAGCGACAGGGGCGTGAACGAATATTTCGCCGCGAATTACGACGCGGAAGAATACCGCCTTTCCGAATTGCAGTTCGATTTTACGAGCCGCCGCTTTTACGCCGAGATAACTCCGGGATACGACCTTTCGGTCAAGTTCCCGGTGTGGTATTCCCGCGCGGGGGTGACCGACGAATGCCTTGACTACCTGAAAGCGCGCGCTATGAACGACGCCCGCATACAGATAGTCACCGCGCTGCGCGCGAAATACCCCGACGGCAGGTACGAAGTGGTCGCCGAAAAAGCGGTGAACGTCTTTGAAGACGGCCTGCGGCCCGAAAATATGGTGTTTTCGGTCTACATCAGCGCATACGTCACCGACACGGAATTCGTGCGCCTTGCGCGCGCTTACGCCGCCGCCGCCAAAGACGCCGGCGCGGAGTACGCGTATCTGGTCTTTTACGGCGGACGCGCGGGCAGTTATTACCGCACGCTGACGCTGCGCGGGGACAATATTTTTGAAAAATGCGTGCCCGAATTCATATCTCCGCTCGTCCCCACGCGCTTTTTCCTGTCGCTCGCGGGGCCCGTGCTCGTGCCTTTGGACTGACCGCCGCGTTTCTGCGCGCGTAAAAATGTAATATATATACAGATTTGTTCAATTTTTCTTAACTTTTTTGCGATATACTCTTGACAATTTACGGTCGCTGTGCTAAAATACGTGATGTATAGACGGCGTACCGTATATTTTTGCGCGTCTGACACCCCGGCGCGGACATACGCGCGGTAATATACGCTGCTCCGTTCGTACAGTCATTTTGAAAAATAAACTCAAAAAAAATAAAAAGAAATGGAGTTTTGAAAATGAAGAAAATCCTTTCCCTTGTCATTGCGTTCGCTCTCGTTCTGAGCGCGATCTGCACGCTCGTCGTTTCTGCGGAAGGCGATCCTTATACCGTAGAAGCCGACAATGACGCTGTCGATCCCGGCGCTACCGTTGTGATCTCCGTTATCTTCAACAGTGTCACCGTTAAAGCCGCCGGCGTCAAAGCCGAGGTTCCCGAAGGCCTTACGTTTGTAAAAGGCGTTCTCGTCAACAAGACCCTTCAAATCGGCGACGAAGATGAACCTATCGAACCGGTCTTCAAGACCAATATGACCGTTAACGAAGACACCGGTAATATCGACGCTGCGGGCTTTACTTATGATAATGCTCAGGTAATCGACGGCACCGTCCTCAAGCTCACCCTCAACGCAGGCGAAAACCCCGGCACTTATACCGTGGTCATCACCGTCAGCAACGAAGGTGAAGATCCCGTTGAATTCCCCGTTGAAATAACCATCAACGGCGAAGTTGAATCCTCCGAAGAACCTTCCGAAGAACCCTCTGAAGAGCCTTCCGAAGAACCCTCTGAAGAACCTTCCGAACCCACCCTCGGCGTAGTTATCACTCAGTACGACGATCTCTCCGGCATCTCTGCCGATGTAGATTACGCTTTCAACCTTGAAGCTGTCGACACCGATCCCGGCGTATATGCTGACTGCGAAGTTGACTTCATCCTCACCTTCAACCAGGATCTCGACAACTCCAAAGTGTTCATTTACGGCAACTACGGCGATTACGGCTGGCTCGGCGGCGCGCTCAGCGAAGCTGCTATCGAAGTCAGCGCCAACCAGGGCTTCAAAGTTATTGAAAACTTCCTCTCCACCGTCGGCTTCACCGGCCCCGTCACCTATGCTGACGTAGTCAACGTTATCCAGTCCTTCGACTGCGGCGTCAAAGTTGAAGACGCTCCCAACGGCCTGGTAGCTACTCTCGACCTCGTCATCTATCTGCCGAACGAACAGGAACCCACCGTTATCGACACCATCACCGTCGAATGGAACGCTGAAGAAGAATCTTCCGAACCCGTTGAAGAATCCTCTGAACCCGAACCCGATGAATCCGAAGAATCGGTTCCCGTTCCTCCGACCGGCGATGCAGGCCTCATAGCTCTTGCGTTCGCTACCGTCATCGCTCTCGGCGCTACCGTTATCGTTAAGAAATCCAAATAATTTACGGTAACCTTTAAAGCAAACATATGAGCACCGCCCCGGACTCTATGCGGAGTCCGGGGCATATTTTTGCCCGTTTGCGGCAAAAAGCGTTGAAAGATAAATGCGGAAGATATTGACAACGCGCCGCCGGTATGGTAAAATCCAGTTAGGCAAAAACTTATTATAAAAAAGAGGTAATGATTTATGAAACGTACAGCTGTTATCACTGCGCTCGCGCTGGCGGCGCTATTATGCGTATTTTCGGTATTCGCGGCGGGCGGATTCAGCGCCCCCGAAGAAATACGCGCAACTAAGGGCGAAACGGTCAAAATTGTTTACAGCGCCGAAAACGCCGCAGTCAATTCGCTCGGCGTAAAATACATACCCGCCGAAGGCTTTGAATTCAAGGACGGCGACTGGGCGTTCGAAGACAAAGAGATCTCCCCCGAACTCAAGATGGGTATCGAGCAGGACGGCGAAACTCTTCACCCCGCGGTATGCGCTTTTTCGGAGCTGACCACCGTCAACGGCGCGTTCTTTGAGCTCGAACTCCTCCCGCTCGAAAGCGCCAAAGCCGAGACCGAGATCGAAGTGCAGGTCTCGTATCTCAACGCCGATATGGAAAACGTACGCGAGACGATAAAAGTCAAAGTTGTGCTCGGCGAGGAGGGCGAAAACCCCGAAGATTCCGCCGCTGAAGGATCGCAAGCCGGCGAAAAGGACGGCGGCAGCAACGCCTGGATCTGGATCGTCATTGCCGCGGCCGTAGTCATCTGCGCGGTGTGCGCGGTTCTGTTCATACGCAAAAAGAAGAGCAAATAACGAATAAGCGCGGAGGGTCATCCAAATGGAAAAACTGAGAATAGGCGTGGTAGGCGCGGGCAATATTTCGTGCAACGCGCATCTCCCCGCATACCAGAACGTCCATAACGCCGTAGTGTGCGCCATAGCCGACCTCGATATAGAGCGCGCGCGCAAAGCCGCGGAAAAGTTCAATATCCCCAAGTATTACGGCAGCGTGGAAGAAATGCTCGCCGCCGAAGACATAGACGCGGTGGACGTGTGCACCTGGAACAACGGCCACGCGCCCGTAAGCGTCGCCGCCGCGAACGCCGGCAAGCACGTCATATGCGAAAAGCCGCTCACCGTCAGCGTTGAAGAGGGCTTGCGCATTAAGAACGCCGTGGAAAAATCGGGCGTGAAATTCATGCTCGCGGTCCCCGGCAGATTCGGCAAAGCCAATATGTACGTGCACGATATGCTCGTACGCGGCGAACTGGGCGAAGTCTACTGCGCCAAGACCGCTTACGTGCGCCGCCGCGGGACCCCCAGCGGCTGGTTCACCGATATGAAGACCGCCGGCGGCGGTCCGGTCATCGACATAGGCGTACACGGCATAGACGCCGCGTGGTACCTTATGGGCTGTCCTAGACCCGTGAGCGTTTCGGCCTGCACTTACAGCTATATCGGCGATTACCAGACCAAAGGCGTCGACCGCTGGCACGGAACGCCCTGCCCCGACAACAAGTTCGACACCGAAGATTCCGGCAACGGCATCATCCGCTTTGAAAACGGCGCTTCCCTGCTCTTTGAAGCGAGCTGGGCGATCAACGGCGCGCCGCATTCCGACACGCAGATATTCGGCTCCAAAGCGGGCGTTTCGCTTTCGCCGCTCACCGTTTACGGCGAGCGCAACGGCTTCCTTTCGGACGACGTCATCACCGTGGGACCCGAAGGCAGCAAGTTCGAACGCGAGCTGTATCATTTCTGCGACTGCGTGCTGAACGGCAAAGACGTGGTCTACCCCATCGACCAGGCGGTAATGATGCAGAAGATGCTCAACGGCATCTACGATTCCGCAAAGAGCGGCGGCGAGGTATTGCTGTAATGAAGACCTGTATTTCGACATATTCGTTCTGGCGCATGATGCGCGACGGCTGGACCATGTTCGACGTCATAGACAAAGTCAAGGAACTTGGCGCCGACGGCGTTGAATTCGTGCTGGACGATTCCGTACCCGAGGGCGAAACTCTTGAAGAACGCGCAGTAAAGCTTGCGGAATACGCACGCGGCATCGGGCTGGAAACGCCTATCTACACCACGGGCGCAAACTTCTTTCAAAAGGATCCCGCCGCCGAGATAAAGCGCGTGGAACGCCACGTGGACGCCGCTTCAGAAGCGGGGATAAAGCTTATGAGGCATGACATAACCGCGGGGTTTTACGCCGGTTACGAAGGTCTGCAGACCTTTGACGCGGTGCTGCCCACCGTTTCCGCCGCCATACGCGAAGTCGCGTCCTACGCGCAGAGCAAGGGCGTTACGACCTGTTCCAA
>JAEEGG010004520.1_pt1 | contig 33636 bp, 28 predicted proteins | sample 9134161 | NCBI WGS metagenome assembly JAEEGG01 (sample SAMN16246543, study PRJNA631951) | gut metagenome | biome: gut microbiome; feature: rumen; material: CR-attached | host: Bos | place: Iran: Karaj | collected 2018-10 | reverse complement strand
TGCTGCGTGAATTCTGCGAAGGGCAGGGCGAATTGGTTGCATATCATAAGGGTGACCAGATGGAACGTGAGGGTGATCCTGCCCGTTGGTTCGGCTTTGTCACGGAAGGCTGTTTCAAATATGTCACACATGGCATCAGTGATGACAAGGAACATATCACGTGGTTCTCTTTCGATGGTGAGTTCGTAGGAGATTATCCGGCTGCCCTCGATGGGAGTCCGGCACAGAACACTATAGAGGCAATGATACCCAGTCGCGTTTTTCGAGTAAGCGGCGATCAGGTGCTAAAGTGGTTCCGAGAGAGTAGGGATAGAATGGAATTACGTTGCCTTGTCGGTGAACACTTCCTCGGTCAGATAAAAGGCCGTAATCTCGACCACTATCGTGCCACAGCTCGTGAACGTTATGAATTGTTGATGCAACGTTGCCCTGGTATCGTTCGGCATCTCCCACTTACTGCCATTGCTTCATTCCTTTGCATCACCCCACAGATGCTGTCAAAAATCCGTAAGGACATTACTTTCGAAGCTCAGCAATAGCAAAACTCTGAAACTAGTTTCATATTATTACCCTCGGCAACCACTTTTTTGGCTTTGCCGAGGGCTATTTGTGCTGTTTTCCGTAATTTTGAACTACGATAAAAACAACTATCCCTTGTTACGTTTCGCGTTTTCAATCGTATCAATATTAGAAGTATATGGAAATCGACGTGCTGACATCCTCGTTTCTAGGCTTGCGCGACAAGTTGCACCACATCGCCCTGAATTATCTGGAAAGCGATGAGGATGCCAAGGATGCACTACAGGACACATGGCTGAAACTGAGGAATGGGAGCAAGGTCGAGACCACATCTGAAGCAAAGAATAAACTCGTAACCGTGCTGCGTCACGTCTGCATAGACCACTTAAGGAAAGCCAAATCTATCCCGATTGATACCGTCAGTGCCTACGAAACAAAAGGTTATAATATGGATGTTGAGGATTTGAAACATCTTGAAACGCTACTGCAAAAGGGACTGACTCCACAGCAACGTGAGATTTTTGACCTCGTCACTCACGAAGGAATGGAATACGAACAGATTGCCGAAAAGCTCTCGATGACCGTTGAAGCTGTGAGGATGAATATGAGCCGAATTAGAAAGAAAATGCGTGAAACATATAATAAATTGAATAGATGAAACAGTACACAAGACATATCACTGTAGAAGAAGCCGAACAACTCTGTCGGCTCTATATAGACTGCCAGTTGTCGGTATTGGAAGAGACGGAACTGGAATATGTGCTGATGCAGTCCGGACTGGACTCACCGCTGATAAGTGAAACCAGAACAATGATGGGCATATCTCGGTCTGTCAATTTCCAAATGCCGAAAAAGCATTTGTTCCTGACTTGGGGCTGGCATGTTGCTGCATGTGTGGCCATCCTGATAGGCAGCATCGCCCTTCTGCAAAACCACATTACAAACGAGACGGATTGCATCGCATACGTGGAAGGCACTGAGATCAGTGGTGAAAAGGCCAAAGTCATCGCCGAAGCGGATGTTGCCAGAATGGAACAGTTCATGCGGACGGTGGAAACGCAGAGGGCTACGGAGCAAGCGAAGGTAGAACAGTTTATGAACCACAAAAATAACTCAAGATGATGAAACGCCTATTTATATTATTACTGTACATAGTCAGTGCTGTCAGCATCTATGCCAATCCTCCCAAGTTGAATGTGGAGAACCTCTTCGACGGCAGATACAACAACAATAAGAGTGTGACCATCTCCATCTACAAGAGCAATGGCAACTACTATCGTGGTCTGACTGTCAAGAACAATCCCGAAATCATCAAGCAGATAGCCGAGGCCATAGCCAAAGATCAGCCACGGGCAAAGGACTTCTCCGATTATCAAGGTAATGATGGGCAATATACCTCGCTTCAGATAGTGAACAACGGAGAGACAATATATATAGGATTGCAACGGGATAAGTCTGGTGGAGGTTTTTTCTTCATACAGGGCAAGGAGAAAGCATTTCAATAACAAATAATCAAAGAATATGAAAAGACTTTTGCAAGCCATTTTGGGGATGGCTATACTCCCCATGTGCCTTTTCGCGCAAGAAGAAAATGATTCCACAGCATGGTGGAAACAGGAACAGAACTTGAAAGAGGTCGTAGTTGTGGGACAACGGACAGTGCTGAAACAATCGCCTGACCGCATCGTTTACCTGACACGAAACGATATCTATGCCAAAGGACTGAATGGTATTGAGGTTCTTGACAGAATACCACGCGTATCAGTAGTAAATGACTTGGTGACCGTTGCGGGGAAATCATCCGTGCGGTACATTGTCGATGGTCGGCTGCTGGAAATGTCTGAAGAAGCCATTGCCTTACAACTTAAAAATCTTCAGGCATCTGGTATTGAGAAGATAGAATTGCTGACTACTCCCCCTGCAAAGTATGCAGCAGGCACGAATGTCGCATATATCAGTATTACCACACGTAACGAGTCATTAGGAACTCGGGGCAACGTATGGGGACGCGGAATAATTAAAGAGGATTTCTGCTACCAATTAGGTGGAAATATATCACATACAACCCGAAAAGTTGAATTGTCGGCAGATGCAAGTTGGACAGATACTAAAGGCATCAATGACCTTGACCGTACTTATACGTTCATTGACCACATCAAGACCTCCAATCGTCGAACTGACTTCACTAACAAGCAGTTTGGTATCAATGGCTTATTCAAATATAAGTTCTCCGACCGACTAAGTGCTGGAGCCATTGTTAACGCCAGCGGAATTCGCCTGAAAAGTCAACTTACGGATGTGACGATTGACAACGGCACCTGCTTCAACTCATATAACAATTCACCGTCGCGTCCTAATAATGCGCTTACCTTGACGGCGTTTTCCGACTGGCTTTTGGATTCAAAAGGAAAGATACTTAGCCTGACTTATAACTATTTCAACAAATCTACAGAGTCTTTTACCGATGTGACCACAACAGGAAATGATGAGACTGTACGGCTTACTGACGATGCCCACAATAAGTATCACATCCATTCCGCGAAACTGGATGCGGTGCTTCCTTTCGATGGTTTCAAAATGGAGGCTGGACTGGCATATACGAGCATTGGGAACAAGACATCCTTAACTGTGAATCGCTACATCAACAACCAATGGGAAATTGATCCAATGCAAAGCAACGGATTTGATTATGACGAAAATACTGTTGCAGCATACATTAGTGTGGAGAAGAGTTTTACTAAATCTCTTTTCGGGAAACTCGGACTTCGCTATGAGCATACAGATGTCAAGGGGCGGCAAACAACTGGCAACGAAAGCCACAACAATAGCTACGGATATTTGTTTCCGTCCGTAAATCTCAGCTGGAACAATCAGAAGATCGGTCGCTTCTCTGTCTCTTATTCAATGGGTATTACACGTCCGAACTTTGCCGACCTCAATCCATTCCGCTACTACACAACCACTAGCGATTACGTGTCTGGCAATCCCGACCTTCGACCTAGTCTTGCGCACAATGCCGAAATCAACTACAGTTTCAAAGGAGCCTACGCCGTGTTGTATCACTCCTATAACCACAATTCTATTGGCTACGTCACCCGGTTCAACGCTGATGGTAGTCAGTACACCATCCCCGAGAACTGCATCAATAACAGCAAGACAGGCCTGTATGCCTCCTATAACCGCTCGTTCTTCGGCTGGTGGGGCGTGAATGTTGGCGGTGAAGTTTTCTATACCGATGCGAAATCCAATATTGCCGACTTCAAAGACAAGGATGATAACAGCTGGAGCGGAAAATTGGAATTGAATAACACGTGGATGCTCAACCACTCCAAGACGCTAATTCTCGGTCTTCGATTCAGTCACTATTTCCCGTATCATGAGCGAATGACACAATATGAGCGGATTTCCCTGATAAGTTGCGACATCAGATATATGTTGCTTAATAATCGTCTTACCCTTTCTGCATCAGTCAGTGATCCCTTTGGCTGGAACATTACTAAGTCCACCGCTTTATATAATGACTATAGTGTCTATACTCGAAATAACATACATTCCCATGCCGTCTCGTTCCGCATCGCCTATAACTTTGGCCGCAACAAAGTGAACGGTGTCTATCGTGACAACAAGGAAAGAGAGTCGAACAGAACGTATTAAAAATACGTAAATGGGCTATAAGGCTCGAACTATTCGACCTTAAACCTGTCATTTGCGGGATTTAATTCTGGAACTTGCTACATTTAAATGTAAAAATTGTTGGATTTAAATCTAGGAAATATTGCTATTGTAAGGAGATATAATATATACAGGGTCACAGGGACACATAAATACATGAATGTTTCGCGCGTACCGTATACGTGCGCGATACGCGAGAGGTATAGAGATGCCTTCTTTCCCGTATCTAGATAGTCTCCACAGCCTATGGAGATCGTCTCCACGAAGGAAGGAGATAATCTCCGTTATATAGAAGGGATTATCTCCTTCTCTCGTAGATGCTATCTGAACACACCGTAAAGATTATCAGAACAAAGCAAAGATGACGTTCCTTTGTTTTAGGCACGGTTTTTGCTGTAGGCTTGGTAGAATAAATAACAAAAAAAAGAAGGAGGATAAGTTTATGGCATTTATAGACTATTACAAGATTTTAGGCGTAGATAAGACAATTCCGCAGAAGGATGTGAAGAAGGCGTATCTGAAACGTGCTAAGCAGTTTCACCCTGATTTGCATCCTGATGATCCGAAGGCGCAGGCGAAGTTCCAGGCGCTACAGGAGGCGTATGACGTGATTGGCGACCCTGAGAAGCGAAAGAAGTATGACCAGTATGGTGAGCAGTGGAAACAGGCTGACCAGTTTGGTGGTTTCGGTGCTGGCGGTGCTGGTGGCGGCAATCCGTTTGGTGGCTTCGACTTCTCAAGTTTCACGGGTGGCGGAGGCTTCAGCTCATTCTTTGAGGACTTGTTTGGCAGAAAAGGTCAACAGGGTGGGGGCTTTGGTGGCTTCCAAGGCTTCTCTGGAGGCGGTTCAGGTTTCGGACATCAGGCACGAACCCATTCCGGAGAGATGAATGCCAACGTCTCCATCGACCTCTATACGGCATTGTTGGGCGGTGAGGTGATGATCACGCTGTCGAACGGCTCAAAGGTGAAGATGAAGATCAAGCCAGAGACACAGCCAGGCACGAAGGTACGATTGCGTGGTAAGGGTTATGACAGGGGTGACGGCACCTTCGGTGATCTGATTATCACTTACCAAGTGAAACTGCCAACCAACCTGTCAGAGCGACAGAAAGAGTTACTAAGAGAAATGCAGAGGGCGTGATGATGTTCACGCCCTCTCTCTTTATAATGTTTTCAGGAATTCTTCAGCTCGTTGCAGATCCTCTGGTGTGTCGATGCCAACGGTTTCAACATCTGTCAGACCGACACGGATACGATAGCCATTCTCTAACCAACGTAACTGCTCCAGACTTTCCGCTTTCTCCAGACTGCTCTGCGGCAGTTGGGTTACTTCTGCCAATACCTCACGTCTGTAGGCATAAATGCCCAGATGTTTGAGGAAGGGATATTGTCCGAACCAATTCTGAGCTTCGACGCCTCTGATGTAAGGAATTACCGAGCGGCTGAAATAGAGAGCGAAACCTCGAGTGTCGGTAACAATCTTTGGCGAGTTAGGATTCTGCACAGCTTCTATGGAATCAAAGCGCTTGCCGAGTGTACCAATCTGGGTGGTCGGCTCATCAAACAGATGCATCAGTGTCTCTACCTGTGAAGGTTGGATAAAAGGCTCATCGCCTTGCACATTGATAATCACATCAGCTTGAGTAGCGATTTTCTCAACAGCCTCCTGGATACGGTCAGTACCACTCTTATGGTCGGAACGGGTCATCACGGCCTTGCCACCAAAGGATTCCACACAAGTGAAGATGCGCTCATCATCAGTAGCCACATATACATCATCGAGCACGCTACTAACCTGCTCATACACTCTCTGAATCACTGTCTTACCGCCGAGCACTGCCAGCGGTTTGCCCGGAAAACGCGTTGAAGCATAACGGGCGGGGATAATTGCGATATATTTCATAATGGATGCAAAGATACGAATAAGTGAGAAGAAAACCAAATAAATAATAAGAAATAAACGTTAATAAGTAAGGGAAAATTTGCTGGTCTCGAAAAAAAATAGTAAATTTGCACATGTTATTTAAAAAGCAAGTTTACTCATGAAGAGATTTACATATATTATTTTAATGCTGATGCTCCCGTTGATAGTTGAAGCTCAGAAGATTACTCTTGGTTCTGCCAAGACGAAAGACGGGGGAGACTATAATGGCGAGATGGTGGCTGGAAAGCCCAACGGTAAAGGGCGCACATCATATAAGAATGGTAACAGCTATGAAGGCGAATATGTGAAAGGCAAGCGTCAAGGTTATGGTGTGTACATTTTTGCTGATGGTGAGAAATATGAAGGTGAGTGGTTTCAGGATCAGCAGCATGGGCAAGGCACCTACTATTTCTTGAATAACAATCGCTATGAAGGATTGTGGTTCCGCGATTTCCAACATGGTCATGGCGTGATGTACTATTTTAACGGTGACAAGTACGACGGCGATTGGAAACAAGACAAACGTTCTGGGAAAGGTATCTATCTGTATGCCACAGGCGCCTTTTATAAAGGTGACTGGTTAAATGATAAACGTAACGGAAAAGGACTCTTCGACTGGGGCGACGGTTCTTCGTATAATGGTGACTGGAAAGAAAACATGCGTTCAGGCAATGGTACTTTTACTTATTCTGACGGCGATAGCTATATCGGGCAATGGGCTGACGACGAGATGAATGGTCGGGGTATCTATAAGTTCCAGAATGGTGACGTGTACGAGGGCGACTACTCACATGGGGCACGAACAGGCTCTGGTATCTTCAAATATGCCAATGGTGATAAATATACCGGTCAGTTCCTGAATGGCGACAAGCATGGTCAGGGCACCTTTGTTTGGAAGAATGGAGATAGCTATGTAGGTCAGTGGAAGTCTGACAAGCAGAGTGGTCGGGGAAAGTTGGTAAAGAAGAGTGGCGACACAGTAGAAGGTACCTTCTTGAACGGACACCCCAATGGTGAATGCATCGCCCGTTTTGCCGACGGATCAAAGTTTAAAGGTATCTTTAAGGATGGTAAGCGCAATGGTCCTGCCATCGAGGAAGACAAGGATGGCAACCGTTTTGAAGGTACTTATTTGGACGATGTGCGCGACGGAAAGTTCGTAGAGAAAGACAGAAATGGAAATGTGACTGCCCAAGGTGTCTATACCCGCGGACATAAGCAAATCAAATAAAAACAATTTAAAATTAATCGTTATGATTATCGACACACTTGAAAATCTGGGTAAATATGTAGTGTTGAATCCGCTGTTTGCCGAAGTCGTTGATTTTTTGAAGACTCATGATCTTCTGACGATGGAGCCAGGCAGCTATCCTATCAAGGATAAGGATGTGACACTGAAACTCTCGCTGACAAAACAGCGTACGAAAGAGAGTGCCTTTTTGGAGACTCACATTGAAATGATAGATATTCAGGTTCCAATCACCTGTGCAGAAACGTTTGGCTATACCCCTCTTTGTGATCTCCCCGCCTTTGAGTACGATGCCGAGAATGACATTACGAAATACGGCGATACAAAACCTCAGACTTATGTCACTGTGACTCCAGGACAGTTCGTTATATTTTTCCCACAAGATGGACACGCCCCCTGTATCATAGACAAGGAGGAAATCAAGAAAGCAATATTTAAAATTAAAGTATAATAATAAAAGCACTATGGCAACAAAAAAAGAAACCCCCAAAAAGCCTGCTGCTAAAAAAGCTGCAGCTACCAAGAAAACTGTAACGGCGAAAAAGACTGTAGCCAAAAAAGTAGAGAAGATTGTTGAGCAGTCAGCTCCAGAACACATTGGTCTTGTAAGGAATGACTCATGGCTGGAGCCGTTTGAAGGTGCGATCCGTGGCCGTCATGATCATGCCTTATGGAAGATTGGGCAGTTGACTCAGAACGGAAAGAAAAAACTCTCAGACTTTGCTACTGGCCATTTGTATTTCGGTCTTCACAAGTTGGCTAAAGGCTGGGTGTTCCGTGAGTGGGCACCTAACGCTACGGACATCTATCTGATTGGTGATTTCAACGACTGGAAAGAAGACGAGAAATATCGTTGTAAGCGTATTGAAGGAACTGGCAACTGGGAGCTGAAACTCTCTGAGAAAGCCCTGAAGCATGGTCAGCTTTACAAGATGAAGGTAAAGTGGAACGGTGGTGAGGGTGAGCGTATTCCTGCATGGTGCCGTCGTGTGGTACAGGATGACAATACCAAGATATTCTCTGCACAGGTTTGGAATCCTGAGAAGAAATATGAGTTTAAAAAGAAGAATTTCAAGCCTAAGAAGAGTCCGCTCTTGATTTACGAATGCCATGTCGGTATGGCTCAGGATGCTGAGAAGGTGGGTACATATACAGAGTTTAAGGATAATATCCTGCCACGTGTAGCAAAGGATGGTTATAATGCCATTCAGGTGATGGCTATCCAGGAGCATCCTTACTATGGTTCATTCGGTTACCATGTGAGTTCTTTCTTTGCACCCAGCAGTCGCTTTGGTACACCAGAGGAACTGAAGGCATTGATTGACGAGGCTCACCGTCTGGGCATCTCTGTCATCATGGATATCGTGCACTCTCATGCTGTGAAGAATGAGGTGGAAGGCTTGGGTAACCTGGCTGGCGACCCCAATCAGTTCTTCTATCCTGGTGATCGTCATGAGCATCCGGCATGGGATTCTCTCTGTTTTGACTATGGTAAGGATGATGTACTTCACTTCCTGCTTTCTAATTGTAAGTACTGGCTGGAAGAGTTTAAGTTTGACGGTTTCCGTTTTGACGGCGTGACTTCTATGCTGTACTACTCTCATGGTTTAGGAGAAGCATTCGGAGGTTATGGTGACTACTTTAATGGTCATGAAGACGATAATGCCATCTGTTATCTCACATTGGCCAACTGCCTGATTCATGAGGTGAATCCCGATGCTATCACCATTGCTGAGGAGGTGTCTGGTATGCCAGGTCTGGCTGCTAAGTTTGAGGATGGTGGTTACGGCTTCGATTACCGTATGGCAATGAACATCCCCGATTACTGGATTAAGACTATCAAAGAGGTACGCGATGAGGACATCAATGTATGCTCAATCTTTTGGGAAGTCAAGAACCGTCGCCCCGATGAGAAGACCATCTCTTATTGCGAGAGTCATGACCAGGCTTTGGTAGGTGATAAGACCATCATCTTCCGTCTGATTGATGCCGATATGTACTGGCACTTCGCAAAGAAGGATGTCAATGATATGGCTCAGCGCGGTATTGCTCTTCATAAGATGATCCGTCTGGTAACAGCTGCTGCCATTAATGGTGGTTACCTGAACTTCATGGGTAATGAGTTTGGTCATCCTGAGTGGATTGATTTCCCACGTGAAGGCAATGGATGGTCGTATAAGTATGCCCGTCGTCAGTGGAATCTTGTAGATAATAAGGATCTTTGCTATCACTGGTTAGGTGACTTTGACCGAGAGATGCTGAAGACCATCAAGAGTGTACGTAACTTCCAGGACAAGCCTGTTGTTGAGATCTGGCATGATGATGGTGATCAGGTACTCTGCTTTATGAGAGGCGATCTCGTCTTTGTATTCAACTTCTCACCGACTCGCAGTTATACAGACTACGGCTTCCTGGTGCCTACAGGTTCGTATGAGGTTGTGCTGAACACTGATTCAAAGGACTTTGGCGGAAACGGTTTTGCTGATGACACTATGACGCATCTGACGAATTACGATCCCCTCTACGTCAAAGATCACAAAGAGTGGTTGAAACTCTATATTCCGGCTCGTTCTGCCGTTGTATTGAAAAAAGTATAATATGAATAATTCAAAAGTTGATAAAAACAATAGCACCGTCATCATCCGAGTGATGTGTGCTATTGTTTTTGTGTTGTTTACATGGGGTTGGCTCTATTTCTTCCAAGCTGACGCCTTAGCCATGACGCAACATGTATTAAGCGGTGGTTTAACCCATTATAATCGTCTGATTGGGGCTGTTATTATTACAGCGATCCTATTAATCCTTCAGTTAATTATTTATAGAGCTACCAAGTTACATAAGCGTTTTCATGCGTTAACATATGTACCTTCTATGCTTCTATTGGCAATGCTTACAGATATCAGTCAGACTATTGACAGTGGTGTCTCTTTCACGCATTCCTTATGGTTGGTTATTATCCTTGCTATCATATGGGTAGGTCTGATTTTATTCCTCCGCATATACGAGAATTTAGATAAAGAATTCCCCATCACACTTTTTTCCCGTTCAATGTGGATGAATATGCTGATAATGGTGCTTATGATGATCTTTGTGGCATGGATTGGCAATACCAATGCAGTGTTCCAGTATCGCATGAAGATGGAGGGGCTTCTGATGCATGGCGATTATCAAAAGGCATTGAAAATTGGACAGAAATCGCTTGAGAGTGACTCGGATTTGCTGATGCTTCGCATGTATGCATTAGCACGTTGTAACGAGATGGGGGAGCATCTCTTTGAATATCCAATCACAGGAAACAGTTCTGTGACATTGCCGACCAATGGTAAAACAAAGATGTTGCTTTGTTCAACAGATAGTATATATAAATTCTTAGGGGCACGTCCTGCTGAGAATATGGAACCGCAGCGTTATCTCGCCATGTTACAGCGTCGTGATTCTGTAAACAATCAGGCAATAGCCGACTATCTGCTTTGTGGTTATCTCATTGATAAGCAGATTGACCGTTTTGCACAGGAGGTATCTCTTTATTATCCTTTGGACGCACATCTTCCCAAACATTATCGTGAAGCTCTGACACTCTATAGTCATAGTCGGTCTAACCCTATTGTGACTTATCAAGTACCAGTGGTAGAAGAAGATTATGCCAATTATCAGGAATTGAAGAAACAATACCAAGATCCTATGGAGCAGAAAACCAGAGTCAGCGAGGAATATCGTGGAACATACTGGTATTATTACGAATACCAATAAAAAAGAAAAGCTCTCCAAATTTACTGGAGAGCTTTTTTATAGAATTATTGATAGAGATATCTTTTGATGGATTTCTTAGGTGTCTTCTCAAACTCCTCTTCATGAATCTCTATCTCTGTTATCTTCTCATAAGCTGGAATCATCTCGTTCAGTCCGTTGCGATTCTGCTCCATGATATTCTTCAGATCTTCATCTGTAAAGCCCATGTTCTTAGCCTCATCCATATCCGGATGAACAAGTGCTACCAATTTTGTATCACGCTGAACAACGATGCTCTCAAGCACCATGGCCATAGAGTTTAATTTATCCTCTATTTCTTCAGGATAAATGTTCTGACCATTAGGACCAAGAAGCATATTCTTTGAACGTCCGTTGATATAGACATTACCATCCTCATCCATGGTACCAAGGTCGCCTGTATGATACCATCCATTCTGATCGATGGTCTCAGCTGTAGCTTCAGGATTCTTATAATAACCAAGCATCACATTAGGACCTTTTGTAAGGATCTCACCAGGGATGCGACGAGGATCAGGTGAATCTATCTCCACCTTCTGATGCAATGCTGCACGACCGCATGAACCAGGAGCAAAGGTATGCCAGTCTCTATAGCAGATGATTGGTGCACATTCAGTAGCGCCATAGCCAACAGTGTACGGGAAGTCTATTCGCTTCAAGAACTGTTCAACTTCCTGATTCAGGGCTGCACCGCCAATAATCACCTCGTACATTCTTCCACCAAAGGCGTTCAGCACTTCCTTACAAATCATTTCACGAACCTTCTTTGAAATAACGGGCATCTGTAACAACAGACGCATACGGTTGTTCTGAATCTTTGGGAAGACCTTCTTACGTACTATCTTTTCAATAATCAGCGGTACGGCAATGACAATTACAGGCTTGACTTCCAGTAATGCCTGCGCAATGATTGCTGGCGAAGGAATACGGTTCAAATAGAATACATGGCAGCCATACAGGAACTCAAAGAGGAATTCAAATGCCATACCATACATGTGGGCCATCGGAAGCATTGAGATGACAGGATCTCCTGCCTTAATTTGCTTACCAAGTACACTTACGGCAAAATCGAAGTTCGACCATAAGGCACGATAGGGGAGCATAACTCCCTTAGAAAATCCTGTTGTACCACTGGTATAGTTGATAACAGCCAACTCATCAGGACTTCCCTCTTTGTAATAGTCCACATGCTCTTTGCGGAAATACTTGGGGAACTTTTTACCATAGAGCTCATTCAAATGCTCACGGGCATAGGTCAACTTGTCTGTACGACTGATCATCAACGAGTAATCAGGATTGTTGATGATGCCTTCCAGTGTTGGCATTGCCTGAGGATCGATAATCGTTGCCACATGATCGCCCACAAATAGCAGGCGAGCTTCAGAATGATTCACAATATTATGAATCTGTTCTGCATTAAACTCGTGTAAGATTGGTACTGCAATAGCACCATAAGTAAGCGTAGCAAGAAAAGCTACTGCCCACTGTGATGAGTTGCGTCCACACATGGCAATCTTGTCGCCTTTTTGAATGCCACTGTTTTCAAAAAGGATGTGCAACTTTTCAATTTTCCTTGCAACATCATGGAATTGAAGTGTCTGTCCCTTGAAGTCGGTCAGCGCATCTCTATCCCAATTGTCGATGACACTCTTCTGGATAAGAGCGTTAAAACTCGGTATTTGTTCCATACGCGATTAATTGTTCTGATATAAGTAGCGTTTTATACTTTTTTTAGGTGTCTTAGCAAACTCCTCTTCATGGAGTTCTATTGCAGAGATACGACTATATACAGGCAATTGATTGTTAAGTTCCTGACGGTTCTGCTCCATGATATTTTTCAGATCTTCCTCTGTAAAGCTCATGGTCTTTGCCTCATCCATATCTGGATGAACAAGTGCCACCAACTTATCACCTCGTTGGATAACAATACTCTCAGATACCATAGCCATGGTGTTGAGTTTATCTTCGATCTCCTCAGGATAAATGTTCTGTCCATTTGCACCAAGCAACATGTTCTTGATACGTCCACGGATAAAGATATGTCCGCTGTCTGCCATGGTACCAAGATCGCCTGTATGATAATAACCTTCTTCATCAATTACTTGACGAGTAGCTTCTTCATTTTTGAAATAGCCAAGCATCAGGTTTGTTCCTTTGGTAACAATCTCTCCAGGGATATTCTCTGGATCGCTCGACATAATCTTGACTTCCATCCTGTCTACAGGTACGCCACAAGAACCAGCCTTGAAGATTTTCCAGTCGCAATATGAAATCAGAGGAGCACACTCTGTAGTACCATAGCCAACAGTTAACGGGAAGTTTATAGAAAGCAAAAATTCCTCGACTTCCTTGGATAGGGCAGCTCCACCAACAATAATCTCATAGAAGTTACCACCAAAGGCCTTATAGACTTCATTATAGATACGAGCTTTTACCTTTTTACTGACATATGGCATCGCCAGCAACAATCTCATTCGATTGTCTTGTATCTTTGGGAATACGCGTTTACGTATGATTTTCTCAATAATCAATGGCACAGTTATAATGATTGCAGGTTTAACTGTGGCAAAAGCCTCTGCAATTATAGCAGGTGATGGAAGACGTGTCAGGAAGAACAAATGACAGCCATTACAGAAACCGAAAAGAAATTCGATAGCCATACCATACATGTGTGCCATTGGCAAGATGCTCAACATGTTGTCACCTGGCTTGACAACCTTTCCGAGATGGTTCATAATGAACTCCACATTTCCCCATAGTGCACGATAAGGTAACATCACACCTTTTGAGAATCCTGTGGTACCACTGGTATAATTAATCAGTGCCAATTCTTCTGCATTGTCTTTGTGATAGTTAACATGTTCTGCACGGAATGCTCTGGGGTATTTACTGCCAAACAACATATTAAGATGTTCGCGCGCATACGAGACCTTTTCTGAACGGGAAATCAACAAAGAAAAGTCGGGAAGATTGATGATAGCTTCAAGGGCTGGCATCTGCTCAGGATCAATAGTCTTTACGGCATAGTCGCCAACGAATAGAAGTTTTGATTCAGAGTGATTCACAATATTTTGAATCTGCTCGCCATTGAATTCATGCAGAATAGGGACTGCCACAGCACCATATGTCAATGTTGCCAAGTAAGTAACAGCCCAGTGAGCTGAATTTCTACCGCAGATAGCAATCTTGTCCCCCTTCTCAACACCGCTGTTCTCGAAAAGAATATGTATTTTCTCAATTTTACGTGCTACATCGTGGAACTGGAGGGTGATGCCCTGATAGTCGGTAAGTGCATCCTGATCCCAGTTCTCTATGATTGCCTTTTGAATATATGCATTAAAACTGCTAAAAGTATCCATTAAATTGCACAAATTTGAAAATTTTGTGCAAAGATACGTCATATTTTGCACATTTCAAAAAAAAATGTGCAATATTTTATTGTTTAATAGAAAAAAAAAGGTTTTAAGAGAAAAAATGAACAGATTTATTCGTATCTCATCGATTTCGCCGGATGGATATGTGAAATCAGATAGCTTGGTGCAATCAAGACGAAGACACAAATAAATAGTGTCGCCACATTAATTAATGCAATAAGTGGCAGATTCAGCTCCATCGGAGCCTCACTGACATAATATGTCTGAGGATCCAGTGTGATAATACCTGTGTAATGTTGCAAGAGAATAATGCCAATACCAAGTACATTACCCCAGAACAGACCTTGTCCGATAATAAACACGGAGAACCAAAGGAATGTATGCCGGATTGTCTTGTTGCGAGCACCAAGGGCCTTAAGGATACCAATCATCTGTGTTCTCTCAAGAATGATGATAAGCAGACCACTAATCATAGTAAATCCAGCCACGCATACCATTAATACAAGAATAATCCAAACATTGATGTCAAGTAGCTCAAGCCAAACGAACACCTGTGGATATGCTTCATATATGGTCTTAGTGGAAAGTGTATTGCCACTCCTGTCAGAACTACGGTTTACTAGTTTAATGAAAGTCTGTTCAGTCTTTTCCAGGTGCATAAGATCATCTACAGATACTTCTACACCGCTACAAGCGTCGGATGCCCAACCATTCAACTTATTTGCTGTATAGAGATCAATGAAACACAGGTTTTCATCAAAACGAGTCATGTTAGTCTCATAAATACCACATATAGTATATCTGCGAGTACGAACACTCTCATCTTCAATAAAATAGGCATACACCTTATCTCCAAGATTCAATTGCAGCTTATTGGCAATCATTTTCGACAATAGTAGTTCATAATGACTACTATTATCACTGAACTTTGGAATACGTCCTTCTACAAGATTCTGTTTGAGAAAAGTGCTATCGAATTCTGGTCCTACACCTTTAAAGGCGATGCCCAGAAAATCAGTCTCTGTTTTCAAAAGTCCCTGAGTAATGGTGTAGCGCTCTGCATGTTTTACCCCCTTAATCTTTTTAAAACTTGTCAAGAGACTATCATCAACTGTTATGAAATAAGGATCTGTGTCGTTGTATCTCAGGACATTATGTATTTGAATATGCCCACCAAAACCAACGACCTTGTCACGGATTGTATGTTTAAAACCAAGTACAACCCCGACGGTTACAATCATAACAGCCAAGCCGATAGCCACACCAATGGTGGCAATACGAATGGCAGGGCGACTGACTTTTCGCTTGTCCCCCTGATCGTTATAAATCTTTTTGGCTATGAATAATGGGAAATTCAATTTTACTATTCAAAATCAATCTTCATCCACTCTGCCCGGATAAGTCTCTAATGCTTTTTTCAACACAACAAGTGCACGCTCAAGATCTTCTTTCTTCAGCACGTAGGCAATACGTACTTGATTGATACCAGCGCCAGGTGTAGTGTAGAAGCCTGCAGCCGGAGCCATCATCACCGTCTCACCTTCGTATTCAAACTCAGACAAACACCAGCGGCAGAATTTTTCAGCATCGTCAACAGGTAACTTGGCTACAGTATAAAATGCACCCATAGGTATGGGAGAATAGACGCCAGGAATACGATTCAAACCGTCGATCAAGCATTTACGACGTTCCACATACTCATCGTACACATCTCTATAATAGTCTTCTGGAGCATCAAGTGATGCCTCTGCCACTATCTGGCCTATCAGAGGAGGTGAGAGACGGGCCTGACAGAACTTCATCACAGCTTTCCTAACTTCTGCATTCTTTGTTATCAGAGCACCAATTCGGATACCACACTCTGAATAGCGCTTTGAAACAGAATCGATCAGGATCACGTTCTGCTCAATTCCCTCCAAATGGCATGCAGAGATATAAGGAGAACCTGTATAAATATATTCACGATAAACCTCATCAGAGAAGAGATACAAATCGTATTTCTTCACGAGGTCGCGAATCTGATTCATCTCACGGCGGGTATAAAGGTAACCAGTCGGGTTGTTGGGGTTGCAAATCATGATGGCTCGAGTACGTTCATTAATCAACTCCTCGAACTTCTCAACCTTTGGCAATGAGAAACCCTCGTCAATGGTTGTAGCTATGGTACGTATCTTTGCACCTGCTGAGATAGCAAATGCCATATAGTTGGCATAAGCTGGCTCCGGAACAATAATCTCATCACCAGGATTCAGACAAGAAAGGAATGCAAATAGCACAGCTTCACTTCCTCCTGATGTGATGATGATATCATCAGCAGTAACGTTGATGTTATATTTAGCGTAATAACTGACCAGCTTCTCACGATAACTGAGATAGCCCTGTGATGGCGAATATTCCAGAATATTACGATCAATCTGCTTCAATGCATCAAGCCCCACCTTAGGTGTTGGCAGGTCAGGCTGACCAATATTCAGGTGATACACCTTTGTTCCTCTTTTCTTGGCAGCAGCAGCCAAAGGAGCGAGCTTTCGGATTGGAGACTCTGGCATCTCAAGGCCACGGACAGATATTTCTGGCATCTTTTCTTATTTTACTTAATAATAATCTTGGCTTTTCACCTATATTTTTAATGAAAACCGGTGCAAAGGTAACACAAATTATCGTAAAACTATGCAATCTCTGCCCAAAAATTTGCGTTTCTCGGAATTTATATGTACTTTTGCCCTTCAAAAGCAATAAAAATATCATTTGAGTTATGAATTTCGAAGAAATGCTTGAGCAGCGCGATATTAAGAAGACCTCTAAAATTCGCATGCCTTACGGCTACTTTTATAAGCGGCTGATTGCTGGAAAATATTCCAATTTCGTAGAGTTCTTCGATGAATTGACTGAAGATATCTTCTTCGGCCATTGTGTAAAAAAGGAATGTGAGGTTATCGGTTCCATCAATCATAAGAATCAGTTGCATTTCTCGACAAATGGTGATGATGATGGCGTGTTTGCTATTGCCGTAGAGGTGGGCAATTACCAGACACTTGAGCAGCTGCTAAATGAGAATCCTGCTATTGTTGCCAGAGACGAGTTTTTATCTTCGACGTTGAAAAGTTTGTTTGATATCACTTCTACTCTGAATAGCAAAGATATCTATCATGTTTGCTATGCACCTTCCAACATCTTAATGCGCAAGAATGATAATTCAGTTCGACTTCTTTGTCATGGTTCATTCTATAAGAAGGTTGATGCTGATTTACTCTACGAGGGAGTTGAAGATTATGTTGCACCAGAGGTCTTTAATAAAGGTGTGATTGATAGTCGAACAGATGTGTATTCGTTGGGTAAGCTAATTTCTCATCTTTATCATTCTTCAGATATGCCTTTTGAGCTGAGGCCTGTTGTTGCAAAAGCCACGAATGCCGATCCAAACAAACGTTATGCATTTGTCAAAGATTTTGAAGCTGCTATCAATAAGGCTCATACCTTGAAGCGAACAGGTTTACTTGGCGTTGCAGCTCTTACCATCGCTTTAATTATTGTTGGTTTGTTCTTTTACATGCTGCCAAGTCCTGATGTCGTGGAATATGTCAAGCCGGTAGAAGAACCAGTACCTGACGAAATGGTTGAGGAAGATATGGATGCCTTGTTGGGGATTGGAGCAGAGACCGACTCTGCCACCATTGCACAGATTGTAAGCCAACAGAAACATGTGAAAGATTCTCTTGGCATGAGTGAAGGCAAAATGCGTGAATATAATGCTAAGGCAGAAGAAATCTTCCGGAAGCAGTTTACCAAAGCAGCGGAAGGTATCATTTCCAAGGTCTATAATAACGACCAGATGAATGGTTCCGAAAAAGACTTTACTGTGAATGCTCAAAAAATGACTAATGAACTTATTTCAAAGAAAGATGAACTCATGAAGTCAACAGCTATCAGTGCCGATCGTGCAGGGGCTATAGCTGATAAGATCATTGAACAGTTGACTGAAATGAAGAAAGCCGAGATGGATAAAGACTATTTAGGTATAAAAAAACAAAACAATAAGTAATAATGAGAAGTAGAACAGCAAATTGGTTTGAATGCAAGATCCGTTACGAAAAGGTGATGGAAGATGGCTTGCAGAAGAAAGTAACAGAATCGTATGTCGTTGATGCCCTTAGCTTCAGTGAGGCTGAAGAGCGTATCATAGAGGAGATGTCGTCATATATCAGTGGTGAATTCGATGTGGCAGATATCAAGAAGGCTGCCTATAAGGAGATTTTTTTCTCTGATGACGAGATGGCTGACAAGTGGTATAAAGCCAAACTGCAATTTATCACGATTGATGAGAAGACAGAGAAAGAGAAGCGCTCGTCAGTGACATATCTTGCACAGGCAGGCTCCTTCAATGGGGCAGTGAAGAACATTGATGAAGTGATGGGTGGCACCATGATTGACTATGTAATAGCTTCTGTCACAGAGACAACACTCATGGATGTCTTCGAATACAAGAAAGGTGAAAAGAAAGACGACAAACCTGAATACGAACAATAACGATGGATTACGACGTTAAAGGTCAATTACATCGCGTACTTGACACGTTGCCACAGGGGGTACGCCTTGTGGCAATATCAAAGTATCATCCCAACGATTACATCATGGCTGCCTATGAAGAAGGACAACGCGTGTTTGGTGAAAGCCATGAACAAGAGCTCCGCTTGAAACATGAATCACTGCCGAAAGATATTGAATGGCATTTTATTGGTCACTTACAAACAAACAAAGTAAAGTATATTGCTCCTTATGTGTCTATGATAGAGGCTGTTGATTCATTAAAACTATTGAAAGAGATCAATCGCCAGGCAGAAAAGTGCGGACGTTGCATCAAAGTGCTTTTAGAACTCCATATTGCTGAAGAATCCACCAAATATGGCTTGACACTCAGTGCATGTAGGGAACTACTTGAAAGTGATGAATGGCGAGAAATGAAGCACATTCAAATCTGTGGCCTGATGATGATGGCTTCATTTGTGGATGATAAGGAACAGATTAGAAGTGAGATGCAAACTGCAGCTGACTTCTTCGATGAAGTCAAGACGAAATATTTTGTCAATGATGATGCTTTCTGCGAGCGTTCGTGGGGTATGAGTGACGACTATCTAATTGCCGTAGAGACAGGCTCTACAATGGTGCGTATAGGGACTACGATTTTTGGTCCTCGCGTTTATTGAAATAATATTGGCCGCGCTTACGTGTAATGTTGCCGAAGTTGACAGCATGCACAGGGCAATAATGATAGCAGGCTAAGCATGAGGTACACTTTCCGTTATGATTCCATACAGGAGGTGTACCTTTTATATTATCCACAGGACATACCTTTGCGCATTTGCCACATTTGATACAGACGTCGTTATCTACAGTAAATTTCTTGTCTGTAACCATCTTCTTATTGAAATAAGTACCAATTACATAAGAATAGAGGCGGGGAGTGGCTCCCTTTTCAAGTTCTTCAATACCAGTCTGACGACTGGTAATGATGTCGATGATATGACCCAGTTGGGATTGAGCCTGCAGAATCTTACGTTGTTCCTTCTCCTTGGAGTCTGTGTACATAAAAGGCAAGCATACATACGATTCAGGCATAATCACAGAGAAACAGGTTTCAGCTTTCAAGTGTTTAGCGCTCAAGTCTTTGTTGAGGATAGTCATGGTCTCACCCGTACTATCGCCACAGGTTGTCAAAGCCCAACAAAAATGAGAATTTCCACCCTCATCTATATTCATTCGCTTGATGAAATCACGCACGATTCTTGGCGGTTGCCAACCATGTGTTGGAAAACAAAACCCCAATCGTTCGTCCTTATTCAGAGTAATATCGTATTTCCCCTCTCTTATCAAATCAGGGATATAGTATAACTTTTCGCCAATAGCGTCTGCAATCTTTGTGGCTATCCATCGCGTGTTGCCCGTTCCTGAGAAATAAAATATCATACTAACAACCTTATTTGTAATACTTCGGCAAAGGTACTATTTTTTTGGATAAAACAATAACTTTCTATTATTTTTTCGTATCTTTGCACTTGCTTTTAACCATAGCAACAACAATGAACGACGAAATACTTCAACAACTGAATGATAGTCAGCGTGATGCGGTGCTCTACTGTGATGGTGCCAGCTTAGTGATAGCTGGTGCAGGATCGGGCAAAACCCGTGTTCTGACCTATAAAATTGCATGGCTTCTGGAGCAAGGTATGAAGCCTTGGCAGATATTAGCTCTTACATTCACGAATAAAGCAGCACGTGAGATGAAGGAGCGAATAGGCAGATTGGTAGGCAATGAGCTCGCCCACTATCTTCAGATGGGTACGTTCCATAGTGTCTTTGCCCGTATCCTTAGGGCAGAGGCTGACAAGATTGGTTATTCATCGAACTTTACTATATATGATCAGACAGATGCCCGCTCATTGGTAAAGGCTATCATCAAAGAACTTTCACTTGACGACAAGGTGTATAAACCATCCTCTGTTGCTGATAGAATCTCTATGGCAAAGAACCACCTATTGCTACCCCAACAGTATGCTCAGAGTGCTTGGGCGCATGATGATGCACAGCAGAAGCGCCCTCAGGTGGCTAATATATATATAAGGTATGCTGAGAGATGCCGTCAGGCAAATGCTATGGATTTCGACGATCTGCTGGTTCAGACATGGGTTCTGTTTCAGAAGCATGAAGATATCCGTCAGAAATATGTCGAGAAGTTCCAGTTTGTTTTGGTTGATGAGTACCAAGATACGAATTATGCCCAGCAGGCTATAGTCTATCAACTGACAAAGGAGCGGCAGCGTGTATGTGTGGTTGGAGATGATGCTCAAAGCATTTACTCTTTCCGTGGTGCCAATATCGACAACATCCTTAACTTCCAGTCTCAATATCAGAATGCCAAGCTCTTCAAACTGGAACAGAATTACCGTTCCACACAGCTCATCGTGCAGGCTGCCAACTCTTTGATACGTCGAAATGAACGGCAGATCCCCAAGAATGTATTCTCAAAGAATGAACATGGTGAACGTTTACAGCTGAAGCCTGCCTATTCAGATAAAGAGGAAGCTATCATTGTTACTCAGGATATTATGCGCATCCGCCGACAGGATCATTGTTCTTGGAGTGATTTTGCCATTCTTTATCGTACTAACTCACAAAGCCGTTCTTTCGAGGAACAGATGCGCAAGGATAATATTCCTTATCGCATCTATGGTGGATTGAGCTTTTATCAGCGTAAAGAGATTAAGGATGTCATTGCCTATTTCCGTTTGATAGCTAATCCTGACGATGAAGAGGCTTTCAAGCGTATCGTGAACTATCCCGCTCGAGGCATTGGTGATACTACTGTTGGTAAGATTGTCCAAACAGCTCAGACGTATGGCGTCAGTCTCTGGAAAGTCATAAATGAACCTGTACTTTTTCCTATGGAAGTCAGTAAAGGCACTATGACTAAGTTACAGAATTTCCGTGAATTAATAGAGAGTTGGATTTCACGATTAAGTACAGAGGATGCTTACACACTGGGCCATGATATCATTATGAACTCGGGAATTAGTAAAGACATCTATTCAGGTCGTAATCCTGAAGACATCTCTCGTCAGGAGAATCTGGAGGAGTTTCTTAGTGGTATGCAAGACTTTGTAGAATCGCGTCGTGAAGAGGATATGGGGGATCAGGTATATCTGCCCGATTTTTTGCAGGAAGTTGCATTGCTCACTGATCTTGACAGTGATGATGGTGACTCAAACGACAAAGTGACACTGATGACAATTCACTCAGCCAAAGGACTGGAGTTCCCAACAGTTTTTGTCGTAGGGCTTGAAGAGAATATCTTCCCAAGTCCGATGTGTATCAACTCTATGCGTGAACTTGAAGAGGAGCGTCGCTTGCTTTATGTGGCAATAACCCGGGCTGAAAAACATTGCATTCTGACTTGTGCCCAGAATCGTTGGCGCTACGGAAGGATGGAGTACGACACACCCTCTCGTTTCATCCGCGATATTGATCCCGAACTTTTAGATATAAAGAGTGAGACTGGTAACAGTTATAATACAGCCAACGCTTTTCGTAACAACAGATCTCGATTTGAGAGCGAGAGTCCGGAGTGGATGCAGAATCCACGGCCTGTCGCAACACAGTTTAAGGCAGATCCAAGACCTCGGATAGTGGCACCACGTCAGCCAGAAAAGCCTGTTGATCCATTTGGGCCAAACTTCAAACGTGTGCATCAGGCTGTAGCTCCTCGACCTTTAGCTACTGTTCCAAGCTCCAGCGAACTACGTGAAGGAGCACGCATAGAGCATCAGCGATTTGGCATTGGTACCATCATCAAGATAGAGGGAACAGGTGAGAATACCAAGGCAACAGTCGAATTTAAGAATACAGGAACGAAACAGCTGTTGCTGAAGTTTGCAAAATTCAAGATTATAGGATAACAGAGAATTAGAGCGCCTCATCATCTGGGCGCTCTAATCTTCTTTTTATCTTTGGTACATGTTTCTTCTTTCTGAGCCACGCTTCCTTACGTGCTTCATACTCCTCATGATGCTTCTCAAGAAATCCGTCAGCCATCTCACCGTCTTTATAAGAACTTAGCGTATATCACCTTGATTTCTATCGGTGAATTCTTACCACCTACCAACTGTGTACTCGACAATCCTATCTCATGAGTAATAGCTGTCGTCGTAGTTGTAGTAGTGGTACTACTTGTAGTTGATGTTGAAACTGTTGGAGTTGTAATTGGCACCAATACAACCTTATTCCAATCAGGATGTTTCTTTATCCAGTCAGGATCATCAAGGAGTCCCAATTCCTTATCAACAAACATATTAGAAATCAAATCACCCAGATTTGTGAAGGAATAGTTGTTTTTGGAGAGTGTTGCCACATACGAACGCTTATAGTCGTAAGACTTCTCCTTCTCGAAAAACCAATTCAAACTGTCTTTAGGTAACAGCAGAACAGTCGTAGGTGCAGCAAAGTTATATTTGTTGTTTGGGTCCTTGCTGTTCAGACGCTGGAAGTTTATGCTGGCAGAGAGCATATAGTCTATCACATGATCTTTCATGATTTCATCCACAGGCAATGTTACTTCTGTGAATATACCTGCAGGCGCTTTCAAATAAGTACAACTGTTATCATTAACTAGTCTTTCCAACCCTTCTTTCTCATTGGTCACCTTAACAGTCTGCAAGACCTCCGGCGTTGATGCCAATGTCAACACACTATTGACTGTTTGTTCATTAGCGAGAGTTTGATACTTATAATATATTCTCAATTCAATACGAGCCATCTTCGCCATGACACCAAGCCCGTCTAAAAATTTGAAGAAAAAGCCTGGGCAGACATGGTGTACAAACGTATATGAATTCTTGAAATATTCATGATGATCAAAGTAGTTCTTCAGGATATAGGAACCGTAGTTCTTAAACATATTCCCCTTCATATCCTTATATTTGTCATTGAAAGTCACACGGGCAATGTCTCCATAAGTAACAGTGTTACGCAAACTGTCAGGGTAGGTGAGGTTAGCCAACGAGAACACCAGATCTTTTGATATGCCATCTTCTCGTATATATCCTTCCTCTTCGGGATCGTAATCACTATAATAGACAGCCTCACTTTCCATTGCTTCATTCAATTCCAGAACACGCATCTTGATAGGGGTGAGAGAATCACCATAGCATTTTGGCTTATCAAAATATAGCCATAGCTCACAAGAGTCAGCAACAACTTCGCCACCATTTACAGTGGTAATCTGTTCTTTCTCTGGCAGAGTCAACCCCTCCAACATGTTAAACTGCGTCATAAATTCGTTTTTGACGTAAGTGTCTGTCTCAGGATCTTTTACCAGACCGATATAATAGTCAAAATTACGGGCATAAACAGAATCTGCGAGCATCGATTTTGAAGTCGCCTGATATATACCGGTGCTTATCTTAAGTTGGTCTGTTGTCTGTGTAAGTGAGGAGCCTATACTATCTGTATCTTCACTACAAGATAATATTGCCATTGCTGCAAATGCAATCGCTGTCAACAATCTTATTCTCATATTCTTCGTAGATATCTATATTTTATTCGGCTTGCTCTGGGAACAACTGCTCATAGAATGCCTCATAGGCATCTGCAAAGTCCTCCTGATAGCCAAGCACAGGGATGTTTTTCCCATTTGCATATTCCATGAAACTATTATCGATATTGGGATCTGCCATAATCACGCCGTCACTATATTCGATGGCAAGTTTGGAGAGCTGATTGAAATCAAAGTTATCCTGATAGTCTTTCAAGAGTTCTGCAGTAGCTTCACGGAACTCTACGCACTGCTTGAAATCACCTCCAAAATCCTTATCGAGCGTCTGAGAGAAGAGTGAGGTCACAACCTTAGTCTCAGCAAACGATGGCTCATCATGATAAGCAGTTTTTACGTAAAATGGAATGACAGCACTCATCCATCCTTGACAGTGGATGATGTCTGGCACCCAACGGAGTTTTTTCACTGTCTCCAATACACCACGAGCAAAGAAAATGGCACGCTCACCATTGTCAGTATAGTCTTCTCCCTGTTCGTCCTTCTCCATCAGTCGCTTGCCGAAATAGTCATCATTATCAATAAAATACACCTGTACCCTGGCCGATGGAATGGAGGCCACTTTAATAATTAGAGGGTGATCGGTATCATTAATGATAAGATTCATGCCCGACAGACGGATTACCTCATGAAGCTGTCCACGACGTTCATTGATGTTACCCCATTTAGGCATGAATGTACGGATTTCATGATTACGTTCCTGCATTGCCTGTGGAAGGTCTTTTCCCATGAGCGACAAATTATTGTCGGGGACGTACGGAGAGATCTCCTGGTTGATGAACAATATCTTTTTCTTTGCCATAATAGTTATTTTACCGTGCAAAGTTACTAATTTTTTCGCACAGATAAGACAATCTGTGCCATATTTTAGCAAAAAGTGACACTTTTAAGGCAGTTTTTTACTTTTTAAACGAATTTTCGGATCATATTTATAAAGCGTTCGCCATACTTTAGTTTCTTATGTTCACCAATACCCGAGATACTGCCAAACTGCTCAAGTGAGGTTGGCTTGATTGTGGCTAGAGCATGTAGCACCTTATCGCTGAAGACGATGTAAGGCGGAAAACCCTCTTCTTCAGCGCAGGCCATTCGCAGACTGCGTAAAGCCTCAAAGAGTTTCGGATCTTCAATACCGGTAGTCGGGGGCAGGCCTGGGATGGTGATAGTCGGAATCTCGAGTCTGAACTTTGTCTTCTTTTTTGGCTTTTCTTTATCGCTGTGATCCACGACATAAAACTGTGCGGTTTTTCTTCCAAACAGCACGTCCTCGCCAATGTCTGTTACTTTCACTTTATTCCCGTCATTATAGGCGATTTCTATGAACCCCATCTGTAACATTTGCAGCAGATAGTCCTGCCACTCTGTAGTTGAGAGGTCCTTTCCCACACCGTATGTCTTTAAATGATCATATCCAAACTTGCCGACAGTGGGAGAGTGAATACCTTTTAGTATTTCGATGATGGTCGAGATCCTAATCTCTTCATTGGTTCGTTTTGCTGCACTCAAAGCCATCTGTACGTAACGTGTTCCGTCAAAGCGTTTGGGTGGATTCTCACAGACATCACAATTATCACAGTCGTGGTCTGTTTGTTCACTAAAGTAATTAAGCAGAATCCTTCGCCTGCACACATTTGACTCCGCATATTCCTGCATTCTTCTGAGTTTTTCCATGTTCACATCCTGCTGACCGCTTTGCTTTGCGAATTCAGTCAGTTGAATGATGTCTGCCAGCGAATAGAACAACACAGTATCTGCAGGAGCCCCGTCTCTTCCTGCACGTCCTATCTCTTGATAGAAACTTTCTATACTCTTGGGCATATTGTAATGGATTACCCATCTCACGTTACTTTTGTCGATGCCCATTCCAAAAGCAATCGTAGCACATACCACCAACAACTGATCGTTCTTAAAGAGCTCTTGTGTCAAATTTCGTTCAGAGGAAGTCAATCCGGCATGATAAGGTGCGGCATTGATGCCTTTCTTTCTCAGGTCTTCGGCCACTTTTTCTGTAGTTTTCCTGCTGAGACAATAGATAATGCCTGCATCGAAGGGGCGGGCTTTGATGAAATTGAGAATAAAATGCATCTTCTCGGCATTTTTGTAACCTCTTTTTACAGATAGACTTAAGTTGGGGCGGTCAAAACTTGAGATAAACTCCTTTGCCTGCCTCAACTGAAGCTGTTCGATTATGTCTTGACGCGTCACTTTGTCTGCAGTAGCCGTCAGGGCCATCATTGGTACACAGGGAAATTTCTCTCTCAATGTAGCCAACTGGGTGTATTCAGGCCGAAAGTCATGTCCCCATTGACTGATACAATGGGCTTCATCAACAGCTAACAGCGCCAATTTCATGTGACTAAGCAGATGGTTGGATTCTACGAGAGCTCTTTCGGGCGATATATAAAGAAGTTTTACTTCTCCTGTCACACACCGGCGACGAATCATAAGATCATCAGTACTGTCATTTCCGCTATTCAAGGCTTCCGCAGCGATACCATTGGCGCGTAGTGCCTCCACTTGATCCTTCATCAAACTGATAAGTGGTGAAATCACAACAGTCGTGCCTTCCAACACAAGCGCAGGAATCTGATAACAGAGACTTTTTCCACCTCCTGTCGGCATCAATACGAGTGCATCGTTTCCTGCCAAAACATGGGTAATAATCTCCTGTTGGTTCTCGCGGAACGAGTCATATCCGAAATAGCGTTTTAACGCTTCAAAAATATCCATAAATTAAAATTTTGCACAAAGATAGTCAAATTATTTAAAAAAAAAGAAAAATCGCTTGCGCATATACTTTTTTTTCGTATATTTGCAAAAAATTATCATAAACCATATTACAAATGGCTAAATATAACATAACTGAGAAAAAGGAAAAAGAGGCTGCTTATAGAAGTCTAGTGAGCCCTCGAATGATGGATGAAATGCAGGAAAAAATCCTCCAAATTGTCGTTATGCAGAAGAAGTATCGCGACAAGGATTATTCTGCTAAAAAACTTGCTGAAGATCTGGGTACTAACACCCGTTACATCTCTGCTGTTGTAAATGTGCGATTCCATATGAATTACACGTCGTTTGTGAACAAATATCGTATTGACGAGGCAATGTCTATCCTTGTAGATAAGCGATACCAGGATTTACGTATGGAGGAAGTCAGCGACATGGTGGGCTTTGCTAACCGTCAGTCGTTCTATGCTTCTTTCTATCGAATTGTGGGCATAACACCGCGTGAATACCGTATGCAGCACCTTAAGCAGCATCCTGCTATGCTGGCAAAGCGTGCCAAGAAGTCCAAAAATTAACTGAGGAGACGATTTTCGTGGATTTTTCTTATCAAGACGAGCGTTTTGCTGATCTACAGCTGCTCAGATACAGATTAAATGGCTTCGAACAATTAACCCTTCAGCAGAAGGAATTGGTTTTTTATTTGTCCGAAGCCACGTTGTGGGGGAGAGATATCACGTTCGATCAGTTTGGCAAATACAATCTCCGCATCAGAAAGATGCTGGAGGTTGTATATTGTGATGCTACGATACCTCATGACACTGACGACTTCAAAGCCTTGGAGATCTATTTGAAACGTGTTTGGTTCTCAAATGGCATCTATCACCATTATGGGAGTGATAAATTTATTCCTGGCTTTTCAGAATCGTGGTTACGAGATCAACTCTATCGGGTTGATGTGCGTCGTCTGCCTTTACTGGAAGGTGAGACGATAAGTTCTTTTTGTGATACGATCTTTCCTGTCATCTTTGATCCCGAAGTGCTGCCTAAACGTGTTAACAAGGCCGACGGCTCTGATCTTCTGCTCACTTCAGCATGTAATTTCTATGATGGAGTGACACAGTCAGAGGCGGAAACCTTCTACGCACAGATGAAAAAAGCACAATCGTCTGCCACACCACCTTCTTTTGGATTGAATTCTACACTCGTAAGATCAGCAGATGGCAGCATCCGTGAAGAGGTTTGGTCAGCCAATGGTAAATATGCCAATGCCATCCTACATATTATATATTGGTTGGAGAAAGCGTTGACAGTAGCGGAAAATGAACAGCAGAAAAAAGTTATTTCACTTTTGATAAGTTATTATCAGTCAGGTGAATTACAGACTTTTAATCAATATTGCATTGAATGGCTGAAGGAACATGATGCTTCCATCGATTTTATCAACGGTTTCATCGAGGTTTATGGCGACCCATTAGAGTTGAAAGGCTCCTGGGAAGGATTAGTGGAGTATATCGACAAAGAAGCAACGCAGCGCACACAAACCATCAGTCGCCATGCCCAGTGGTTTGAAGACCACTCGCCTGTCGATCCCCGTTTCAAGAAGCCTGTAGTCAAAGGTGTCTCAGCCAATGTTATCTGTGCTGCCATGCTGGGAGGCGACGAGTATCCTTTCACCTCTATTGGCATAAATCTGCCCAATGCTGATTGGATTAGGGTTCAATATGGTTCTAAGAGCATCACGATTAGCAATATCACCGATGCCTACAACAAAGCCTCCCGCGGAAACGGATTCAAAGAGGAATTTGTAATTGATGCCGAAACGCTCCAGTTCATCGAGAAATATGGTGATATCTGTGACAATCTGCATACAGATCTCCATGAATGTCTTGGGCATGGTAGTGGACAGCTGTTGCCTGGTGTGGATCCAGATGCCTTAAAGGCTTATGGTAATACGATAGAAGAGGCGAGGGCAGATCTGTTCGGACTCTATTATATGGCTGACCCTAAGTTGGTAGAGTTAGGGCTGCTGCCTGACGGTGAGGCTTATAAGTCACACTACTATACTTATATGATGAATGGTCTGATGACACAGCTTATCCGTATTAAGCCAGGTCATCATATCGAAGAGGCTCACATGCGAAATCGCGCCCTTATTGCCCATTGGTGTCATGAGAATGGTGACTGTCTGCATTTTGTGACTCGCGAAGGCAAGACCTACGTTGAAATCACCGATTATCCTGCTTTACGCCAACTCATTGCCCGTTTGTTGGCTGAGATTCAGCGCATTAAAAGCGAAGGTGACTACGAGGCAGCACGTCAGCTGGTGGAGAAATATGCCGTTCAGGTCGATCCGGCTATCCACCAAGAAGTACTGGCTCGCTATGAGCGTCTGAACCTCGCTCCTTACAAGGGATTCATCAATCCTGTGTTACTTCCTGTCTATGACAGTGAGGGTAAAATTGCTGATATCAACGTCTATTACGGTGAGAGCTACGCCCACCAGATGCTCCGTTACAGCAATTCATACGCAACACTGATCTGATATGGATATACAACAACAAGTCAAGGATATTAAGCAGTCGTTCCGCCAGATGATGGACGGATCGATTGCTTCTTCCATGCGCTCCAAAGGTGTCGATTACAAGTTGAACTGGGGTGCCACCTTGCCGCGTCTCAAGGAGAAAGCCGCTGAAATCGGGAAAAATTATGATCTGGCCATCGCCTTATGGAAAGAGAATGTACGCGAGTGTAAGATTCTCGCCACGATGGTAATGCCCGCTGATCAGGTACTGCCTGAGGTTATTGACATCTGGATGGAACAAACGCCTACGCAGGAGATTGCTGAACAAGCGGCCTTTAACCTATACCAGTATCTGCCTTATGCGCCAGAGAAGGCCTATACGTGGATGGCATCACCAGAGCCCTTATATCAGCTTTGCGGATTCCATATCCTTAGCCGTTTGTTTATGAATAAACAAGAACCTAACGAGCGGGGTATCAATGAGTTTATCGATCAGGCTCTAGCAGCACTTCAAGGTGAAAGTATTCCTGTGCGCAAGGCTGCAATGAGTGCCATTCAGCGCTTTGCCGACTTAGGACTGGTTTATGAACGAATAGCCAAAAGCGCACTAAAACAGGCCAATTTAGATTTTTTATAGATAAACTCTCTTTCATCTGCCTGAAAATGCTTACCTTTGTACGGTTTTTGTGGAAAATTAGATGAAAGAAGCAGTAGTCAAGTCTGTAACACGCATTTTGGATAACTATCTTGAGGTGACCCATCATCGCAAGACACCGGAGCGTTATACCATTCTTCGAGCCATCTACAATTATAAAGGCCATTTCACCCTTGAGGAGCTCAAAGCTATACTTGCAGAGAAATATAATTTCCCTGTCAGCAGAGCCACACTCTACAACACGCTCAATCTCTTTATGGAAATCCGCCTGGTGATGCGTCATCGCATCCAAAGTATTACAAAATATGAGGCTTTTTATGGCAACAACAACCATTGCCACCAGATCTGCACCTCCTGTGGTAAGGTGACAGAGATAACCTCACCGGAGATTGTAGCAGCTGTTAGCAATCTCAGTCTGAAACGTTTTCGTAAAGACGGGTTCAACCTTTATATATATGGTATGTGCAGTAGTTGCCAGGCCAAGATCACGCGTAAGCGCCGTCAAGAGAATAAGTTAAAAACAGAATAAATTACTATTATGAACAAAGGAAAAGTTGATGTCCTGCTCGGTTTGCAGTGGGGCGACGAAGGAAAAGGTAAGGTGGTTGATGTACTGACCCCCAAGTACGATGTGATAGCCCGATTCCAGGGAGGTCCTAACGCTGGTCATACCCTTGAGTTTGAAGGTCAGAAATACGTGCTTCGTTCTATTCCGTCTGGTATTTTCCAGGGTGGAAAGGTCAATATCATCGGTAATGGTGTTGTATTGGCTCCAGATCTCTTTATGGATGAAGCCAAGGCACTTGAGGCCAGTGGTCACGACCTGCACGCACGTCTGCATATCTCCAAGAAGGCCCATCTCATCATGCCTACCCATCGTGTGCTCGATGCTGCTTACGAGGCTCAGAAAGGTAAGGATAAGGTAGGCACCACAGGTAAGGGTATTGGTCCGACATATACTGACAAGGTAAGTCGCAATGGTCTTCGTGTGGGCGATATCCTTGAGAACTTCGAGGAGAAATACGCAAAGGCTAAGGCTCGTCACGAGGCTATCCTGAAGTCGCTCAACTTTGAATACGACATCACTGAGGTAGAGAAGAAGTGGCTGGAGGGCATTGAATACCTCCGTCAGTTCCCTATTGTCGATTCAGAGCACGAGATCAACAACATCCTGAAAAGTGGTAAGAGCATTCTTTGCGAGGGTGCCCAGGGCACGATGCTCGATGTTGACTTCGGTTCCTATCCTTTCGTGACCTCTTCAAACACCATTTGTGCAGGCGCTTGCACAGGTCTTGGCATCGGTCCCAATAAGATTGGCGACGTATATGGTATCATGAAGGCCTACTGCACACGTGTTGGTGCAGGTCCATTCCCAACAGAGTTGTTCGATGAGACGGGCAAGAAGATTCGCGATCTGGGCCATGAATATGGCGCTGTTACAGGTCGTGAACGTCGCTGTGGCTGGATAGACCTTGTTGCCCTGAAGTACTCTATCATGGTGAATGGTGTCACTCAGCTCATCATGATGAAGAGTGATGTACTCGATGGATTCGATACTATCAAGGCTTGTGTAGCCTATAAGCAGAATGGCGTTGAAATCGATTATTTCCCCTATAACATTGAAGAGGGTATTGAGCCTGTCTATAAGGAACTTCCAGGTTGGAAGACCGATATGACTAAGTTTACAAGTGAAGATCAGTTCCCACAGGCTTTTAAAGATTATATCTCATTCTTAGAGAGTCAGTTAGAGACTCCGATTAAAATTATTTCTATAGGTCCTGACCGTGACCAAACTATTGTACGTAAGTAATGGCACAGAAACCAAGTATTCCTAAAGGAACGCGTGACTTTTCGCCGATGGAAATGGCGAAACGCAACTATATATTCGATACCATCAAACAGGTATATCAGCTCTATGGCTTTCAGCAGATAGAAACGCCCGCTATGGAAACCCTCGGCACGCTGATGGGTAAATATGGTGAGGAAGGTGACAAGCTGCTTTTCAAGGTTCTTAACTCTGGTGATTACCTTAATAAGGTGAGCGATGAGGAGCTGCAAGAGCGCAATGCCTTACATCTGGCTGCAAAACTCTGTGAGAAAGGCCTGCGCTACGATCTCACCGTGCCCTTTGCCCGCTATGTGGTAATGCATCGCGACGAGCTTCAACTGCCATTCAAGCGTTATCAGATGCAGCCCGTATGGCGTGCGGATCGTCCGCAGAAGGGACGTTATCGTGAGTTCTGGCAGTTTGATGGCGATATCGTGGGTTCAGACTCCCTGCTCAACGAGGTAGAGCTGATGCAGATTGTGGATACTGTCTTCACCTGCTTTGGCGTGCGCGTTCAGATTAAATTAAATAATCGTAAGATTCTCACAGGAATTGCCGAAGTCATCGGAGCTGCCGACAAAATAGTCGATATCACCGTAGCGATTGACAAACTCGATAAAATCGGCCTTGAGAATGTTAACGAGGAGCTGCGTGCCAATGGACTCGCTGAAGATCAGATTGCAAAGCTTCAGCCCATCATCTCGCTTGAAGGTTCTAACGACTCCAAACTTGACACCATCGCACAGGTTCTGGCTGACAGTGAGACTGGTCTGAAGGGAGTGGAGGAGTGCCGTTTCATCCTCGACACCCTGAAGACACTCGGCTTGAAGAATGAGATCCAGCTCGACCTTACTTTGGCACGTGGTCTCAATTACTACACAGGTGCCATCTTCGAGGTGAAGGCCCTTGACGTACAGATCGGTTCCATCACTGGTGGTGGACGTTACGATAATCTGACGGGAATCTTTGGTATGCCAGGCATCTCTGGCGTAGGCATTAGCTTTGGTGTCGATCGCATTTTTGATGTGTTGAATGCCCTCGACTGCTATCCGAAGGATGCAGTGAATGGCACGCAGCTGTTGTTTATCAACTTCGGCGACAAGGAGACTGCCTATTGTCTGCCCGCTGTAGCCAAGGCTCGTGCTGCAGGTATCCGCACAGAGATTTTCCCCGATTCATCGAAGATGAAGAAGCAGATGTCGTATGCCAATGCCAAGCAGATACCTTATGTCGTTCTGGCAGGTGAGAACGAGATGGCAGAAGGCAAACTCACCCTTAAGAATATGCAGAGCGG
>JAEEGG010004517.1_pt1 | contig 33650 bp, 30 predicted proteins | sample 9134161 | NCBI WGS metagenome assembly JAEEGG01 (sample SAMN16246543, study PRJNA631951) | gut metagenome | biome: gut microbiome; feature: rumen; material: CR-attached | host: Bos | place: Iran: Karaj | collected 2018-10 | reverse complement strand
CCTGATGGGCTTTGCCACACGTTGTCTCAGTCTCTTCGTGGTCATTCTCTATCCTTTAGTGATTGTCTTTGAGTGGCTGTCGCGACTGATTGCGCCCAAGAATGAGGAGGCCACGGTGTCGCGTGAGGAGGTGAGTGCCATGGCTAATGTGGCTGAGGAAGAGGAAGTGCTTGATGAAGATGAAAATGCAGTGATTCAGAATCTTATCAAGATGGATGAGATTCCTGCCTACGAAGCGATGACCCCTCGTGTGGTGGCTGCCATCGCTCCTGAGTCGATGACCGTGAAGTCCTTCTATCGTGACAAACGCTTCCGTTCGCACAGTCGTATTCCCGTCTATGCCGATAATGACGAGTATATTACGGGCTATATTCTTCGTATGGATGCGCTGCAACTCCTTGCCGACGACAAGTTCGACCGTACGCTGGGCAGCATCCGCCGCGATATAAAGCTTTTTAACGAAGAGACACCACTAGGTGAGATTTGGGATGCCATGTTGAAGCATAACGAACAGATTTGCTGTATTATAGACGAATATGGCTGCTTTGAGGGCATCCTCTCTTTGGAAGATGTGATTGAAACGCTGCTTGGCTCGGAGATTATCGATGAGAATGACATGGTGCCCGATATGCAAGCATACGCACGCGAGCGTTGGCAGAAGCGACAGGAAAAGAAGGGGTCTAAAAAATAGTGCTTTTACTTGTGACAGGAATGGGTGTCTATCTCCTATAATCGCATCGTTAACATGAAAAAAAACTTTTGCTTCCTATTGATGATGCTGGCTCTTGGGATTGCTCATGCGCAAAAAGGCCATCTGAGTTTCCTGGGTGTGAGTATGGATAGCGACAAGGAGACGTTTGTCGGCAAGATGGAAGGCAAAGGCTTTGTAACCGATATGGAGCAGGGCGTTTCGGTGATGATGACGGGCAACTATATGGGTGAGGAAATAACTTTGCTAGTGGGATTTACGCCTAAAACGCAGCAGGTATACTGTGTTACGGTGATGTTTCTGCCCTTTACCGCCCACACTTTTGCCTCGCTCGAAACCAAGATGACAGCACAGTATGGCGAGAGTTTTCGCAAGGTGGATGACCCCGCTAAGTTGCGCGGAGATGCCAAAGGAATGACCGTCTGGAAAATAGAAGGGAAGGAGACAGGCTTCGTTACTCTCACCCAAAACAAATCTCGCGATAACCCGCTGTCACTCATTTTCTTAGATGGAACGAATAGACTTTTATATCAGGATGAATTAGCAGACGAATAACATTGATGAAATTTAAAATTCAGAATTCAAAAATCAAATGAGACTTTAGACCTCCATAATTCTATAATTCTATAATTCTTAGCTCCTTAGTTCCTTAACTTCTTAACTTCACAATTTTCAGTTTTCAGTTTTCAGTTTTACTTATGTTTATCGAAATCATGTCTCCCGTTGGCTCGTACGAATCGCTGGCCGCTGCTATTCAGGCCGGTGCGGGCTCCGTATATTTTGGTGTCGGCAAGATGAACATGCGCTCGCGTTCGGCTGCAAACTTCACGCTGGACGACCTTCAGCAGATTACCGACATCTGTCGTGCCAACAACGTAAAGTCTTATCTGACAGTTAATACCATCATTTATAATCATGAACTGGAGGAGGTGAAGTCGTTGCTTGATGCCGCCAAGCGTTGCGGCGTGTCGGCCATTATCGCTTCCGACTGGGCCGTACTGACCTATTGTAAACAGATTGGTTTAGAGATACATATTTCCACGCAGTGTAATATCACCAACATTGAGGCTGTGCGCTACTACGCCCAATTTGCCGATGTGGTGGTCTTGGCGCGTGAAGTGCCGTTAGCGCAGGCCGCTGAGATTGCAGCCCAAATCGAAAAAGATAATATCTGTGGCCCGAAAGGGGAAAAGGTGCGCCTCGAGATGTTCGTGCATGGCGCCCTCTGCATGGCTGTGTCGGGCAAGTGCTACCTCAGTCTCGACAACTTCAACTCGTCGGCTAACCGCGGTTCCTGTCTGCAGCCCTGCCGCCGTGGCTATCTTGTGAAGGAGCTAGAGGATGGCTTTGAACTGGCTATCGACAACAAATATATTATGTCGCCCAAGGATTTGTGCACCATCGGTTTCTTGGATAAAATGCTGAAGGCGGGCGTCTCCATTCTCAAGATAGAAGGGCGTGGCCGCTCGGCCGATTATGTGAAGGTGACGACAGAATGTTACCACGAGGCGGTGCAGGCTATTGAAGAAGGAACCTATACACAGGAGAAGGTGGCCGCATGGACAGAACGTCTGAAAACTGTCTATAACCGCGGCTTTTGGGATGGTTACTACCTGGGACGCAAGATGGGCGAGTGGTCCGATCGCTACGGCTCGCAAGCTACGACCGTGCGCGAGCATATTGGCAAAGTGACCAACTTCTATACGAACCTCAGTGTGGCTGAAATCACTGTGGAAACGGGTTCTATTGCCGTGGGCGACACGCTCATGATTGAGGGGCCGACAACGGGTGTGTATGAGTTGACTGTCAATGAAGTGCGCCTGGCACTTGAACCTGTGCAACAGGTGAAGAAGGGCGAGGTTTGCTCCATCAAGACCGATGTGCTGGTGCGCCGTGGCGATAAGGTTTATAAGAAAATGTTGAAACAAGAAGAATTTTAGATAGTTATGAAAAAGATTATGATTTTTTGTGCGCTACTGCTGTCGGTATTGACGTTGTGGAGTCAACCGCAGACAGTAAAATTTGCACAACGTGATACAAGTAGCTTGTTTATGGATATTTATCAACCGCAAGCTGGTTCGCCCGACAGCACTTGTTTCATCTTTGTTTTTGGTGGCGGCTTCCTCAGTGGACAGCGCAATCTGCCCGAATATGCCATGTATGCCAAAGAACTGAACAAGCGAGGCTACACGGTGGTTTGTATTGACTATCGTTTGGGTTTGAAGGGCGTTGACACTCGAGGTGCGCGCATCATCTCTGCATTGGACCATGCCATCACGATGGCGGTAGAAGATTTGTATTCCGCTACAGCTTATCTTTTGGAGCATGCAAAGCAGTATCGTATTAATCCTAAGCGCATTGTGCTTTGTGGTAGCAGCGCCGGCGCCATTACTGTGTTGCAAGCCGATTACGAATTGTGCAACCGTCGTGATATTGCCAAAGTGTTGCCCGCCGACTTCCATTATGCGGGTGTGCTGTCATTTTCGGGTGCTATTCTTTCGCACAATGGCAAGGTTAAATATGCCGAGAAACCAGCGCCTACATTCCTCTTTCATGGCATCAATGACCAGTTGGTGACTTATAAGTCCATTACATTAGGAAAGTTAGGCTTCTACGGTTCAAATCCGATTGCCAAACAGTTTAATAAGTTTGATTATCCATATTATATCCGCCGTTACAAAAACTTGGGTCACGATGTGGCTGCCTTGATGTTGCATGAGGTGGAAATCTGTGATCTTTTTATCCGTCAGTATGTGAAAGATGGTCGTTTCCTGCAGAAGGATGAAACCATCTACGATCCCAATGTGCCGCACTTCCCGTGGGGCAATCTGTCGGCAGGGAAGATGTATAATAAGAAAGATAAAGAGTAAGGAACGGAGAAATAAAACAGGGCTGTCACATCGTGGCAGCCCTGTTTTATTATCAGGATATTTTTCTGTTTATCCGATGAAAGCAATCAAATCTCCTTTCTTTACTTTGGCGCCTTGCTTGGCGACAACAGCTACCAGCTTGCCATCATAAAGGGCTTTGATCTCTTCGTTGCCGAAGTAAGCCGATACCCAGCAAACCACATCGCCTTCTTTGAAGGAGGTGCCAATAGGCTTGGGTGTTGATGCTTCGTCAACAGCCAGTTCCCAAATGACGGTACCGTCAACAGAGGCAACCACAGGCTTAGCGTTGGGGTTCTGTGCCAATACCTTGTCGGCAATCTCTTGTTGCTGCAGCTCGGGAGCCTTCACTTCTTTTACAATCACTTGAATATTAGAAGCTTTCTTGGCTTTTTCGAGTTCTTCTTCGAATTTCTTCTTGGCAACGCCCGACTTGTAATCCATATACTGGCGTTCGTGCATAGCCATTTCGAAGAGTTCTTCGTCGTCTGGACCGCAATCCCAGCCGTTGTCGGCCATCTTCTGGCGGAACATCGGCAGCTCATCAGGATAGTTGTCTTGCGGAACACCGGTGAAGAATTCGTAACCGTTCTTCTTGGCCAGTTCTACGATTTCGGGAGCCAAGATGCCGGGTAGTTTACCGGTCTTGCCCAAGATCATATCCCAAGTGTTCTTATCCATTTGTGAGAAACGCTCTTTGCCTTGTGCCATCTGCATGATGTTCATCAGGGCAATATTCTTAACGTATTGGCTGAACGGAGTTACCAAGGGAGGATTACCTACGCGCGGCCATACATATTGTACCTCGTCGAAGAGTTGAACCAGCAGTTCGTCTTCGCTGAGTTCTTTCTTGCCGCTGTTGCGCAGGAACATGTTGATGCCGTTGTGAACACCTTTCAGGTCGGCCATCATCGAGCCCATCATACCGCCAGGCAGACCGCAACCAACTAAGAGAGAGGTCATGATCTTGTTCTTCTTGTCGATGAAGAAGCCCAAGAAGTCGTCCATGAACTTCTGTGTCAGCGAGCGGGCTTCCATGTAGGCTTTCATGTTGATTTCGGGAACATCGAAGCCTGCATCGTACAGCATTTCGCGGATGGTGATCACATCGGGATGAACCATACCCCATGACAGAGGTTCCATGGCCACGTCAACAATGTCAACGCCATTCTTGGCAACTTCCAACATCGAAGCTACTGAGAATCCGGGACCTGTATGTCCGTGATATTGAACTCTAATATGAGGATATTTCTCTTTGATACATTTTACCAGTCTGCCGAGGGTAGCGGGACGGCCCACACCGGCCATGTCTTTCAGACCGATTTCGTCGGCTCCGTACTCAACGCATTTGTCAACCACGCCCATGTAGTACTCAACGGTATGTACGGGTGAGTGGGTGATGCTGAGGGCGGCTTGCGAAATCATGCCAGCTTCCTTGGCGTATTTAATAGAGAGTTCCAAGTTGCGGTGGTCGTTCAGTCCGCAGAACGAACGGGCGATATCCACACCTTGGGCTTTCTTTACCTTGAACATCAGACGGCGCACGTCAGCAGGAACGGGGTACATACGCAGGGCGTTCAGTGCACGTTCCAGCATTTGTGTCTTGATACCAGCTTCGTTGAAGGGTTTTGTCCATTCGCGAACCGAGTGGTTCGGGTTCTCGCCGTACAACAGGTTCACCTGTTCAGAGGCACCACCGTTGGTCTCAACTCTGCTGAAGCAGCCCATGTTGATAATCACGGGGGCGATTTCTTTCAGTTGGTCAACACGCGGCACATACTTTCCCGATGACTGCCACATGTCGCGATATACTAAACAAAATTCGATGGCTTTTTTCATGATTTTAGAGGTGTTATAGTTTGTGCAAAAAATAACAAAGATAAATAGGAGAGAGGCTCTGCCTATTTATCTTTGTATCAGATACTATCAAAGGTCTTCATTTATTCGGCTAAGATTTCCAAATTAACGTTAACCCTGAAGTCTTTGTGTAAGTTGATTTGAGCAGTGTAATTGCCCAGTTCTTTAATGTGGTTTTCTTTCAACATCACTTTCTTGCGGTCGATCTCGATGTTGTGTTGCTCTTTCAATGCGTTGGCAACAGCAATCGTGTTGATAGAACCGAAGATAGTGCCTTTTTCCGAAGCCTTGGTGTAGATCTTCAGGTTGAGGCCTTCGATCTTGCCAGCCAGCTCTTCAGCTTCTTTTCTGATTTTCTCAGCTTTGAAAGCGCGCTGTTTGAGCGTTTCGGCCAACATTTTCTTGTTGGAAGTAGTTGCGATAATGGCTAAACCTTGGGGAATAAGGTAATTTCTGGCATAACCGTCTTTTACTTTAACGATATCGTCAGCATAGCCTAAATTCTGAACGTCTTGTTTCAATATGATTTCCATTGGTAGCCCTCCTTAGTTGTTAGATTTTAAATTGTCGGTTACAAAAGGAAGTAAAGCAAGATGTCTTGCGCGTTTTACTGCTTGTGCAACTTTCTTCTGATATTTTAAAGATGTACCGGTCAAACGTCTGGGAAGAATTCTACCTTGTTCGTTAACGAATCTCTTTAAGAATTCACCATCTTTATAATCGATGTATTTGATGCCGCTCTTTTTGAAACGACAATATTTTTTCTTCTTAATATCAACCGCAATAGGGGTTAAATATTTAATATCAACTTGTTGTGCCATAGTCCTATTCTTGTTTATCGTTATTTTCTTTTTTCAAATTACGTCTCTTTTCGCTGTAAGCAATGGCGTGTTTGTCCATCGATACGGTGAGGAATCTCATCACGCGCTCGTCACGTCTGTATTGCAGCTCGAGTTCCTTAACAACGCTACCTTCAGCCTTGAATTCAAATAAATGATAAAATCCTGAGGTTTTCTTGGCAATGGGATATTCCAGTTTGCGGAGGCCCCAACTCTCTTGATGAACCATCTCAGCTCCTTTGTCGAGCAGGATGTTCTCAAATTTCTTTACCGTTTCCTTCATCTGTTCATCAGACAAAACGGGAGTCATAATGAAAACGGTTTCGTATTGATTCAACATGATTTAAATGATTTTGTTAATAAATGTGTTAGTTTATTTTGGGGTGCAAAGATACAAAATTTATTTATAGAATGGCACTTATGTGAAAAAAATTACATCAGATGCTCGATGAGAATTTTTAATCCGATGATTATTAGGATGATACCTCCAATTATTTCAGCGTATTGCGGCTTGATGTGGTGGCTGATTTTCCGTCCGAGGAAGGTTCCAAGGTGCGATAAAAGGAAGGAAGCAAGGCCAATATAGATAATGGCGCGCACAATATTAACAGAGATAACCGAAAAACTGAAGCCTATGGCCAGCGCATCGATGCTGGTGGCCACCGATAGTACCAGCAATGTCCCGATACCCAGCGACTTGAAGGTGGAATTTTCCTTTTCGGGATGGCACCCCTCGTACACCATTCTGCCGCCAATGAACGCCAGCAGTCCGAAGGCAATCCAATGGTCGATGCGACTGAGGTACTGTACCACCATTTCGCCGCCCAGCCAGCCAATCAGCGTCATACCCGCCTGGAAGAGACCGAACAGCAATGCCATAACCCATATTGTGCGCTGCGGCAGTTCCTTGATGCCGGCGCCGGCTGAAAAACTTACTGCAAAGCAGTCCATAGCCAGCGCAATCGAGATGATGATGAGTTCGAAGAGGGACATGGTTGTTATAAAAAAAACGCCCGTCGAAACGGGCTGTTTTTTATGGATTGGTTAGATTATTTGCAGCAGGGTTTTTCGCATTTGCCTTCCTTGCAGCACTTGTCGCAACCGTCTTTGCAGCATTTGTCACATTGACCTTTGCAGCAGGGAGCTTTGTCCTTGCAGCATTTGTCGCCTTGAGGAGCGTCACAGGGTTTGTGGCATTTTTTGTGGCAGCAGGGCATCTCGTCCAATAAAGCTTTCTTTTCGGCAGTGGTCAGTTGATCCCAGTTGGCCCACTTGGCTTCGAAAGCGGCTTTCTTTTCAGCCATCTCTTTTTCTCTGGCTTCTTTTTCGGCCTTCATTTGTTCGATGGCCTCTTTTTTCTTGTTAACTAAAGCTTCTTGTTCTTCAGCGGTCAGTGAATCGAAGTTTTTCCAGGCTTCGCATTCGGCCTTCTGCTCTTCGGTCATCTCTTTGCAGCAGGGCTTGTCGCCCTTCATAGCGCATTCCTGTTTTTCGCCTTCGCAAGGAGCGGCTTTTTCTTTGTTGCAGTTGCAGCAAGAAGCAAATAAGAAACAGCATACAGCTGCTAATGCTAATAATTTTTTCATAGTTTTCTTGTTTTAAGTGAATACTTTATATTAATTCCGTATTGAGAGTGCAAAGGTAATAAAAAAATCGTTTGTCGAAAAAAATGAAAAAAAATGAAGGGCGTGTTGCACAATAGATATTTTTTGTATTTTTGCAGTCACAAAATCCAACGGCCCCTTAGCTCAACTGAATAGAGTATTTGACTACGGATCAAAAGGTTACAGGTTTGAATCCTGTAGGGGTCACGAAAAAAAGACGCTTAACATTCGTTAAGCGTCTTTTTTTTCGGGGGGTCAGCTAACAATCGTTAAGCGTCTTTTTTTTGCGGGGGTATTTTCACACCAACTCCAACTTTGTCTGCTTTTTCACCAGATCCACTTCCACCACTTTGACCTTGATGCTGTCGCCGAAACGGTAGTTGTGGCCGTGGTGCAGCCCAACCAGCGTGTATTTTCCTTCATCAATATAATAGAAGTCATCGTCCAGCGAGCGCATGGGAATCAGTCCTTCACATTTGGTGTCGTTCAGTTCGGCAAACAAGCCCCATTTGCACACACCGCTGATGGTGGCGTCGAATACCTGGCCCACCTTGTCGGCCATGAATTCGGCCTGCTTGTACTTGATGGAGGTACGCTCGGCCTCGGCGGCTTTCTGTTCCATTTGCGACGAGTGCTTGCAGTACTCCTCGTACTCGTCTTTGTTGACCGCCGGCTGGTTGTGCAGATAAGCGTCGAAGATGCGGTGTACCATCAGGTCGGGGTAACGGCGGATGGGCGACGTGAAATGGGTGTAGTAAGGGAACGCGAGCCCATAGTGGCCGATATTGTCGGTGGAATAGACAGCGCGAGCCATTGTTCTAATAGACAGCTTGTTGAGCATGTCGGTGTCGCTCACTTCTTTAGCTTTGGCAAACATTTCGTTAAACGAATGTGTCAGCGCCTTGCGCGAGCCGGTCTTGAAATCGTAGCCTAAGGTCTTGACAAAATTCTTGAAACTTTCGAGTTTCTCGGCCACGGGTTCGTCATGCACACGATAAACAAACGGTTTGATATGCTGTTGCTTGGATGTTTTCTTGCCCACTTTCTCGGCTACTCTTCTGTTGGCGAGCAACATAAACTCTTCCACCAAGAAGTTGGCTTCTTTCTGCACTTTGAGGTAAACACCGATGGGCTTGCCGTTCTCGTCCAAGCGGAACTTGACCTCTTCGGTCTCAAAGTTGATGGCGTTGTTGTCCATGCGCTTTTGGCGTAGCACTTGCGCCAGCTGATGCACGGGCAGGATGATGTCGGCCATGTCGCCTTGGCCACTTTCAATGATGTTTTGAACTTCGTCGTAGTTGAAGCGGCGGTTGGAGTTGATGACACTGCGTCCGAACCACTCTTTGTGCACGCGGGCTTCGTCGTCCAGATCAAAGACGGCACTGAAGCATAGCTTGTCTTCGTTGGGGCGCAGCGAGCAGAGGTTGTTCGACAGCGCTTCGGGCAGCATGGGGATGGTGCGGTCAACCAGATAGACGGAAGTGCCGCGGCTGTAGGCTTCCTTGTCGATGAGCGAGCCAGGTTTTACATAGTACGACACGTCGGCAATGTGCACACCGACGCGGTGATGGCCGTTGGGCAGCTTCTCGTAAGAGATGGCGTCGTCGAAGTCCTTGGCATCGGCGGGGTCGATAGTGAAAGTGGTCGTTTGGCGGAAATCGCGGCGCTGTTTGATCTCTTTGTCGGTGATTTCGACCGGTATGGCAGCGGCTTCCTTTTCCACTTCAGCAGGGAATGACAAGGGGAAGTCGTATTCCGCTAAGATCGAGTTCATCTCCACGTCGTTGTCGCCAGGTTTGCCTAACACGTGGACCACTTCGCCAATAGGGCTGCGGGTGCCGGGCGTCCACTCGGTGATGACCACCACCACCTTCTCTCCGTTCTTGGCGCCGTTGAGCAGGCGGCCGGGAATGAGAATGTCGCGGCGCAGCGATTGGCTGTCGGGGATGAAGTAAGCGATACCGCGGCTCTCTTGAATGGTGCCCACCAACTGCTTCTTGCTTCGCTCGATGATGTCAACTACCTGACCTTCAGGTTTTTTGTTCTTGCGCGGCGGAAAGAGCATCACTTTTACCAAGTCGTTGTGCAGGGCATTGCCTAAGTTGCGTTCGCCCACGAAAATGTCTTCCGAGCCGGGGTCGTCCTGAATGACGTAGGCGGCGCCGTTGTATTGGATGGAGAGGCGGCCGATGGCGTATTGGCGCCCCGTGTGCTCGCGGGTGAGGTAGCGCGGATTGAGGCGGTACTTGCCGCGGCCCACTTGTCGCAGTAGGTCGGCCTCCACAAAGTCCTGTATGATTTTCTTCACCTCTTCGCGCCCTTGCTTGTCGAAGATGCCCACCTTGGCGGCTATCTGCTTGTAGTTGTATTTTATATTGTCGCCAGCCGAGAGCGCTTGGATGATTTTGTTGCCTATAGGAGTGTCGTTTTTCTTCATTCTAAAAATATAATAAGGTATATAAAGGGTTAATGGTGATGCAAAGGTACTTTTTTTTTGTCACTTTTTTAGAACTGTAGCGTAATTTATGAAGAAAATGACTTAATTTTGCGGTTTAAAAACTATTACCATGGAAGAAGAGATAAAAAAATGCGCCCAGATGCTTCTCGAAGGGAAAGTGATACTTTACCCTACGGACACTGTGTGGGGCATCGGTTGCGACGCCACTAACGACGAAGCCATTGAGAGAATTTACAATATCAAACAGCGACAGGAGAGCAAGAGCATGATTATCCTGCTCGACCGTATGGAGCGCATCCCTTACTACATCAGTCGCGTGCCGCTCATTGCTTGGGATTTGATGGAACATATCGACCGTCCCACCACATGCATCTATCCGCAAGCGCGCAATCTCTCTTCCAAAGCCATGGCTGCCGACCATAGTATTGCCATCCGTATCGTGCGCAATTCGTTCTGTCGCAAGCTGATAAAGGCTATCGACCGACCGCTGGTGTCCACTTCGGCCAACTTGTCGGGACAGCCAGCCGCGGCTACTTTTCATGAGATTTCTCCCGAAATTATCAAGCAGATGGACTACGTAGTGCCCGAAAAGTACGCCGTCTCCACCGACTATAAGCCGTCGCGCATCATCCGCTTTATGGATGACTATAATTTTGTGGTAGTGAGAGAATAGCGTAGAGACGCGGCGTGCCGCGTCTATGTTATACAATAAAAAAACGGACAACCTTTCGGTTGTCCGTTTTCAATATGTGTAATTCGTTGATTACAGCACGTGGTAGGGTTTCAAGATTTCCTTGCCGATCTCAACAGCCTTGATATTGTCGGGAATCAAGTGGTGGTGACGTTCGGGCAGAGATTTCTTCAAACCTTTTTCCAGCATTTCGCCAGTGATGATGGGTTTCACCTTCAGGAAGCCGCCCAGCACGATCATGTTGAACAGCTTGGAGATGCCGATTTCAGAAGCCTTGTCGGCAGCTGCCACCTGATAGATGTTGATATCTTTGCGTTTGGGATGTTCGGTGATGCCGTTGGGGTCGTAAATCAACAGACCGCCAGGTTTAACAGCCGACTCGAACTTGTCCATCGACTGCTGGTTGAGGATGATGGCGGTGTCGAACTGGTTAAGATAAGGAGAACAGATGCGTTCGTCGCTTAAGATAACGGTAACGTTGGATGTACCACCACGCATTTCAGGACCGTAGGAGGGAAGCCAGCTAACTTCCTTGTCTTGCATAATGCCGGCGTATGCAAGGATCTTACCCATTGAGAGCACACCTTGACCGCCGAAGCCTGCTATAATTATTTCTTCTGTCATTGTTCTAAAATTTAAGTGTTACTATTTTTTTCTCAATGAGAAACGGGTTTCATTGGGTTGGTCGAATGTGCCTACGCGTTCGATGAATTTCGGGTCGAACTTGCCGTCAACCTTCATGTCGCCGAGCGGGAAGAACTTCAGTGTGTTCTCTTCCATCCACTTGTTGGCCATCACGGGAGTCATCTTCCAGCCAGAGTTGCAGTTAGAGGTTACTTCTACGAAGGAAACGCCCTTGTTGAGTTTCTGGTTTTCGAAGGCCTGGCGGATAGCTTTCTTGCACTTGCGGGCCAAAGCGGGAGTATAGACAGCCTGACGGGTTACGTAGTAGGTACCAGGCAGCTGTGCCAACATCTCGGTGAGGCGCATGGTGTGTCCCATGATTTCAGGATCACGACCGTAGGGGCAGGTTACGGTTTCCATACCTTCGAGGGTGGTGGGAGCCATCTGACCGCCGGTCATACCGTAGATACCGTTGTTGATGAAAATCATGGTGATGTTCTCACCACGGTTGCAGGCGTGCATTACTTCGGCGCAGCCGATAGAGGCTAAGTCACCGTCGCCCTGGTACGAGAATACGAAGGTCTCGGGGCGCAGACGCTTGATGGCGGAGGCGCAGGCAGGAGCACGACCGTGGGCGGCTTCTACGAAGTCGATGTCAAAATAGTTATAAGCCAGTACAGAGCAGCCAACGGGAGAAATACCGATGACATTGTCCTGGATGCCCATTTCTTCGATTACTTCAGCCACGATTCTGTGAACTGTGCCGTGACCGCAACCGGGGCAATAGTGCATGGTGGCATCCGTCAAAACGGGAGTGCGTTTGTACACTAAGTTTTCGGGTTTGATTATATCTTCTCTTGTCATAATTTCAAGGACTTTAATTATTTAACCATTTTTTTCAATGCATCGAGAATCTCAACGGGAGTCGGGATGACACCGCCGTAGCGACCGTAATGTTCAACGGGAACTTTGCAGCCGACAGCTAGTTTCACGTCTTCGATCATCTGGCCGGCGTTCATTTCAACGCTCATGATCTTCTTCATGCGTCCGCCGATTTCGGCAACGGCTTTGGTCGGGAAGGGCCACAAGGTGATGGGGCGTACGAGGCCGACCTTGATACCTTCGGCGCGAGCCAGCTCGACAGTCTTCATGCAGATACGAGCAGCTGAGCCGTAAGCTACGAACAAGTATTCGGCGTCGTCGCATTGGATAGCCTCATGACGGGCGTCTTCCTCTTCGCACTTTCTGTACTTGGCTTGGATGCGCTCATTAACAGCTTCCTGTTTGAGGGCTTCCAGTTCCAAAGATGTAACGATGCGGTGCTTGCCAGTCGAGCGGTGACCAGTGGCAGCCCAAGGACAGTTCTTTTCGATATATTCGTTGGTCCAACGCGGTTTGTAGTCGTCAACCATCACTTTTTCCATTACCTGGCCGATAACACCGTCGGAGAGGATGGCCACAGGGTTTCTGTACTTGAAAGCCAAGTCGAAGCCGAGTTCTACAAAGTCGTACATTTCCTGTACCGATGCGGGAGCCAGCGTGATGAGTCTGTAGTCACCATGGCCGCCGCCCTTGGTGGTCTGGAAATAGTCGGATTGTGAAGGTTGGATGGTGCCCAGACCGGGGCCGCCACGAACCACGTTAACGCACAATGCGGGCAGCTCGGCACCGGCAATGTATGAAAGACCTTCCTGCATCAGTGAGAAACCAGGAGAGGAGGAAGATGTCATAACGCGTTTGCCTGTCGATGCGCCGGCATAAACCATGTTGATGGAAGCTAATTCACTTTCGGCTTGAAGTACAGCCATACCGGTAGTCAAATATGGTCTTTCAGCCATCAGGTGTTCGAGGACTTCGCTCTGCGGGGTGATAGGATATCCGAAGTATCCGTCGCAACCACAGCGGATGGCGGCCTCTGCAATGGCTTGATTGCCCTTCATTAATTTAAGTTCTTTTGCCATTTTTGAAGATGTTTAATGTTAATTGATAATTTTTGATTCAGAATGAAAATGAAAGGTTACTCCTTAGCACGGTAAACCTCGATAACGCCATCGGGGCAAATGACTGCGCAGTTGGCACAGCCGACGCAAGCGTTCTCGTCGATTACTTCAAGGTAATTGTAGCCCTTGCCATTGACGTGTTTGGACAGTGCGATGCACTTGTTCGGACACCCTGTAATACATACGCCGCAGCCTTTGCATTTCTCGGTGTCAATCACTAAAGCTCCTTTAAATGCCATAATTATAAGTTTTTTTGGTTAATATTATTGTTTTTAGTTAGTTATATCTTGCTGGAAAAATCGTGCTAAATTACAATTTTTTTCGTTACGAAATACGGTGTGCTTTTTTTTATTTTTTTGTGGTTTACATGCCTGTGGTACCGAACCGTTTACCCCAATTTCTCCTTGTACGCCTCGTATCCTGGCTCCCTGAACAGGAAGAAGTTCTGCTCCTTGTCAACCATGCCGATGGCAGGGTGCTTGACACCGTTGAAGAAGGTGGTCTTGACCATCGTATAGTGTATCATGTCGTCGAAAACAACCCTGTCGCCGATCTCCAGCGGCTCGGGGAAGGCGAAGTCGCCCATGCCCATAAAGTCGCCGGCCAGACAGGAGTTGCCGCCCATGCGGTAAACAAACTTGTCGCCCTCCGTCGGTTCGTGAGCCCCAATGATGGTGGGCTTGTAAGGCATCTCTAAGCAGTCGGGCATGTGGCACGAGAAGGAGACATTGAGGATGGCTGTCCGTATGCCCTTGTTCTCAACAATATCCTCTACTGTTGACACCAATACGCCAGTCTGCCAGCCTACCGCCTCGCCAGGTTCCAAGATGACCTCCTCTAAGTTGGGGTAGCGCTGTTTGAACGCCTTTAATATGTCGATGAGGTGGGCTATGTCGTAGCCCTCACGCGTGATGAGATGGCCGCCGCCCAGGTTGACCCACTTGCACTGCTTGATGAGGTGGCCGAATTTGGCTTCAAAACTCTCTAAACAATGCTCCAATGCGTAACTGTCGTTCTCGCATAGCGCATGCATGTGCAGCCCTTCAATGCCATCGGGTAACTGCTCGGGCATCTGCTCTACCGGTATGCCTAATCTGCAGCCCGGAGCCGCCGGATTGTACAGGTCGGTCTCAATCTCCGAGTATTCGGGGTTGACTCGCAAGCCGAAGCTGACCTTCTTGGGCGATTTTTGAGCCTGCTCCTTGAAACGATACCATTGGCTTAACGAGTTGAAAGTGAGGTGGCTGCTATAGATAAGCAGGTGTTCGAACTCGTCGGGCAGGTAAACAGGGGCGTAGGTGTGTGCTTCGCAGCCCATTTCCTCGCTGATGAGGCGCGCCTCGTTGAGCGAACTGGCGGTGGCGCCGTGCAGATACTCTTTTACCAAAGGAAACATACGCCAGAAAGCAAAGCCTTTGAGGGCGCAAATGATGGAGACACCGGCGCTTTGTTGCACCAGGTCTAACAATTGCAGGTTGGCTTCCAACGATTCTTCAAAAAGGATGTAGCAGGGCGAAGGATATTTCCCGTAGAGTTCGTCAATGGTATTCATGCGCGTTACAATAACTGTTGTGTGATTTGGGCGAGTAAAATCTTCTTGATTTTAACATCTTAATGAAGTACAAAAATACGATAATTTTCAGCAGATGACGCATCGGAAAATTCAAAAAGATAATGTATCTTTGCAGCACAAAATAAAGATTTGTTTATGGAAATAAATATAAAGTACTCCGAAGAAATGAAATTTGCTTTGGAAGAGGCTAAAAGCATCTCTGTCTTTTACCAGATTCCAACTGTGGGCATCGAACAGATTGTGGTGGGCATTTGCAAGTATCCCGAGTATAGCACGGTCAAGAATCTTTTCGACCTCTATAAAGTGGATATGAATATGCTGAGGACCAAGTTGGAGGAGATGTTGAGCAACTATGAGAATAAGAAGGAAGTGCAACTGGAAGAGGTTAAGTTGACGCATCAAGCGGAGCATACGTTGCGCCGTGCCTATCTGTTGGCTAAAACCTTTAGAGAGGAATGTGTTGAAGCACAGCATTTTATATTGGCATTATTACAGGAAGGTCCTGGCTATGATAATGTGGTTAAGATGTTGCTGAAGCGCTTCGGTTTGACATACGATTCGTTTTTGAGCGAGTTGAACGGCACTACAGAGGCGTCAGCTTCGCATGAGGAGGCCTTTTTCGCTGGCGGTGATGATGACGACGATCGTCGCCCGTCGCGCTCTCCCCGCGATACCGCTAAGGGTTCGGCAACACCCATGTTGGACAATTTTGGCAAGGATTTGACCAAGTATGCCCGCGAAGGGCGTCTGGATCCTATCGTGGGCCGCGAACGCGAGATGGAGCGTATTACTCAAATCTTGAGTCGCCGCAAGAAAAACAACCCCGTACTGATTGGTGAACCCGGCGTCGGCAAGTCGGCTGTGGCTGAGGGCTTGGCGATGCGCATCGTGCAGGGCAAGGTGTCGCGCACACTGCTTAACAAGCGCGTGGTGAGTCTCGATATGGCTTCACTGGTGGCTGGCACCAAGTACCGTGGCCAGTTTGAGGAGCGTATGAAGACCATTCTCACTGAGTTGGAAAAGAATCCTGATATCATCCTCTTTATCGATGAGTTGCACACGATGGTGGGTGCTGGCGGTTCGGGCGGCAGCCTCGATGCTTCCAATATGTTCAAACCCGCCTTAGCCCGCGGTGAATTGCAATGTATTGGTGCCACCACACTCGATGAGTATCGCCAGTATATCGAAAAGGACGGCGCCTTAGAACGTCGCTTCCAGAAAGTGATGATGGAGCCGACGACACCTGAAGAGACTATCGAGATTCTTCAAAATATAAAAGATAAGTACGAAGATCATCACATGGTCCGCTATTCTGATGAAGCCATCAAGGCCTGTGTGATGCTGACAAACCGCTATATTACAGATCGTTGTCTCCCCGACAAGGCTATCGATGCGTTGGATGAGGCTGGCTCGCGAACGCACATCGTCAATATTCATGTGCCAGATGAGTTGATAGAGGCTGAGAAAGAAATCGAAACACTTCAGAAGCTGAAAAACGACGCTGTAAAAGATCAGCAGTACAATGCCGCCGCCGGCTACCGCGACCAGCTGAAATTAGCCGAAGAGCATCTGGATATTATCAAACGTAATTGGGAGGAACAGGCAGATTTGCAGCGTCCTATAGTGACGGAAGAGAATATCGCTGAGGTGATTGCCATGATGACGGGCGTGCCTGTGCAGCGCATCGCTAAGAATGAAAGCGAGCGCCTGATGCGTATGGCCGACGAACTGCAAGGCAAGGTTATCGGTCAGGATGAGGCTATTGTCAAGATTGCCAAAGCTATTCGCCGCAATAGGGCAGGTTTGAAAGATCCTAACAAGCCCATTGGCACATTTATATTCCTCGGTCCTACGGGCGTGGGTAAGACGTACCTCGCTAAAGTGTTGGCTGAGTATCTGTTCGACTCGCAAGATACCATTATCCGCATCGATATGAGCGAATACATGGAGAAACATACCGTGTCGCGCCTCATTGGAGCGCCTCCAGGCTATGTGGGTTACGAAGAGGGCGGCCAGCTGACGGAGAAAGTGCGTCGCAAACCGTATTCCATCGTACTTTTGGATGAGATAGAAAAAGCTCACCATGATGTGTATAATGTTTTGTTACAGGTGTTTGACGATGGTCAGTTGACCGATGGCATCGGCCGTAAGGTTGACTTTAAGAACACCATTATCATCATGACATCCAACATCGGCTCGCGCGAGTTGAAGGATTTCGGTACAGGCATGGGCTTTTCCACTTCAGCTAAGGATGCCAACCGCCAGAAGGAAGCCAATATCATTCTCGAAAAAGCGCTGCAGAAGAGTTTTGCTCCCGAGTTTATCAACCGTATCGATGATATCATCTATTTCAACAGTCTGGAAAAACCAGAAATCATGAAAATTATTGATATAGAGTTGAAAAAGTTGTTTGAAAGAGTCGAGGCCATGGGACTGTCGGTGACGATTACCGACAAAGCCAAGGAATTCCTGGTTGACAAAGGCTGGGATAGCAATTATGGTGCCCGTCCGTTGAAACGCGCCATCCAGAAATATGTTGAGGACTTGCTGGCCGAGGAGATTCTCAAACAATCGCTGGCCGGAAGGACTGAAGTGACAGTGGATTACGACGATGTTCGCGAAGAAATGGTAGTGCTTTCCGCCGATTCTGTTGAGGCTCTTCCTGAATCAGAAGAAGCCGCTTCTTAGTTCATAGCCATGAAACTGAAAATCTCGCGTAGTTGGCTGCTGGCCATTGGCTTTGTCCTCATTTTCGTCTGCTATTTCGTGATGCGTGCGCGGACGTATAAGCAGAGCGAGTTTACTGTTGGCGTGGTGATGAACGACCAACAGAACAAGCCTACGTTTGCTGGCGACATTGAGATGAACCTCTATTACTTCATCGGGGAGGAAGAGTATTGCGTGCCGACCTATCAGTATCCCGACAAAGAGAATTCCATTGTATGCGTGCGCTACCTGCCAGAGTCGCCCGAAAAGGGGAGCATTTACACGCGTGGCGATTTCTGGTTTCTGAAAATGCTCTGGCTGTTGTTGCCGATGATGATTTGGGCGGCTATTGTGCTCTCGTTTATTGATGAAAACGACCAGGTGATATTTATCCTTTCAAGAAATAAACAGTGTAAGAATAATCCTACTAATTCTCAGTCACATCATGTTATACCTGATTCCGACCCCGCTGGGCGAAAATGACTTTAGCGCCATTTTTCCTGCTATTAACGAGGAGATTATCAATACGATAGATGATTTTATCGTAGAAGATCTGCGTACAGGTCGCCGCTTTGTCAAAAAAGCGGGCATGCGCAAACCTATCGACACGCTGAACTTTATGCTGCTCAATGAGCATACACGCGAGGTGGATGCCAAGCAATATCTACAGCCCTGTTTGGAAGGGAAACATGTAGGTCTTATGTCCGATGCGGGCACGCCCTGTGTGGCCGACCCCGGTCATGTGATTGTGGCCGCCGCTCATCGTCTGAATATTCCCGTGGTGCCGCTGGTGGGACCTAATTCCATCATCATGTCGTTGATGGCGTCCGGGCTCAATGGCCAGAATTTCGCCTTTAACGGCTACTTGCCTGTCGAGCGCGACCGCCGCGAAAATGCCCTGCGCACACTCGAGGGACTGATGTATAAACACAATCAGACACAGATATTTATCGAAACACCTTATCGCAACAACCACATGATTGAATCGGTGCTACAAGTGTGCAATCACGCCACTATCCTGTGCGTGGCCGCCGATGTCGCAACACCTCAACAAACCATTGTGTCAAAGACGGTTGGTCAGTGGAAAAAAAGCCAATATGATTTCCACAAACGCCCAGCCGTATTTCTGCTTGGCAAGTAAGTTTCAATGTGCAATTTATAATTTATAATGTATAATTGTACATTGTAAATTATTAATTGTCAATTGTTTATTGTTTGGTTCAGCCAGTACGATATCTGCTGTAACACAATAGGATTAAAGGTCTGCGAGATCTCTCCGTATTCAGTAAAAAGTCCCGTTTCGCAAGTTTGAAACAGGTGGTTTACGTTGGGTATCGCTTCGCACTGGACTTGTGGATTCTTTTTGGTGTATTTCTGTATGATGGCAAGGTTGGTCTTGTAATACACTTGCGTGTCTTTCTCGCCATTCAGTGCATAAAGTGGGCAGGTGATTTTCGAAAAATAGTATGAAGGGTTGATTTTGAATAGTTTGAACATCCAAGGGTTGAACAGTTGTTGCGACATAATTAGCTGCTCTTTTTTGGTGAGGTGCGATGCCTCAATCTGCTCGGGCGTCATCTTGTCGGTGCGCTGTTGGATGTATTTCATAAATTTGGTGGAGGCTGCTTGGATGGTCGGCTCGCTCTCCATGATTTCGTAGATGCCCTGATTGAGTTTCTGGCTGTTCTTGCGTTGTGCAGCCGTGGCGTTCGAGTCTAACACGAATTGGTTTTGATAGAGCAAAGTGTTCTTCAGGTTGTCGGCCATACCTGCCAGTGAAACCACAAAGGCCACATCTTTGTTGCGTGCGGCGACCATGGCTGCAACCAATCCGCCTTCACTGTGGCCTATCAAGCCGATAGGGCTGCCTTCCAGTCGCGGATGCTTAGCCAGTTCAGCCATGATAAATTCTACCACTTTGGCGAAATCATAGGTGGTGCATTGCGCAAAAACTGCCGGCGGCAGGTCGTCATAGCGGAAAACAGCGTATCCCAAGCGTGTGAGATGGTCGGCAATGACGAGGAACGGCTTGTGCATATAGATGGTCTCGTCGCGATCCTGCCAGCCAGAGCCGGAAATCAGGATAGCAGTGGCCTTCGGTGTTCCATGGGGCAACGTCAGCGTGCCGTACACTTTGGCTTTGGAGTTGCCCACAACCGATTGGGCGTCAAGTGTGATGAAGTCCTCTTCGTAAGGGTAGGGCAGTTTGGGCGTTTGCGGTCGCAGATACATCTTTCTGTTTTCCACTTTTGCCATGGTGAGGGGTAGCGATGTGCCGCTTTGTGTGAATGTGCCAGAGATGGTTCTATTGGCGTTCAGACGACCGCTAAATTTGATTCTCAAAGGATCTATGGCGAAGTTGATGATGCTGTCAACACACGAGAACCCCGACAGCTGGATGCCTGTGGAGTACTGGTCGGGACTGTCCAACTCGACATGTACCGAGTCGCCGTTCTCTTTGACTACCATGACCGTCGTTAGGGAATATTCATCGCTGATATGTAGTTTGCCTTCCCAAATGCCTTTGATGTGGGCGTAGGGATGCTCTTGAGCCGATAATCCCCATAGGCAGGCACAGAGTGTCAGCAACAAAAAGAACTTTTTCATAAGTGTTAATTGTTGGGTAATAAAGAGTCAACGAATTCCTTGCGGTCAAATACTTGCAGTTGGTCGATTTTTTCGCCTACGCCGATGTACTTGACGGAAATCTTGAATTGGTCGGAGATGCCGATGACCACACCACCTTTGGCTGTTCCGTCTAACTTAGTGATGGCTAATGAGTTGACTTTTGTGGCTGCTGTAAATTGACGGGCTTGTTCCATGGCATTTTGGCCTGTTGAGCCATCCAGTACCAGCATCACTTCGTGCGGAGCGTCGGGTATCAGTTTGGCGACCACATTCTTGATTTTGGTCAGCTCGTTCATCAGGTTGATTTTGTTGTGCAGACGGCCAGCCGTGTCGATGAGGACCACATCAGCTTTCTTGGCGATGGCTGATGCCACGGTGTCGTAGGCGACGGCTGCAGGGTCAGCGCCCATGGCTTGTACAACAATGGGGACGTCGGCGCGTTTGGCCCAAATCTCCAGCTGGTCCACGGCGGCGGCTCTAAAGGTGTCGGCAGCACCCAGTATCACCGAATAGCCTTTCTTCTTGAACTGGTATGCTAATTTACCGATGGTGGTGGTTTTGCCCACGCCGTTTACACCCACAACTAAAATGACGTATGGCGTGTCGTGCGGCGGAAGTTCAAAATCTCCCAAATCAGGATGGTCCTTTTCCATGAGCAGCGCGGCGATCTCTTCGCGCAGAATGCTGTTCAACTGCTCGCTCCCAATATATTTGTCCTTGGCAACTCGTCCTTCAATACGTTGGATGATGTTGAGCGTCGTCTCCACGCCCACATCCGAAGTGACCAAGGCCTCCTCCAGACGATCGAGCACTTCGTCGTCAACTTTGCTCTTGCCGACTACGGTGCGCGCCAATTTGGAAAGGAAATTCTCTTTCGATTTCTCTAAGCCTTTGTTGAGTTCTTCTTTTTTCTCTTTTGAGAATAATGAAAATAGTGCCATGATGATTTTTTCTTACGGAGCAAATATACGAAAAAAGCTGAAATGATTTCTCATTCCAGCTCCTTTCTTACCATGAAAACAAAAATATTACTTTTTAGATAAAAAGTCTTTGATATTAGTGGACTCTACAATAGCTTCTTTGAATGTGTAGGCCCCAGTTTTGGGTGAACGTTCCATCTTTACAACTCTGGTGTAAGATACGCCACCTTCTTTCTTTAATGTTGCAACAACTTTCTTTGCCATTTTTTATCGGTTTTATTTGATTTCTTTATGAACAGTTACTCTTTTCAAATAGGGATTGTATTTCTTTAATTCCAATCTCTCAGTAGTGTTTTTGCGGTTCTTTGTCGTAATGTATCTCGACATGCCAGGAACGCCACTTGCCTTCTGTTCGGTGCATTCCAAAATTACCTGTTGTCTAGCTTCTTTATTCTTCTTTGCCATGATGATATGTTTTTAGGCTGTTATTCAGCGTAAATTTTTCGGTTGCAAAAATACACTTTTTTTTTGAAAATTAATGCTTTTTGAAAAAATATTTCTTTATTTGATTTTTGTTGTTAATGTATTGATGTTCAATTATTTCAATACCCAATATTTGCTGTTGACAGAGGCGGCGTATGCCTGAGCCTCGCTTTCGGTCGTAAAAATTCCTATGCAAACGCGTATCCTCTGACTGCCGCTTTGGCGCAAAATGACGGGGTTGTGTGACTCCAAATGACGCTGCTTGATGTGCATCTTGGCTTCGCCCGCGGTGACAAAACTGCCGGCGATGACGTAGTACTTGCCCGCTTCAAAGTCGATTTCTGGAATCTCGTTGTTGCTGCTTGCAGGCATGACAGGGCGGACAACCGTCGGCTCGGGCTGCTCTGGAGTGGCGATAACTGCCGTTACTAACGTGTCAACAAAGCTCGTGTCTTCAATAACCAACGAGGTGTCTTCGTCTATCGGCTCAATAGGTGTCGTTGGAATGGTGTCTGTAATGACGGCCTTCGAATCGCGCCACTGGTGGTAATAGGCCATGATTTTGTCGCGATAGAGATAGCCTGCAACAAGAAGTCCGATGATGAGAATCGAGAGCAGGAGGAATATTCCTCTGAATTTTGGAGGCTTGGGCACCTCGACGTCTGTTGTTTCTGGCGTCTCATCTTCAACGACAGGCTGCGCATGTTCTTGCTCCGTCTCAACTACTTTTTCTTCTTCAACCGTCTCTTTTTCAGTTGTTTCGGCTACGGCAGATACGGGCTCAACCGCCGTCTCTTCAACCACTGTCTCTGTCTCCACTTTGGGCGTTTCTGGCTCTTCAATCACGGGCTCCGGCTCAACAACCGTCTCTTTAGTTGCCGTTTCGGGCTCTGTAACTACAGTCTCCGTCTCTTCAACTGTCGGCGCCGGCTCTTCTGCTGTGGGTTCTTCCTTAGGAGCTTCTTCGGGTTGGCCAGGGTTGAAGATAGCCGCTGTGGAGATTTCCGCAACTGTGATCTTCTTTTTCCGACCGCGTTTCTTCTCGGCAACAGGCTCCATGCCTTCAAATTCGGTGTTTAGAAAGGGAATGTCTTCACTGGTGAAAGAAAGCTTGCCATCTTCTTCTGCAAAGGTTCCAAAGCCCGCTAACGCCACTTTCTCGCTTTTTTGAAGGCGCTGCTTGAGACTGAGCGTCCACTTCTTTACCTCTTCGTCTGCCGCTCTCACATCCATATTCTCTTGGTTGGCTAAGGCAAGAATAAGGGCGAAACCGTTGCCGTCGGCATCTTCCTGCAGTATTACTTCGTTGTGAGGCGGAATAAGTTGGTCACCTTCGGTCATGGCCTCGTGGAATATCTTCTTGAAAAGACCTAACCCGTTGACATAAACCTCCCCGTCTTTCTTTAATAATTCTATTATATGCTTAATAATCATCGTCTTATAATTGTCAATTATAAATTGTTAATTGTAAATTATTCATTGTGAATTGTAATCCTCGTCAGGTCATCGGGCGTGTCTACACCAATACCTTCGTATTCGCTTTCGGCGGTGTATATTTCAAAGCCGTTCTCAAGCCATCTTAGCTGTTCCAGTTTCTCGGCCTTTTCCAGACTCGATTCGGGCAACTTGATCAGTTGGTCCAATGTCTGCTTGCGGTAGGCGTAAATGCCAATGTGTTTGTAATACTGCGGTGTCACGGTACCTGCATTGCGCACGTAAGGTATGGGCAAACGACTGAAATAGATAGCCTTATGCTGTTTGGATATGACGACTTTCACCTTGTTGGGGTCGTTAATTTCGTCTGGATTGTCAATCTCTTTGATGAGGGTGGCAATTTGTATTTGCGGATTTTGGAAAAGTTCGGCCAAGCTGTTGATTTCGTTTTTGGTGATGAAGGGTTCGTCGCCTTGGATGTTGATAACCACGTCATTCTCGGATAGTTGTAGACTTTGAGCCACTTCACCACAGCGGTCGGTACCCGACGGATGGAGTGGGGAGGTCATGACCGCCTTGCCGCCGAATTTCTCCACGCATTGTAGAATACGTTCGTCATCAGTGGCCACCACCACGTCGTCGGCGTCGGAGGTCAGCGCGGCTTCGTAAACATGTTGTATCATGGGCTTGCCGTTGATTTGAACCAGAGGCTTGCCTGGGAATCGTGTGGAGGCGTATCTGGCAGGGATGATAACGAAGGTTTTCATGCGTTAGATGTTTGGGTTCGGTAAACTGTACAAAAGTAATCTAAAATTTTGATATGCCGCAAAAAACATAAAAAAAAGACCGGCAAAATACCGGTCTTTTTCAGGTATGAGTGATTTCTTATTTTACGTAGAAATGATGTCTTCTGTCCAGAGTGGGCATCTTGTCCTTTAAGCCTTGGAGAAGCACGTTTTCGTTGCGGCTTCTGCCAAGAACGATGTTACGCAGACCTGCTTTCTCCATGTAGAGATTGGGAGTGGGAGTGCCGTCCTGATAGTTGTGAACGCTGACAAGATATAAGGACTGTTTGCCAGAAACAACGTTGATCTTGTTGTCTGCGGGCAAGGTGAAAATCTTGCCGATGGCGTTGTTTTCAACATTCGAGTTCTGGTAGAATTCCATACCGAAGGCCAAGGTGACGCTGTCGCGTGCCTCTGAACCGTATTTCATGGCGATGTCAGACATGCTCTTGCCAGTAGCCACATCAGCTTTCAGCTTTTCTTCAATCATGTTGATTTTCTTTTCAGCGGTCAGTTCAGCCTCAATGTCAGTCTTCACGTCTTTGAACTTGGCAATGCCTTTTTCATGGATGGCTTTGAGAGAAGCAACGGCAAACACTTGGTTGTTGAGGTTGTAAACATCGGAGATGTTGTCCACCTTGGTTTCGTCGTTGAAGGCCCATGAAACGATGTCGCGGCAGTTGCCCAGTTGACCAACGTTGGCGGCCATGCTGGTTACGTTAAAGCCGTTAACCAACTGGATACCTTTTTGGTTGGCGTTTTCAACCAGTTCTTTGTCGCTGGTGGCTGAAGCTGCCAAGTTGCTGGCTTCATTACGGATGCTCTTGACGGTAGCGTCAGAAGCTTTGATTTCGTAAGGATAGATAGCGAATTGACGTTTCTCTTTCAGCTGGGTGCGTTGCAGTACTTGGTAAACAATGAAGGCACCGCCGGCGTCATTTACGTAAACGCCACCATCACGAAGCACTAACAATGAATCGTATAAATTACGGTAGGTGTTTTTCTCTTCAATCCACAGAGTGGTGTCGCTGGCGTTACGTCCTGCCATGTATTTGGGCAGAATTTCGAACGTGCTGTTGGGGTTAGCCTTGAGCAGGTTCTTCAAGCTGTCGGCTTCTCTTCTGGCAGCCTTCTTGGTGCGGGTACCTGTAGGATTCTGTGAATTCTTGTAATCTACAACCATATAGGCAATCTGCAATGAGTCAGGACGCATAGCAGCACCGTAAACCTTACCAAAATACCAAACGATGTCTTGATAGGTGAAGGGTTCGATCATAGAACCAACAGGACGTTGGAAAATGAGCGTGTCAAGCACGTCAAGGGTGATGTCTTCAGCTGTGTAATAGGTGCTGTCAACCTGTCCAAGCATCTCGCTAACATTGAAGTGGGCGATAGAAGGAGCAGCTACAAAACGTGCGTAAGCGGCTCTTACGGTGTCCTCAATCGTCTTCAGGTCTTCCTGAGTGGGAAGAATGGGGAAGATGGCCACGTCGATGTCACGACTGTCAATCTTGTTTTCAAAACGTGATTTGTGAGCTTTGTAGAAGTCTTTCATCTCTTTGTCGCTTACGGTAGCGGCAATGTCATTGAAAGCTTGGTTGCCGGGGTTGATGAGAGCCAACTCAACTTGTGCTGATTTGTTGTCGGCAGCGAATTGCTTTGCCAACGGATCAGAGAAGTACAAAGAGGCTTGGGCCAACAGATAGTAGCTCTGTTTTTTTCTTTCCATAACGGCAAAATGCTCGATAGCCTTGTAAGCATCGTAAAATTCCTTGGCACCTTCCTGATCTTTGTAGGATTCGATGTTGGAGAGAATGCTGTAGGCGTTTTCGGCACCGTAGCTGGTGGCCAGCATTTGGAACAAACGGGCTAACAGTTGGTCGGGTTGTTGGGTTCTTAAACTAGCCAGGATTTCAGCGGCAACGTTTTCCACCATCTCATCGGTGTAAACCATACCCAGTTTCTTCAACTCTTTGTCTAAAACCTTTTCTTCCAAAATCTGATCCCAGGTCATAGCATGTACCTGATAGGTTTCAGATTCTTCCAAAGAACTTTTTTCGTAGAACAGTCTGAAAAGAGCCGTGTTCTGCTCGTAAACTTTCTGGTATTCCTTGTCAATTCTCTCATTGTCGATTTTCCCCATGGTGTATTTGTTGGAGAAAAAGGTGGTTACTTTGGAGAAGTCACCCAGAATAAATGCAAGTAATGCGACACCGATGATGACCATCAGAAGTACGCCATGTTTGCGGATTGCGCCAATTGCTGCCATATTATTTTGTTTTAATTAGTGTTTTAATTTTAAGTTTGCAAAAATACAAATTTTTTCTTTCAAAAATCATCTAATTTTTGATAAAAGGTAATAATGCCGATTTTTCAGGTGATGATGTGACAAAAATAGGGGCGAATGATCATTCGCCCCTACGATTTGGGAAATAGATTTTGTTATGCTTCGTCGTTTTTGACAATCAACTGCAAGGTGGTTCGATTTCGTTGCTCTACCAAAATTTCGCGTCCGTTTACCACTTTGTCAGCCAGTTTGTTAGTGTAATGTCGGATGGTTATCAGCTCGACCTTCTCGTTGTACTTGATTTTGTATTTTTGCGACAGCAACTCAATGGCTTTGGCTACGCGCGGCTGGTTGTCGATACAGATGGAGAAACTTAATGCTGAGTTCTGCATCAGGTTTATTTTCAGTCTGTTGGATGAAAGAATACCGAAAATTTCACAGAGGTTGTCGGTGTCTATGAATGCAAAATCTTTGGGAAAGATTGAAATGAGAATCTGGTTGCGTTTGAAGATGTAGGATGGGGTGAGTTTGCCAGGGGCATGGTCCGAGATAAGACTGCCTTCGGTTTCGGGTTCGCAGAACGATTTGACATACAACGGGATGGATTTGTTCTGCAACGGCTTCAAGGTCTTCGGGTGGATGATGCTGGCGCCGTAGTACGACAGCTCGATGGCTTCGTCGTAAGGTATGTGGTCCAACTTGACGGCATCGGCATAGTATTTTGGGTCGGCATTGAGCAAGCCGGGCACATCTTTCCAGATGGTGACGCTCTCGGCGTTGAGCGAGTAGGCGATGATGGCTGCTGAGTAGTCGGAGCCCTCGCGACCGAGGGTGGTGGAGAGGTTGAGCATATTGCCGCCAATGAAGCCCTGCGTGATGGCGATAGGGTTATTCATCATGCAGCGGGCAATGGCAACCTGTATCGAGCCTTCCGAGGCGTCCCAATCAACTTTGGCCTCGCGGTAGGTACTGTCGGTGCGGATGATGGTGCGCGCGTCAATCCATTGGTTTTTCTTGCCCACCATGTTCAGATAGGTGGAAATAAGCGTGGTGGAGAGCAGCTCGCCGTAGCACACAATGCGGTCGTACTCGTAGTCGTACTGCTCGCTGTGGCGCGTCGAAAGGATGTTGGCCAGCGCGTTCAGTTGCTCGTCGAGCTTGTCGGTGATGACTTTTGCATCGGCTGTCAGTTCTTGCGCAATGGTGTAGTGCTTCTGCTTCAGCTCGTCAAAAAGTGCCCATACGGTGTCACTGTCGGCCAAGTAGGCGTCCAACAACTTCTCCATGTGGTTGGTGGTCTTACCGATGGCTGAAATGACAACGACTAACTGCTCGCCTGCGTACAGGTCGAGGATATGTTGCAGGTTTTTAACCCCTGCGGCGTCTTTAACCGACGCACCGCCGAATTTGAAAACTTTCATAACTCAAATGTTTAATGGTTATCCCCAACGGGGATATTCTTCATAACAAAAGTACTATATATTTATTGTATGAATGTGCTTAGAAAAAAAATATATGAACGGTGCATTGTGAATGAAAAAACGCCGAACTCATACGAGCCCGGCGTTTTTGGAAGAGAAATGTTTTCTATCTTTAATGCTTGATAATCTTCACCGTTTGGCTGTCTGCCTTTAACAAGTAAACTCCGTTGGCGAAAGAGGTCAAATCAATACGAACAGTTTCGTTGTCGATGATTTGCGCTTTCATCAGTCGGCCTTGCATGTCGTAGAGGCGCAACTCGCTGCCCATAGCCTGACCGCTCACGTGTACGGTAACATAATTGGTGGTCGGGTTGGGGTAGATGCTTCTTACGATGTCGAAGTCGTGAATGCCTTCGGGGATGATGGCCGTCAAGTGCAGTACCACTACGCTGTCGCAACCATTGGCGTTGGTCAGTGTGAGGGTGTGGTCGGTGGTGCCAGCCTCGGTGGGCGTAACGTCAAAGCCGTTCTTGTTGTAAGTTTCGCCTACATTAACGGTGTCGCTGATTTCTACCTTGTCGGTTTTGTTAATAGTAAGTTCAAACGTCTTGGTTACGGTGATCACGTTTTCTGGGTAATAGAACTCCCCATGCCACATGGCTATAAGTTCAATGGTGTACTTGCCAGCGACCATGGTATCGGGAATGACTACGGAGCTGCCGTCCGAGAGTTGTTGCTCGTCGCAGAACCAAGCGTAATCGTCGGCTGAACTGATGGCGGTCAGTGTGGTGCTGGTGCCTTCGCAGATTTCAGTTTCACCTTCTATGGTAATGTTGGTATCGATGGGAACGGGCAGGGTGGTGAGCGTTAAGGTGACGGTGCTGTCGCAGCCAAAGGCATTGGTTAAAGTCAACTTGTGCTCTGTGTCACCAGTTTCGGTTGGAGTGATGTCAAAGCCGTTCTTCTTATAGGTTTCGCCCAAAATCACAGTGTCCTTAATGTTAACAAGGTCAACGCGGTTGATACGCAGCGCAATCTCGCGAGTGAGGGTGGTTGCGGGAGAACCATCGGGGGTCCATGTGGCTACCAAACGGATAGTGTAATCGTTGGGTTTTAAGTTGTTGGGTATGTCGCAAATTTCATCGGAGGATACTTTGTCACCATTCAGATACCACTCGTATTGGTTGGCAGTACTGGTGGCTATTAACGATGTTGCGTTACCTTCGCAAAGGCTGATGTCACCAGTCGGCGATACAATCAACGTGGTGTCAATTGGAATGGGCAACGTCTTGAGAGTAAGGGTTACAATACTGTCGCAACCATGGGCGTTGGTCAGTGTCAAGGTGTGCTCGCTGGTACCCACTTCGGTTGGTGTGATGTTGAAGCCGTTCTTCTTGTAGCTGTTGCCATAGATGATGCTGTCGCTGAGGGCGGTTTCGCTAGCGGCATAAACTGATAACGTGATATCTTTTGAGAAGTGGATGGTGACGTCGTTGTCAGAGTCATACCAAGAACCTACAATATGGATGGGATATTCGCCTTCAGCAAAAGTGGAGGGCACTTGCCACTGGCTTTCATTGGAAAGCACTTCAGAACCATGATACCAAACGTAGGAATCGGCTTTGCCGGAAGCGGTTAATATGTTGTCGGCGCCTTCACACATTTGGGTAGAACCTTTGATGGTAATGGTAGTGTCGATGCGCGAGGCCATAATCACTTCTACCGTGTGCGTCTTGTTATCGGTCATGTTTAAGTTGTAGGTCGATACTTTGCCTTTGTCTTGACCATCAACGAGAACATTGTAGATAACTAGGCTGTTAATGGGGGTGAAGGTGAAATTAGCGGCTTGGGCGCTGGATTCGGTGTTCTTTGTGGTGAGCGATATGCTTTTTGATTTGATGTTAATGTTGCCCAACAGGCTATTGCCATCATTGTTCATGGTTACTTTGTCTTCGGCATCGATGTTGATATTGCCTTTGGCGGAAAAGGTTTGTCCGTTGTGCTGAGTGATTCCTTTGGTAGATACAATGTTCACTTCCTTGGCATTCTCGTCAAGAGCAACGCCGCCCAGTGTGAGCGATTGGTTAGCAGCTGTGCCCGTTTTATAAGCGTGGAAGTCGCTGAAAGATACGCTGGTGCCGTTGGTTACGTCAATAATTTCGATGATGAAGACCTTGCAGTTGTTGAGTTGTAGCCCCTCGTTGCTCCAGAATTCTTTTTTGAAAAGCGAAAGCGGCAGGGTGATGTAGCCGTCCTCATCGGCAGCGGTTAAAGGAATACCATTGATAAAGTATTCAAACATAGCGGTGGCGCAGTTCGACAGCCCTATGTTAAGTGTGCCGGCCGTGCCGTTTTTTACGTCCACTTTGAAACGGATTCCTTCAGCATTGGTCAGGTCGTTGAAGAAGTTAGCGGGGTAGGCGCCCAAAGCTTGGCCAGCTAAGGTGCCGTCACGGTCCATATTCTTGAATCCCATACCTTTAGTGCCGGTAAAGTCGGCTTGGGCGGTCATGGTGAATACGCCATTAGCCACCGTGAATTGGGTGTTGGTGGTGAAGTCGTACATCTTGTAGCCGCCGCCCAGGTCGGTAATGCTGGGACCGATATGTGAAGCTGTGGCAATGAGGTTGTTTATCTGTGTCTGGGTCCAATTGGTGAAGCCAGGCATATATATACGGTCGTATTTCATCATTCTGTCGGCAATAGTCACTTTGTCGGCCTTGATATTGGTGACGCCTGTCATGTTGCCTGCCAACAAGGTAATCTCTGAAGTCTTGTTGGTAGCCGTGATGATGGACAAGCCGCCGCCATTGGCTACTCGGATGGTGCCGCTGGCATATTTGTCGGTAAGAAGGGTCAGGTTAATGTTGCGGTTGCATCCCGACAGGTTCAGTACAACATTGCCGCTGATGGTGATGTTGTCGAAGGTAAGTGTCAGCTGACCGTTGGCATTGGTAATCATGGTGGTCAGGTCGGCAGCGGTGAGTGTGTAGTCGTGTCCGCGCTCGCCTATGCCCGTCATGAAATCCCCAATAGGAAGGGTGCTGCTGGTTCCTGTGGCCGAGATAATCAGATTACCGCCAGGATTGCCGGCAGAAAGCTGTTGCCATCCTAGGAAAATGAAGGCGATAATAAATAATAAATGTTTGATTTTCATAATTTTAGAATTAAAAATGAATATTTTTGTTTTTATAAAAAAAGGAGTCCGACATGGTTGTCAGGACTCCTTCGAATGTATGTGAGAATTATTGTTTGATGATTTTCACTGTCTGGCTGTCAGCTTTCAACAGGTAAAGGCCGTTGGCGAAAGATGTCAAGTCAATGCGAACAGTTTCGTTATCGATGATTTGTGCTTTCATCAGTCGGCCTTGCATATCGTAGAGACGCAGTTCGTTACCCATAGCCTGACCGCTCACATGTACGGTGATATGGTTGGTGGCAGGGTTGGGGTAGATGCTTCTTACGAGGTTGAAGTCGTGGATGCCTTCGGGAATGATGGCTGTCAGGTGCAGTACCACTACGCTGTCGCAACCATTGGTGTTGGTCAGCGTGAGGGTGTGGTCTGTGGTGCCGGCTTCGGTGGGTGTAACGTCAAAGCCGTTCTTGTTGTAAGTTTCGCCTACATTAACGGTGTCGGTAAGTTCCACGTGGTCGGTCTTGTTGATGGTCACATCAATGGTTTTGGTAACAGTTATTTGATCTTCAGGAATGATGCTTCCGCCGAGCCATGTGGCCTTGAGTTTGATGGCATATTGGCCAGCGGGTATGCTGTCGGGAATAACTACGGAACTGCTGTCTGAGAGTAAGATTTCGCCGTAAGTCCAAGAGTATGAGTCGGCGGTGCTGGTGGCTGTCAGCGTGGTGCTGGTGCCTTCGCAGAATTCGGTTTCACCTGCGATGGTAAGGGTGGTGTCCACATCTTCGCCTTCGCCAAAGATAACTCTGAGCGAGTGTGCGGCATTGTCGCTCATCTTATATTGCCAAAAGGTTACAGCTCCTTGGCTAGTGCCGTCAGCAATCAAGTCCTTCACTTTCAGGTTTCCAGGAGGCACAATGGTGAAGTCTGCCGTGGTGGGATCTGACATTAAATTGCTGAACATGATGTTGATACTTTCGGCCTGGAGGGTGAATTCACCACTGAAATGGTTGTATCCGTATGTTTTGTTCAAAGTTATATCTTTGGCAATCATGTTGATATTACCCACTAAATTGATTTGCGAAGCGGTGCCGGGTTGGTAAATGTTTCCTGTGGTTTTAAAGGTTACCTCTTTGATGTCTTGCTCCATATATATTTGTGTTAAAGGCATCTGTCCACGAGTGCCTTCGTTCAATTTGTAGGCGTGGAAATCGCTGAAAGAAACACTGGTACCTTCTTTAACATCGATAATTTCAATAATGAATACGATGCAGTTGTCGAGTTGTAGGCCTTCGTTGCTCCAGAATTCTTTTTCGAAGAGTGAGAGGGGCAGAGTCACATAGCCGTTATCATCAGCTGCGGTCAAGGGGATGTTGTAGATGAAATACTCGAAAAATCTTCCTACATCTTCGCGACAGTTTGAAAGTCCGATGTTAAGAGATCCGGCCGAGCCGTTATTAACATCCACTTTAAAGCGGATGCCATCAGCACCAGTCAAATCTTTGAAGAAGTCGGCAGGATAGGCTCCCAACTTTTTGCCAGCCAAGGTGCCTTCGCGGTCCATGTTCTTGAATCCCATACCTTTATCATCGCTGAAGTCTGCTTCGGCAGTCATGGTAAACACTCCATTTTCAACCGTGAATTTGGTGTTGGTGGTAAAGTCGTTGGCTTTGTAGCCGCCACTCAATTCGGTGATGCTGGATCCGATATGCGAAGCTGCTGCAATCAGTTTGTCCAGTTCTTCTTGTTTCCAGTTGGTGAAACCAGGCATTTCAATGCGATCGTAAGTTTGTGTCATATCTGAAAAGATGACATGGTCGACTTTGAAGCAGTTTTTCATACCTATGAATTCTTTGCCCGTCAGGGTAAGGGTAGAGGTTTTGCCCTTGTCGGTGAGGATGGTAATGCTACTGTTTGTGTTGACCGTGATTTTGCCGTTAGCGGATGTTACCAGCAAGGTCAGATCGATGTCCATGTTGGTGCCGGTGAAGTTCAGTTCAACGCCGCCGTTGATGGTGAAGTTGTCGAATGCGAGGACCACCTTGCCATTGTTTGCTGCGATAAGTTTGGCCAAGTCAATGGTGTTAATGGTGTAGCCACGGCCTGTCTCACCAATGCCGGTAAGCCAATCTCCCATGGGCGGTTTTTGGGTCGTGCCAATGTGGGTGATGGTCAGGTTACCATTGATAGCACTCACTTTGGCAGGCATCATGCCTAGCATTACGATGAGAACTGAAATGAATAAAATGTAGAATTTTCTCATAATTATTAGGTTTTTAATAAATTGAATGACTAATGTTTTCTAAATGCAAATATACAACTATTTTAACATATTTGAAATATGTTTTTGAATTTGGAAATTATTAACAATTGTAAATTATCAATTGTTAATTGTCAACACGGTCACCTCAGGGTACATTCCAAATCGTGCGGGCATGCCGGTGGCTGCCAATCCGGGGTTGACATACATTTGTTGTTCGCTGTTGCGGGAGTTTTTGTACAGGCCGCCCCATTGTCGGAACATGAGTATCGATGGGGAAAAACGCAGGCGCTCGCTTAACACACCGGCCTGCATGCCGTGCGTGTGGCCGCACAAGGTCAGCTTGG
>JAEEGG010004516.1_pt1 | contig 33657 bp, 23 predicted proteins | sample 9134161 | NCBI WGS metagenome assembly JAEEGG01 (sample SAMN16246543, study PRJNA631951) | gut metagenome | biome: gut microbiome; feature: rumen; material: CR-attached | host: Bos | place: Iran: Karaj | collected 2018-10 | reverse complement strand
CCGATGTTGAAGTGGGAATAGATGAAGTTGGCACCGAAGAAGAGACCCGGGCGGGCCGCCTGCTTGGTGTAGTAGCGCAGCTCTGGCGCCAGGGTGAGGTAGCGCCAGCGGGCTGCGTTCGAGGCGTCGTTGTCCCAGGCGAGGAAACGCGGCCAGGGCTTGAAGGACCCGTTGAGTCCGAGGGTGAAGTGGTCGGAAACGGTGAACTCCAGGCCGAGGTTGGGCGTGCCGGTGGCATCCCAGAGGATATTGTTGCGAATGGCGAAGACGCCCTGCGCGGAGGCAGAGGAGCCCCACGCCGCCAGGATCAGCAGCGCCAGGGTGAGTCTTGCCATTGTATTTCCTCTTGCTTTCATGTGCATTCCGTTAACTGTTATTCATATTCATCCGCCCAGCCCCGGACGTCCCACAATTCAGGATTCGCGGTCTTGATGTCGCGCGGGAAGGGGAAGTATTCGTTGAGGCCGATCGTGAAGACGTTGAACTTCGCGCTCGAGTAGGTCGTGACGAGCTTGTGCTCCTTGCCGTAGTACTTGGGATAGGCGGGCTCGTCGCCGTCCTGCAGGAAGTAGGCGTCGGCGACCGTGGGGACGTGTTCGTGGATGGCGGAGGTGTTGTAGATCTTGTTCAGGTCGACGAAACCCCTGCCGGCCCAGCGGACCAGGTCGTGGAAGCGGCAGCCTTCGAACCACATTTCGTACTGTTTCTCTTCCATGACGTTTTCGATGTTGAGCTTGTCGCTGAGGCGGCCGGAGCCGGAGCGGCGCTGGACTTCCTGGAGGGCCTTGAGGCCCTTCGCCTCGTCGGAGGAGCCGATGCAGGCCTCCGCGTAGAGCAGCAGCGCCTCGGCGTAGCGGGCGATGGTGAGGTTCGTCTGGTTGGAGTTTCCGCCCAGGATCTCGGCGTGGTCGGCGGGATATTCCTTGCCGCCGGTCAGGATTGCCGGGGGATTGTGGTAGACCATGTGCTTCCAGGCGAAGTAAGGACCGGTGCTGTACAGGCCCGCCTGGGAGGAGATGCCGCGCATCGGGTCGGCCTTCTTCTGCGCGGCCGTGCCGTTGTTGACCTTGGAGCCGCTCCAGTCCATCTCGTAGAGCCATTCCTCCTCGGTGAGGAAGCAGGCCAGGCGGCGCGGGGAGTTGCCGTCGTGCTGGAGGAACTTCTTGGCGAAGTCCTCCTGGATGGTGCCGCCGCCCCAGCCGCCACCGCTGGCGGTAATCTTTTCAGTGACCGTCGGGATGGAAGCCAGGTTGCTGGTCCTCCAGCAGAGGGTGTTGGCCACCATCCAGCGGCCGCGCCACAGCGGGTTGCTGGCGCTGAAGTCGGTGCTCGGGCGGTTGGGATCCTCGACGAAATTGGGCGCGAAGATCTTCTCGCAATTGCCGTCGCCGGCGCGGTGGAAGAGGGTCCAGTAGTCCTTGGACGGGGTGAGCTCGTAGTTGCCGGAGGCGATCAGGTCGCCGAGGTACTTGCGCGCCTTGTCCATCTCGTTGTTGAACACGGCGGCCTTGCCGGCCACGAACTGGGCGAAGCCCACGCTCATGCGGGCCGTGGCGACCTTGTCGGTCGGGCCGTCCCGCTCGGGGAGCTTGCCGGATTTGATGGCCTTGTCGCACTCGGAGATGACCCAGGAGAGCACTTCCTTCTGGTCCATCGCCTGGCGGGGATATTCGTCCACTTCGAGGAGGCGGTCCACGATGGTGGGGGCGTACCAGGACAGGGCTTTCATCAAATGTATATACGCGCGCATGACGCGCGCCTCTTCGACGCACTGGTCGGTGTAGTCGCTTTCGTAGAAGGGCTCCTCGCCGTCGATGTTCTCCGTCGAGAAGTGGGAGATGATCAGGTTGGCGGCGAAATCGGTGGCTTCGTAGCCGTTGTAGAGGGCCAGCAGGGCCGGATTGGCGTTGTCGTAGCGGAATTCGTCGAACACGCGGAAATCAAAGTGGTCGTCCACGTTGCTGCCTCCGGCGAGGATGTCGTCGGCGGAGTAGTTCAGGATCATCAGCTGCGGGTTGTAGATGCCCGAGGTGCCTGCGATGGCGTTCGGGCCGAGCAGGCTGGTGTACATATTGGTCAGCAGGGCCTGTGCCTCTTCGTCCGAGTCATAGAACTCATCCTCGCTGATGACACCTTTCTGGGGGATGTCCAGCAGCGACTGGCAGGAAACGGCTGCGAGCGAGAATCCGATGAGGATGGGGATCAATATCTTTTTCATCGTGCGTGTCGTTTAGAAGGTCAGGTTGAGTCCAAAGATTACCTTGCGCATCGTCGGGTAGGCGCCCCAGTCGAGGCCGGTGCCGGTGGTGTTGTTGACCGAAGCCGTCTCCGGGTCGAGGCCGGGATAGCTCGTGAAGGTGAAGAAGTCGTCCAGGGACGCGTAGATGCGGACCTCCGTCAGCGGCGTCCGGCGCAGGATGCTCTGCGGCAGGGAGTAGCCGAGCTGCAGCTGCTTGATGCGGAAGAAGTCGCCGCGGAAGGTGTTGCCGGTGGAGGACCAGAACGGGTCGTCCGGCGCCACGATCATGGCGGGATTCGGCAGGGGACCGTCGGGGTTTTCGTCGGTGTTGGCCTGCTCCAGGTAGACCCGCAGGTTGTTCTTGAAGCCGGTGCGGTGCAGCATCGGAACGATGGAGTTGCCGCCGATGCCGGCGCCGTAGAGGGTGAAGTCGAAACCCTTCCAGGCCAGGTTGATGGTGACGCCGTAGGTGAACTTCGGCGTGCCCTGGCCGATGTAGGTCATATCGTCGGAGGAGATGGTACCGTCGCCGTTGAGGTCGGTGTAGATGGGTTCGCCCTCGGAGTCGATGCCTTCGTAGATGTAGCCCAGCAGGTACCAGACCGGGTAGCCGGGCTCGAAGGCCGTCTGGATCTTGTAGTTGGTGGAACTGCCGTCGGAGGAGGTGATGCGCGCCGCGCCGTTGGCAAGCTCGAGAACCTTGTTCTGTAGGGTGGAGAAATTGGCCTTGATGAAGTAGTCGAAGTCACGGCGCGAGTCGCGCCACTGGAGGTCGAACTCCCAACCGGTGTTCAGCACGCGGCCGCCGTTCACGGTGGAGGAGCTGGCTCCCAGCTCGACCGGGACGGTCACGTTAAAGAGCAGGTCTTTCGTCTGCTTGTTGAAGTAGTCCGCGGTGAAGGTCAGGCGGTTGTCGAAGAAACCGGCGTCCAGACCGGCGTCCCACTGCTCGGAGGTCTCCCAGCGGAGGTCCGGGTTCGGGAGGCCGTTGGAGTAGTCCGGGGCCGAGGCCAGGACGGCATCGATGCTGTCCGGATTGTACTGGTACCAGTTGTTGCCCACGGCGATGTTGGTGGCGTAGCGGTAGCCGTTCAGCACGCTGATGTTACCGTTGCGGCCCCAGGATCCGCGAATCTTCAGGGCGTTGATGATGTGGCGGTCGACGTTGTTGCGGAAGAACGCCTCGTTGCTGATCGTCCAGCCCGCCGAGAAGGAAGGGAAGAAACCCCAGCGGTTGTTCTTCGGGAGCTTGGAGGAGTCGAACGCGTCGGCGCGGAAGTTCGCCTGGAAGCTGTAGCGGTTGTCGTAGCTATAGGTGAGACGGCCGAAGTAGGCGAGCGAGGCGGTTTTGCTCGGGAGGTTCCGGATGGTCTTGCTGGCCTCGGCCTTGACATATTCAAGGTAGTGGAACTGGTCCTCGTAGGAGGTGAGGATGTCCGCGCCGGTGGAGCTGGCGGTCACGTTGTCGGTGTTTTCCTGGCGGTAGGACATACCGGCCATGATCGTCAGGTCGTGATCCCGGACGTTCAGGTCGTAGTTGACGTAGTTCTCCCACTGGTAGTAGAAACCCTGGTTCGAGGTGGCGGAAATGGTGTAATTGTCCTGGCTGCCGCGGCCGATGTAGAAGGGCGCGGTGTAGCTGTGGCTCATGCCCTGGCTGATGCGGTAGCCGAAGCGGGAGGTGAAGGTGAAGCCGCGGAAGGGCGTGACGTTGGCGAAGAAGATGCCGTTGATGTTGAAGCCGCCGCTCTCACTGTCGGTGGCGTCGCGGCGGGCCAGCGGGCTGCCCTCGGTGTCGGAGTATTTGGTGTTGGCGTACCAGCCTTTCTCATCGCCCAGGAAACGGTACTTGGGGACGCTGGCGTCGCCGCTCATCACGCGGTCGTACATCTGGCGCACGTCGGAGGACATTTCCGAGACGGATTTCCAGTAAATCGGCGTGAGCGGGTCCATCAGGAGCATCAGCTCGAAGGAGGAGGAATAGCCGCGCTGCGAGACGCTCTTGGTGTTCCATTTCTCGATGGAGTTGTTGCTGCCGATCTGCAGCCAGCGGAAGATGCGGTAGTCGGCGTTGATCTGGGCGGTGAAGCGTTTGTAAACATCCTTGTCGCCGCGGACGACGCCGTCCTCGTGGACGTAGTTGAGGGAGGCGTAGTAGTGGCCGGCGTGGTTACCGCCGGAGAAGGTCACGGAGTGCTGCTGCGTCCAGGAGGGCTCGATGTAGGCGCTGATCCAGTCCTGGTCGATGACGCCGTCCGGGTAGTCCTCGTGGTCGTAGTCGTAGTCGGCGAGGTTCTTCGCGACCCAGGAGTCGCCGTATTCGTAGCCGAGGTAGGTGAGGAGCTCCTCGCGGTTCATCTGCGGGCGGCGGGCGAAGCTCTGCATCGTGGCCTTGCTCTTGAAGGTCACGACCGGGCGGCCGTCGACACCGGTCTTGGTGGTGATGATGACGACGCCGTTACCGGCCTGCGCGCCGTAGATGGCGGCGGAGGCGGCATCCTTCAGGATGTCGATGCTCATGATCATCGTCGGGTCCAGATACTGGATGCTGGGGACTTGGAGGCCGTCAACAATATAAAGAGGTGCGAGGTCGCCACCGTTGGAGGAATATCCGCGCACGCGGATGTCGGAGCCGGATCCCGGCGCGCCGTTGTTGATGACGTGCACGCCCGGGGCCTTGCCCTGCAGGGCGCCGGCGGCGTCGGTGGTGGACAGGTTGCGGAAGTCTTCGAGGGCCAGGGCCACCACGGAACCCGTGAGGTCTGCTTTCTTCTGGGAGCCGTAACCGATAACGACCGTCTCTTCGAGGAGCTGGAGATCGTCTTCGAGCATGATGTCGTAGACGCTGCGGTCGGCGGTGACGGTGAAGGTCTTGGAGATGTAGCCCATGCACTCGACGCTGATGGTCGCGCCGGTGGGGACGGTGAACGCGAACGTACCGTCCAGGCTCGTGATGGTACTGACACGGACATTGCCGACCACGGTGACGTAGGCATCCATGACAGGCTGCCCGGCGGAGTCGACGACGCGGCCGCTGATAGGCTTGTTCTGGGCGCTGGCGTTCAGCCCGCTGAGCAGAATAGAGAATATCGAAAGGAGGGCCGCAACCCTCAATAGTTTTTTACACTTCATTTTTCAGGCCGTTCTAGCAAGCTACTTTTCTTGCAAAATCGGATAAAAATCTTGCAAAAACTGCATCTCATGTGGTTAAATTAAAAGCGAAGATAAAAACTTGTGCTTAAATAAGCAAATTTTCGTGCAGAAAAGGCGAAATAATTGTCAAATTCGGGTCAAATGCCGCCTGTTATTGGAATTCACAACTATTATTTATCTTTGCAGTACCATCACGTATAACATGAACACTGAAACAGTCAAGAAAGAGGCATATATCGCCCCGGAATCTACTATCGAGGCGATCGCTTACGAGTCGATTATCTGCGGGAGTACCCCGATTCCCTACGGGGATCCCCAATACATGGACTGGTAAAGAAGGAGGAATGACCATGAAGAGAGTTTTCTATTGGCTGACACTCTGCGTCGTGCTTTTCTCCTGCGTCAAGGAGGAGCCGGATCCCAAGCCGAATTTCGGCCGGACAAACTATACGCTCAGCATTACAGCCTCCAAGGGAGATCGGCCGGACACCAAGGCCCTGTCCTTCGACGGGCTGAAGCTCAAGGCCACCTGGGCCGTGGGGGAGAAGGTGAACGTTTTCAAGGGTAACGTTGTTCTGGGTACGCTCGAGGCGAAGGAAGCCGGCGAGACCACGACGCTTTCCGGCACGGTCACCAAGGCCCCGAAAGTGGGCGATGAACTCCGGCTCGAGTTCCTGAGCCCTGATTACGACAAGCAGGAGGGTACCCTGGACTATATCGCGACGCACTGCGATTACGCCACGGCGAATGTCACCGTTTCCTCCATGGATGAATCCACGATCACCACCACGAAGGCCAGTTTCCGGACGTGGCAGGCCGTCGTGGCGTTCCGCCTGGTGGATGCGGAGAACCCCTCGCAGTCGCTCTCCGCTTCGTCCCTGGACGTCACCCTGGCCGATCAGGTCATCAAGGTGACGCCCGAAACGCCTGCCAGCGAAATCTTCGTGGCGGTTCCGGCCATTCCGGACCAGGCGGTGTCCCTGCAGGCGTCGGTGGGGGACAAGCTCTATAGTCTGTACAAACACGGTATCGAACTGGACGCGGCTGTCTATTACGTCATTACGGCCAAAATGTCTCCGTCGGTCATCGTCCACAACGAGAGCGAGCTGACGGCGGCGGTGCAGACGAACCAGGCCCGCATCCTGTTCGCCAATGACATCAAGATCGACAGTTTTGTCCAGATTACCGGCGGCAAGACCGTGAATATTGATATGTGCGGCTTCACGCTGGACCGCGGCTGCCACGCCCGCGGCAGCCAGGTCGTCATCGTGGAAAGCGACGGAAAACTCAACCTGATGAACGGCACCCTGACGGGCGGCTGGGGCGGCGATGGAGGCGGCCTGCTCAACAAGGGCACGTCGAACCTGACGGATGTCACCGTCCGGGGCAACGCGGCCGACAATCGATGTGGCGGTATCTCCAATCAGCGTGGCGCTACGCTGACCATGACGGGCGGCGCCCTCATCGGCAATACCAGCATCGATGACAAAGTCAATGAAGATGATCCGGCGGGTGGCGGCGGCATGTTCAACTACAATGGCGCCACGGCCACCCTCACCGGCGTTACCATCAGCGGCAACGTGGCTGCCTGGTACGGTGGCGGCGGCTTCTGTAACTACGGCAAGCTGACGCTCAATGATTGCGTCATCACCGAAAACCAGGCCTATAAGAACGGCGGCGGCATCTGGAATGGCAGTACCGCCGACGGGAAGCATCCTGCGCTGACCATCAACGGCGGTTCCATCACCCACAACCGTGCCGGGGACTGTGGCGGCGGTATTTACGGCGGCAACGAAATCGGAGACCCTGACCACACAAGCCTCAGCATGCAGGGCGCAGTTACCGTGACCGACAATACGGCCGCAGGCGGCGTGACGGACAATGTCTATCTGAAATACCGCAAGTATATCAACGTGGTCGGCAGCCTGGCAGGCAGCACCATCGGTATCACGCTGGAGACCACGCCGCACGAGTTTACGAAGAAATTCTCGACCTACAATAGCGGCGTCGAACCGGACAGTATATTTAAACCGGACATGGCAGGTGTCATGTCGATTGTCTCCAGCCCGAACAAGGAGGGGTACCAGGTGAAAACGGTCCCCGAGGGCACCTCTTATTACGTCGAGCACGCATGGGACTCCGAGCGGAAGGAGGTGACGGCCACCATGAAATTCCTGACCGAGCAGATTGCCGCCGACGCCACGCCCACGAGCGAGACGCAGTTCAAGGTGCTGACTTCGGCTCCTTCTTCCACCTTGACTATCGGCACCGAGAATTCTCAGCTCCATGAGTTCTATGTGGTCAACGGTACGGTGAATATCAATGCTTTAGTCCTGCTAGGTCCGCATGTGCATATCATCCTTAGCGACAGCGCAGAGTTTATCTTGGGCGAAGAAATCGTCGTAACGGAAGGACATACAGTTTATATCCACGACCAGGGATCCGAAGCGGTCATGGGCAAGTTGCGTAGCAGAGACGGTGATGATGATTATTCAGCGAGTCTGGGCGGATCTATGGAAGGCGTCACCAAAGGCGGCAACATCGTGATTCATGGCGGCAACATCAACCTGAAGGCAAGAGGCCCTTCCGCTATCGGTGGTCTCTATAATACCCAGATTGGTGAGATCACCATCTATGGCGGAACGATCCGGGCGGAAGGAGGCGTGGGATCTGCCGGTATTGGCGGTGGTACGTTTGGCAAGAATTATGGCAATATCAATATTTATGGCGGTTCAATCCGTGCGATAGGTGGCAACAACCAGGGGGATCCCGAACCCGGCGGTGGCGCCGGAATCGGTGGTGGCTTCGAGTGTGAGGGTGGTACGCTGCATATCTATGGCGGCCACATCACCGCGACCACCAACAGCGAATCGGCCGGCATCGGCTGCGGTCAGAATGCCGGCTCGAAAGGCGCCGGTACAATCATCATTGACGGTGGTACTGTCAAAGCCTATGGCGGAACCCATGCCGCCGGTATCGGCGGCGGCGACGGCATTGACGGGGCGGATCTTACCATCAACGGCGGCTACATCGAGGCCTATGGCGGCGATGACGCAGCCGGTATCGGCGGCGGCGAAGGCGGCAACGGCGGCACGGTGACCATCACCGGCGGCTATGTCTATGCCAAAGGCGGCTGGGAATACGGCGCCGGCATCGGCGGCGGCCAGGACGGCAAAGGTGCGAACGTCACCATCACCGGCGGCACGGTCGTCGCGCAGGGCGGAGAAGACAAGACGGGCCGCCGGGCCATCGGCCCGGGTACAGGCAGTGACGACTACGGTTCGCTCACCCTCGGCGACAACATGATGGTGAGCTCGGAGCGTATGGCCAATGTGGACGAGCGGAAGAACATGTGCTGGTACCGCACGCGGGTCCGCGTCGAGCCCTGCACGCATCCCGGCCACACCGCCGAGGACTGCCCGTACCACAAGCGCGACTGACCCCTTGCGCGTCTTTTAATTAATCACTACTTTTGTAGTGACCTCGGTTCCGCAATGCATTACAATAAAGTCATATCATGGAAAAATTGAACAGGACTACAGCAAAGGCCAAAACCTACACCGAAAAAGTCATTCAGTTCGGAGAGGGTAATTTTCTCAGGGCCTTTATCGATTGGATCATCTGGAAAACAAACCAGAAGACGGATTTCAATGCATCGGTAGTTGTGGTCCAGCCTATTGACAAGGGAAGGGTGGATGTGCTCAACGAGCAGGATGGACTCTACCATCTCAATCTTCAGGGCATCGATGAGGGGAAAGCTGTGGACAGCATCGAAATGATTGATGTCATAAGCCGGGGAATCAATCCATATGTCGACTTCCAGGAGTATCTCAAGCTGGCGGAACAGCCAGAGATGCGTTTCGTTATTTCGAATACGACAGAGGCCGGAATAGAGTTCAATCCAGACTGCAAATTGGATGATACGCCCGCCCTCTCATATCCTGGCAAGCTCACACAGCTCCTTTATCACAGATTCCGGCATTTTGCCGGTGACAAGTCGAAGGGCCTTATCATTTTCCCATGCGAACTGATTTTCGAAAACGGAAAGCATCTGAAGGAGTGCATCAGACAGTATATCGATCTCTGGCAGCTCGGAGCGGAATTCTCGGAATGGTTTGACACTGCCTGTGGTGTGTATTCCACCCTTGTGGACCGTATCGTGCCGGGTTATCCGCGTGACAATGCGGCCAGTATCTGCGAGCGGATCGGCTATCAGGACAACCTGCTTGACAAGGCCGAAGTTTTCCATCTTTGGGTGATTGAGGCGCCTCAGGAAGTGGCTTCGGAGTTCCCTGCAGACAAGGCCGGCCTCCATGTCCTCTTTGTCCCGTCAGAGGCTCCGTATCACGAGAGAAAGGTTACGCTCCTGAACGGACCTCATACCGTCCTCTCTCCTGTCGGGTATCTCAGCGGCCTCGATACTGTCAAGGAATGCTGTGAGGATGAGCTCATCGGCCGGTTCGTCGACAAAGTGATGTTCGAAGAGCTTCTTCCTACCCTGAATCTTCCTCAGGATGATCTCCTCAAGTTTGCCCATGATGTAAAGGACCGTTTCGTCAACCCTTACGTGAAGCATTTCGTGACCAGCATCATGCTCAACTCGTTCCCGAAATTCAAGACCCGTGATCTCCCCGGGCTCAAGACTTACCTGGAACGCAAGGGCGAACTCCCTAAGGGACTCGTCCTGGGACTTGCCGGCATCTGCACGTACTATAAGGGCGGAAAGAGGGGAGATGATGAGATTGTCCCGAATGACGATGCGGCCATCGTAGCGCTGTTAAAGGACCTTTGGGCTACTTCGGATACTGCGGCGGTGGCCAAGGGTGTCCTTGCGGCTTCGGACCTCATCTGGGGCGAGGATCTCAACCTGATCCCAGGTCTTACTGACATGCTTGCAACCGACCTTGCTCTTATCCAGGCAGCGGGAATGCGCGCTGCAGTCGCTTCAATCCTTTAAAGGGAGATCAGGTGTCGAAGTACATAAGAATCAATCCGTCTGACAATGTCGCAGTCGCCCTGGAGCCGCTGGCTTCGGGTACTGTCATTGCGTTGCCGGACGGCAAGGTCGTCTTGAAAGAAGATGTGCCGGCAGGGCACAAAATAGCCCTTAAGGACCTGTCTGAAGGGGATAACGTGATCAAGTACGGATATCCGGTAGGCCATGTGACGCGTGATGTCGCCGTTGGCACGTGCATTGATCACAACTGCTTGAAAACGAATCTGGAAGGCCTGCTCGAGTATAGCTACGAGCCTGCGCTCACGGAAATCCGCCCAACTGCCCCAAGGACTTTCAGGGGCTTCAGAAGGCAGGATGGACAGGTCGGTGTCAGAAACCAGCTTTGGATCATTCCTACGGTCGGATGCGTGAACGGAGTCGCACAGGCGATTGCGGAGAAACTGCGGGAAGAGAAAGCAGGATGCATGGGCTCGGTGGATGCTATCGTTGCATTCCCTCATAACTACGGCTGCTCGCAGCTTGGCGATGACCACCAGAATACAAGGAACATCCTTGCAGACATGGTCCATCATCCCAACGCCGGTGGTGTGCTGATTGTATCCCTCGGCTGCGAAAACAACCAGCTGGGACCGTTTATGGAATGGGTGGGGGAGATGGATGCTGCCAGGGTAAAAACCATGGAGACCCAGAAGATCGAGGGAGATGAAACCGCGGTGGGGCTGGAACTGGCTCGCAGCATCTTTGCTGTCTGCTCGAAAGACGAGCGCACGGATATTCCCGTGAGTGAATTGAAGATAGGCCTCAAATGCGGCGGCTCCGACGGGCTTTCCGGCATAACCGCCAATCCGCTGCTGGGTCGTTTCAGCGACTGGATCGTGTCTCAGGGGGGAACGACGGTCCTGACCGAAGTGCCCGAGATGTTCGGGGCGGAAACCATCCTGATGAACCGTTGTCAGGATAAAGAAACTTTTGAGAAGACCGTCAGGCTCATCAATGACTTCAAGGAATATTTCATCAAGAATGAGCAGCCTGTTTACGAGAATCCTTCCCCGGGGAACAAGGCTGGCGGCATCTCCACGCTCGAAGAGAAATCATTGGGCTGTACCCAGAAATGCGGATGCAGCATCGTGCGGGATGTGCTCCTGTACGGAGAGCGTCTCAGTAAAAAAGGATTGAATCTCCTCAGCGCTCCGGGCAACGACCTCGTGGCGAGCACCGCCCTTGCGGCAAGCGGATGTCAGATCGTCCTTTTCACAACCGGACGGGGCACTCCGTTCGGAAGTTTCGTGCCTACCATGAAGATTTCCTCAAACAGCACCCTTGCCAAGAGGAAACCGGGATGGATTGATTTCAACGCCGGTACCATTGCCGAGGATGAGCCTCTTGATGCGGTTTCCGAGCGGTTTATAGAATTCGTGCTGCAGGTGGCAGAGGGCCTGCCTGTGCAGAGCGAAAAGAATGGAATTCGGGAAATCGCGATATTCAAAACAGGCGTCACGCTATAACGCGCTGATACATATCGTAAAAGAAACAGATATGAAATACAATCAATTGGGTAATACGGGAATGAAGATATCCGAACTGTCGTTCGGAGCGTCTTCGCTCGGCGGAGTATTCCATACCATTAAAGAATCCGAGGCTGTCGAGGCTGTTTTTGCGGCTGTCGATGGAGGCATCAACTTCATCGACGTCTCTCCTTACTATGGCCATTATAAGGCGGAGACCGTGCTTGGAAAGGCCCTGAAAGACATCCCGAGAGAAAAATATTACCTTTCAACTAAGGTCGGTCGCTATGGCAAAGACGGCGTGAACATTTGGGATTACTCGGCAAAACGCGCTGTCGAAAGCGTATATGAAAGTATGGACAGGTTGAATATTGACCATATCGATCTCATCAATGTCCACGATATCGAGTTCTCGGATCTCAACCTTGTTTGCAATGAGACGCTTCCTGCACTCTGTGAGCTGCGCGAAAAGGGGATTGCCGGTCATGTCGGGATCACCGACCTCCAGCCCGAGAATCTCAAATGGGTGATCGAGCATGTGGCTCCCGGCACCGTAGAATCGGTTCTCTGTTTCTGCCACTACTGTCTGAACGACGATCTGCTTACAGAATACTTTGATTTCTTCGAATCCCGTGGAATAGGCATCATAAACGCGTCTCCGCTGTCCATGGGCCTGCTTTCGTCCCGGGGCGTCCCGGACTGGCACCCTGCGCCCAAAGCCCTGGTGGAGGCATGCTCAAGGGCGGCCAAGTTCTGCGAGCAGAAGGGATATCCCATTGAAACGTTGGCCGTTCAATACTCCCTGAGCAGCCCGCATATCGCCAGCACGCTGTTCAGTTCGGCGAACCCTGCCAACGTGAGAAAGAATATCGAGATCGCCGGGAAGCAAGCCGATCCGGAACTGGTACGCGAGGTAAAAAGCATCATCGGCGACCAGTTGCGCGTGAGGTGGAAGAACTCCTGATTCCGTAAGCCATCACAATGGCGAAACAGATCATCGGCAATATGAACGAGATATTGACCGATGGAATCCCCATGATGGCGTGCGGTACGTCGATTATCCTGGCCTGGAACGGCGGTAGGACGCTTCCTCCCAGAATGGCCATGATGAGCCCGGCGGCGCCGAATTTAGCGTCGTCTCCCAGACCGTCCAGCGCGATTCCGTAGATGGTCGGGAACATCAGGGACATGCATGCGCTGACAGCGACCAGGGAATAGAGTCCCAGGCGGTTCTGGAAGAAGATTACGCCCAGGGTGAAGAAGATGGCCGCGGCGGCGAATATCGACAGCAGTTTCCCTGCCTTGATGTACTTGAGCAGGTAGGTGCAGATGAAACGGCTTGCGCAGAAGATGGCCATGGCTATGATGTTATAGCGCTGCGAGAGCACCTCGGCGGCCTGTTCTTCCATTCCTTCGAGCATGAATACTCTCGTGCCGTACTGGATGATAAAGGTCCAGCACATGATCTGCGCACTTACATAAAAGAACTGTGCGATAACGCCTTCGCGATAGTGCCTGATGCCGAAGATTCGCTTGAGGGTCGCCCAGAAATCCATTGTGTGCACGGTATCGCCATTTTTGGGCATGCGCGTAAGCAGAATCAGCGCGAACATCGCGGTAATCACGATTCCGATAATGACGTAAGGCTTCACCAGTACGCCCAGGTCGGCCTGCTTGACAAGCTCGAATTCGGCGTCGGAAAGCTTTGCTCGGGCGGCGGTGTCCATCGGGTTCAGCTTTGCCTGGATGAAGTTCATGGCCACGAACATTCCACAGAGTGAACCGATAGGATTGAAAGCCTGCGCAAGGTTCAGGCGGCGTGTGGCCGTCTCTTCCGATCCCATGGACAGAATGTACGGGTTGCAGCTGGTCTCCAGGAAGGAAAGACCGCATGTGAGGATGAAGTAGGCGATAAGGAACGGGTAATAGCTGCCCGTCATCTTGGCAGGAATGAACATGAAAGCGCCGAGCGCATACAGCCCCAGTCCAGTAAGGACGCCGGCTTTATAGGAGTATTTCCGGATGAAGATGGCAGCCGGGAAGGCCATGGCGAAGTATCCTCCGTAGAAGGCAACCTGTACCAGTGTGCCGTCGGTCACGCTCATGCGGAAGATTTTGCTGAACGCCTTCACCATCGGGTTGGTGATATCGTTGGCAAAACCCCACAGCGCGAAGCAGGATGTGATGACGATGAAGGGGAGAATCAAACTGACCCCGTCCTTGCTCAAGAGGGAACTTTTGTGTGTGCTGTCTTTCATGGGCCTGCGTTTCAATTAATTATTCGTCCATCTTCAATAAAATCCTGAACACCTTGCCGGGAGCGGAATTCCAGGCTTCCAGTGCATCTTGGGCCGTATCAAATGTCACGATTCTGGAGATCATCCCGTCCACCTTTCCCGGGTTTGCCTTCAGGAATCTTATGACCGCTTCAAAGTCGGCGGGAAGGGCGTTGCGGGACCCTCTGATGTCCAATTCCTTTTGCACGAACAGCCTGGTCGCAAAGGAAACCTCCGATTTTGAATATCCGATGCAGATCACTCTTCCGGTAAAGGCGACCTCATCCACGGCGAGCCTGTACGTGACCGGGCTGCCCACCGCCTCAATCACGACGTCCGGACCGTTCCCGCCGGTGACAGACATGAGTCGCTCGTGATAGTCCGGGCTCAGTGTGTTGACCGTATATGTCGCCCCCATCTGCTTTGCAAGGGCAAGTTTATCATCATCGACATCGGCCGCGATAACAATGGCACCTCTTTGCGCCGCGCGAACCACGGCACCCATGCCGACCATGCCGCAGCCTATCACCATGACGGTGTCATTGTCGGTGACTTCGGCCCTGCCGACGGCGTGAAAGCCCACGCTCATAGGCTCAATAAGAGCCATCTCTTCCTGCGTCAGTCCTTCCGTGGGGATGATCTTGGTCCAGGGCAGGGCCATATACTCGCGCATCGCACCATCCCGCTGCACGCCGAGTGTCTGATTGTCCCGGCATGCGTTGGGCCTGCGATTCTTGCAGGAAGGGCAGATACCACAACTTGTATATGGATTGACGGTGACAGACATTCCCGGCTTGATGAAATCCGGGACTTCCGCCCCTGTGGATACTACGGTGGCGGAAACTTCATGCCCGGGGATCACAAAAGGCTTGGCCATTGCATTCATTCCGCGGAAAGTGTTGAGGTCCGACCCGCAGAAACCTACGTACCGCATCTTGAGGAGAACCTCCTGGTCTCCGACGGGGGGCATAGGCAGGTCTATTACCTTGACCTCTCCCGGAGCGCTGATCTGTAATGCTTTCATTATTCTGACATGTTTTTAATGTATGGAAGGGCAGGGAAGTCCGCAAAGCCGTAAAAGCGCTTCGCGTTCAAGCCGAGGAATGCGGCCTTCTCTTCTTCACGCAAGAGTTTTGTCTTACGGATGAAATCGTATGACATCCTGTATGTTATGGCAGTGATTGTGCGCGGATAATCGGAGCCCCACATCAGTTTGTCGATGCCGACAAGATCCGCCGCTTCGCGAATGGAGCGTACCGCTCCGTCGAAAGGATAGAACTCGCTGTTGAACAGCCAGGTAATACCTCCCGACTCGATATAGATGTTCTCGCAGAGGGCCAGTTTGATCTGCTCCAGCCAACCCGGTGTCGTCACCATCCCGAAGTGTCCTATCGCGATTTTCAATGAAGGGAATTCCCGGGCGATTTCCTTGACTTCCGGGATCTGGTGATTGTCTTCGTGCAGGCAGAGGGAGAGGAACATGCCGTTCTTCTGCATTTCGGCGAACATCTGCATCATTTCGTCGGAAGTGAGGCTGCCATGCAATCTGTGACCGGGAATCGCGATGCCCTGAAAATGCTTGCCGCCGATCAGGTCACAGGCGCTCCTGAGAAAGCCCTTTTTGTTGAAGTCGCACATCGCGCATACTTTGAATCTGTCAGGGTATAAAGCTGCGACTTCCTGGAGATACCCGTTCTGAACGCCATCGATGAATTCCTGGACGACAACGGCCCCGGAGACTCTGGCGTAATCCATATTGGAAAGAAAGACCTCGGCGGAATTGCGGCCGTCGATCATGAATGGCGGCAGCATCTGGACCTCCTCCCCGAAGAAATCGGAACGTCCGTTGCGCAGGGTCCTTACGGGTTTGCCGTCGACGATGGTGTCCTGCTTCAGCCAAAGATGCGAATGCGCATCAATGATTGTCATGAATTCTTCCTTCTGCATAAAGTGTCTCTTGTGCTAAGATTCAACACCTTCCGCTAAGATAGTGTTTTGATGGCAGAGTGCAAAACTTTTCCGCGAGGTCTTGCGCAAAAATTGTCGCGCCCGTCCCTTTCGCACCGGGAGCACGCAAAAGCGCCCCAGCGTATGCTGAGGCGCTTGCGTGCTCCCTTAGGGGCTCGAACCCTAGACACCCTGATTAAGAGTCAGGTGCTCTACCAACTGAGCTAAGGAAGCAATATTGTCAAACGAAAGCTCGTTCACTCTTGTGACCCGTTCGGGGCTCGAACCCGAGACCCCAACATTAAAAGTGTTGTGCTCTACCAACTGAGCTAACGAGTCCTCCGTTTTGGGATTGCAAAGGTAGACCAATCTTTGGAATTCTCCAAACTTTTTTGCAATTTTTTATCGCTTTTTGAAAACGGGAATGACAATGAGCATGAAAAAAGCTTAACTTTGAGAACCATGAAACGTTTATCCCTCCTTTTCCCCATCCTTGTGCTCCTGGCCGCAGCATGTACGCGCTCCCAGGATACCCTCGATCTGTCCGGCACCTGGCAGGTGAGCCTGGACAGCCTGGCTACATTCCAACCCATGAATCTGCCCGGCACGACCGATGACGCCGGACTGGGCACCCCCAACACGTTGGAGCCCGCCATCACGGGCCCGCAGATCCAGCGCCTGACCCGTAAGCATTCCTTCATCGGCGAGGCTTTCTACCAACGTGAGATTACGATCCCGCAGTCAATGGCAGGCAAGCCGCTGGCTCTCATGCTGGAACGCGTGATCTGGACGAGCGCCGTCTGGGTGGACGGCAAGCAGGTTCCCGGCATCGAGGAGAGCCTGACCACCCCGCACCGCCATCTGATCCCGGAAGGCCTGGCGGCAGGCAAGCACACCCTGATGATCCGCATTGACAACCGCCAGAAGTACAACGTGAACCCTTCGCTGCTGGCTCATGCCTACACCAACGACACCCAGATCATCTGGAACGGCGTCCTCGGCGAGATCTCGCTGACCGCCCTGGAGCCGGTCGAAGTGGCCCAGGTGGACGTGTATCCTGACGCGGCGGCGAAGACGGCACGGGTCCGCACCCTGCTGGTGCGCCACAGCCCGGACGTGGCCGACGCGACGCTGATCTACCACGCCGGCGGTCCCGCCTCCCGGCAGGAAGTCAAGCTGACAGGAGACACGACGGCGGTCGAATACGACCTGAAACCCAAGGATGTGAAACTATGGGACGAGTTCTCCCCGAACCTCCGGACCCTGACCGTCCGCTGCGGTGACGGTTTCCGTACCGTCAAGTATGGCATGCGTGACTTCAAGCGGGTCAAGGACCATATCGAGGTCAACGGCCGGCGGATCTTCCTCCGCGGCACGCTCAACTGCTGCGTGTACCCGCTGACCGGCACGCCGCCCCTCGACGAGAAGGGGTGGGAGAAGGAATTCAAGGTCTGCCAGGAATGGGGCCTGAACCATATCCGTTTCCACTCCTGGTGCCCGCCGGACGCCGCTTTCCGTGTGGCCGACCGCCTGGGTCTCTACCTGCAGGTGGAACTCCCCGACTGGGCGCGTAACATCGGCCAGCCGGACATGAACCATTTCCTCAAGTCCGAGTATGACCGCATCATTGCTGCCTACGGCAACCATCCTTCCTTCTGCATGCTGACCTGCGGCAACGAACTCGACCGCGGATACGAGTGGCTCAACGACATGCTCCGCTACATGAAGAAGGCAGACCCGCGCCACCTCTATTCCAACTCCACGTACTCGATGGGCACCGGCCACAAGGGCTATCCCGAGCCCGAGGACCAGTTCATGGTGGCCTCCCGGACCTATCTGGGACAGATCCGCGGCCAGGACTACATCGACTCCCGGACGCCGGATTTCACACAGGATTTCTCGCCGTATACCGCGGACTTCGACCTGCCGCTGATCTCGCATGAGGTCGGCCAGTACTCCGTGTTCCCGCACATGGCTGAGATTGACAAGTATACGGGCGTGTTGGATCCCCTGAACTTCAAGGGTATCCGCAACGTCATGGAATCCAAGGGCCTGCTGGATAAGGCGGAGGACTGGACGATGGCCTCCGGGCGGCTCGGGGCCATCCTCTACAAGGAAGAGATCGAGCGTGCGCTCCGCACCCCGCGCCTGAGTGGCTTCCAGCTGCTGGGCCTGCAGGATTTCAGCGGCCAGTCCACGGCCCTGGTCGGACTCGTGGACGCCTTCTGGGACAACAAGGGTCTCGTGAGCCCCGAGTGGTTCCGTCAGGCCTGTTCCCCCGTGACCCCGCTGGCACGTTTCTCCAAGCCCTGGTGGGCGGAGGATGAACTGTTCACCGCCAGCGTGGAGATAGCCAATTACGGCCCGAAAGACCTGACGGCCGACGTGGTCTGGGCCCTGCGCGACGGTTCCAGGACCGTCGCTTCCGGCAGCTTCAAGGACCAGGATCTGGCGACTGGCTGCAATTCCGTGCTGACCGAGCGCATCGAAGTCCCCCTGAAGGACTTCTCCGAGCCGGCGCAGCTGACCCTGGAAGTGGGCCTGAAGGGCACGGAATGGAAGAACAGTTGGCATATCTGGGTCTATCCGGATAACCGTGAAGAGGACCTGGGCGAGGTGACGCTGGCCCGCACCATGGAAGAGGCATTGCCCGTCCTCCAGAAGGGAGGCACGGTGCTGCTCAACCCGGTGCCGGAGACCGTGCGCGGAGAGAAGGGCAAGTTCGTTCCAGTGTTCTGGAGTCCGGTATTCTTCCCGCGCGAGGCGGGCACGATGGGCCTGCTCTGCGACCCGTCCCATCCGGCCCTCGCCGGTTTTCCGACCGAAATGCACAGCGACTGGCAGTGGTGGTGGCTGACCAAGCATTCACGGGCCATCAACCTGGACAAGATGCCTGGCGCTGCCTCGATCGTAGAAGCGGTGGATAACTTCACGCAGAACCGTCGTTTGGCCTATGTCTTTGAGACCCAATGCGAAAGCGGACGCTTGCTGTTCTGTGCCATGGATCTGATGGGGGAGGAAGCGGCAGAGCGCTCCGATGTACAAGCCCTGCGTAGCAGCTTGCTCGCGTACATGAATTCCCAGGCTTTCAAGCCCACAGGGCGTACGGCGCCGGGGGACTTGGAAGAGCTGTTCCGCCAGGAAGATCCGTTTGCCTGGTGGCGCGAGTTCTTCGGACGCCCGGGTGCGAACGCCGGTGCGGCTCCGGACTGGACGCATGAGCCCGGGCGCGTAGTCCCTGCGCCCGGCAATCCGCCCCGCCAGGGACGCTGATCAGAGAAGTTCGGATAATTGCTGGTAGAACTGCTTGCTGACCGGGATGGAAGCCACCTCGGGATGCAGCAGTTCTGCCGTTATCATCCCTTCCTTGTTCTTGCTCAGCATCTTCACGTACTTCGGATTGACGTAGAAGGAGCGGTGGCAGCGGACCAGGCCGTGGTTGGCGACGGTATGCTCCACACTCTTCATGGAGGCCCGGAGCATGAATTCCTTGACGCGGTCCGCATCCATGTAGCGGATGATGATGTAGTTGGCGTCTGCCTGGATGCAGATGATCGCAGCCGGGTCGATGGTGAGCTTGAGGCGCTTGTGCTCGTCGTAGAACTTGACCAGGGTTTCCGCAGGTTCGGCATTGAGGTCAGCATCCTTGTTGAGGATCACCTGCATCATGCAGAGGAACAGGTACGGGTAGATGAGGATCAGGTAGGCATGCTTGAAACTGGTCGACAGGGCGACGAAGTAATTGAACTGGCCTGCATGGAACAGGGTGGAGTACAGGGCCATGAAACAGGAGAAGACGAATGCTTCCCCGATGCACCAGACCACATAATGCCACCACTTGAAGGGGATATGCTTGTACAAGGCGCTGAAAACGAGCCTCGTCAGGGCCAGGATGGCCATCAGGATACAGGCCAGCATGATGAAGTGGAAACCGAAACTCATCCCGCCGGTTTGGTAGAACTCCTTCATCCGGAAAGGATCGTAGAGGAAACAAAACCCTACGAAAAAGGTCGGAAGCAAGAACACGTAAAGAAGCTGTGAGCGGTAGGTCTTGCCTATTCTGAGCTGTGTATTCATATGGGATAAACGACCGGTTTTTCAATTTTCGTCCCAAAGTTAGCCCCTTTTTTCCGCAATTCAAGCTTTTCGTCACTTTTTTTGTCCGCCGGTTCCATTGTTTTGCGCGCGCGATGGGAAGAATCTAAATTTGCACCGCCGAAGGAACAGGACCCGGTCTTGGATTCACCCCTCCCAAGGGGATTTTACCCACGGGGATGCCGTTTTTGGCCACAAATATCCGGTTTGTTTCATCCGGTTGGAAAATAAAGGATAAATTCGCAGCCGTAAAATCTAAACACAAAGAAATGATCGAGATTGACAATTTCATCAAGCTCTTCGAAAGAGCCGTCCGCGAAAGCTGGGACCGCCCGGCGCTGACTGACTTCCGCAAATCCACCATCAGCTACCGCGAACTCGCGGAGCGAATCGAAACCCTGGACCTCATCTGGAAGAAGGCCGGCCTCAGACGCGGCGACAAGATTGCCATCAATACCCGTCCCTGCGCCCTGGGAGCTTCCGTCTTCTATACAGCCGTCAGCAAGGGATATGTGGCCGTCCAGCTCTACAACGCCTTCACTCCGGCCGATACGCAGAAGCTGGTCAACCACTCCGACAGCAAGATCCTCTACACGGAGAAGCGCACTTTCAGCGTGATGGATTTCGAGCAGATGCCCCAGGTACTCTGTGCCATCGACTGCGCTACGGGGGAGGTGCTCGCCAGCCGCGAGGGCGTGGGCGAGCTCTATGCTGCCGGCAGCCGGATCCTCGCTGAGAAGTACCCGGCCGGCATGCAGCCGTCCGACTTCAAGGTGGCCGACATGGATCTCGATGAGGTCTGCGCCATCCTCTATACCTCCGGCTCTACCGGCAACCCGAAGGGCGTGATGCTGACCTACCGCAACTACACGGCCAACGTCCAGGCCATTACTCCGGGATTCCCGTTCCACAAATGGGAGAACTACCTGAGCTTGCTGCCGCACGCCCACAGCTTCGGCCTGATGTGCGACGTCGTGATCCCGCTGACCCTCGGCATGCACGTCACCGTCCTTGGCGTCCCGCCGATCCCGATGAATGTCCAGGAGGCGCTGATGCAGGTCAAGCCCCGCATCTTCTACGGAGTTCCCCTCATCTTCGTCAAGCTCATCGACTACATCCTCGGTTCCGACATCCACAGCCCGGAAGGACAGGAGAAGTTCAAGGACTACAAGAACCATCCGGAGTTCTGCAAGAAACTCTACGACAAGCTGATGTCCGAGACCGGCGGCAAGATCGAGGTCTTCGCCACCGGCGGCTCTGCCATCCCTTCCGAGGTGGAGTCCCTGCTGGTCTACAAGCTCCAGGTCCCCTTCATCACGGGTTACGGCCTGACGGAGCTGGCCCCGATCGTCTCCTACGGCAAGGTAGGCAGCTATGTTCCCAAGTCCTGCGGTGAGTATCTCCCCGAGGTGATGGAACTTCGCATCGACTCCCCGGATCCGGAGAATATCGCCGGAGAACTCTACGTCAAGGGCGATGTCGTGTTCGTCGGTTATTACAAGAATCCCGAAGCCACCGCGGAAGTCCTCCGGGACGGCTGGTTCCGCACCGGGGACATCGGTACGGTGGACAAGAACAATAATGTTTTCCTGCTGGGACGCAGCAAGAACATGATTCTTTCCGAGAGCGGACAGAACGTCTATCCCGAGGAGATCGAGGTGATCCTCAATGAGTTGCCTTACGTGGCCGAATCCATCGTCCTCCAGCGCGAGCACCGGATCGTGGCCCTGATCGTCCCGAACATGGATGCCCTGGACAAGGCCGGCATCGGCGCGGACGGGCTCGAGGCCATCATGCGCCAGAACATCGTCGCGCTCAACAACAAGCTGCCCGGCTACTCCGCGGTCAACGATTTCGAGCTCCGCTTCGAGCCGTTCTCCAAGACCCCGAAAGGCAGCATCCGCAGATTCATGTATAAATAATGGAAGAAAGAAGAGTCGTCATCACCGGCACCGGCGTCATCTCGCCGGTCGGCAATGGTACGCAGCCGTTCTGGTCCGCCCTCAAGGCGGGCCGCTGCGGCATCAGCGAATACCCTGAACTGGAGGCCTGGGGCCTTCCCGTCCGCGTGGCGGGCGTGGTCCGGGATTTCAATCCCGTGGCCTATGGCCTGACCCCCAAGGAGACCAAGCGCAACGACCGTTTCTGCCTCTTCGCGCAGGCGGCTGCCGCCCAGGCGATGCAGGAGAGCGGCCTGGAGGCCGGTACCAATATCGAGCCCGAGCGGCTCGGTGTCTACATCGGCACCGGCATCGGCGGCATGCAGACCTTCATCGACCAGACGAAGGTGATGCTCGAAGACGGCGCCGACCGCGTCTCACCGCTGTTCATCCCCAAGATGATCGGCAACATCGCTGCCGGCAACATCGCCATCCGCTATGGCGCCGAGGGCGCCAACCTCACGACGGCGGCGGCCTGCGCCTCCAGTACGCAGTCGGTCGGTGAGGCTTTCCGCGCGGTGCGCTTCGGCTTTGCCGACGCCGTCATCGCCGGAGGTACGGAAGCCGTCCTCAATCCGCTGGCTTTCGGCGGCTTCGTCAGTGCCCACGCACTGACGCACGCCGCGGACCCGCTCCACGCCTCGCTGCCGTTCAGCGCCGAGCGCGGCGGTTTCGTGATGGCCGAAGGGGCGGCGGTGCTCATCCTCGAAGAGTATCAGCATGCGCTCAGCCGCGGGGCGGCGATCCTCGCCGAGGTGACGGGCTACGGCAATTATTGCGACGCCCATCACCCCACGGCACCCCGGCCGGACGGAGTCCCCGCATCGCGGGCCATCCGCGACGCCCTGGTGCAGTCCGGCTACAGGGCAGGGGAGGAGCTCTATATCAACGCCCATGGCACGGGAACGCTGCTCAACGACAAGACGGAGACGCTTGCCATCAAGCTGGCCCTCGGCGAGGAGGATGCACGCCGCGCCTCCATCAGCAGCACCAAGTCCATGACCGGCCATATGATCGGCGCCACGGGCGCCGCGGAGATCCTTGCGAGTGCGTTGGCGCTGCGCGACGGGATCATCCCGCCGACCATCGGCCTGACCAGCCCCGACCCGGAATGCGACCTGGACTACACGCCGCTGACTGCGCGGGAGCGTCCCGTCACCGTGGCTGTGTCCAACTCCCTGGGCTTCGGCGGCCATGACGCCAGCGTGGCCCTGCGCAGATTCGATTATTAACCCATCACCAGACAATGAACAGAGAAGAAATAAAGGAATTCCTCCCGCACCGCGAGCCGATGCTGCTCGTAGACTGGACGGAAGGCAACGAAGAAGGCATCAAGGCCACATACCATGTCACCGGGGAGGAGTGGTTCCTCCGCGGCCACTTCCCGGATTTCCCGGTGGTGCCGGGCGTCATCCTCTGCGAGATCATGGCGCAGTCCTGCACCATGATCCTGGGCGAGAAGCTGAAAGGCCATACCCCTTTCTATGCCGGTCTTGACAAGGTGCGCTTCAAGCAGATGGTGCGCCCCGGCGACACCATCGAGGTGACGGCCAAGCCTATCGCCATCCGCGGCTCGCTCTATGTCATCGGAGCCGAAGCCAAGGTGGACGGCAAGCTCGCCAGCAAGGGCGAACTGACCTTTTACCTGATGGAGAACGAAAAGCTGTAGTTTTTACTATCTTTGTGCAAAATCACGATGCAATGAAAAGACTACCGATTCTCCTGTTGCTGGCGCTGTGTGCCTGTGCGCCGAAAGCAAAGACCTACCTCTGGAACGAGGCGGACGCGACCGTTGACCGCGCTGTCTATGACGAGCAGTACAAACTGAACCAGGCCGAGTGGGACGCCGTGTTCGCGTGGCTCGCCAAGCCCGAGACCAAGACCCTGCCTGCCGGACGCTACGACATCACGGACCAGACCTACGCAACCGTCCAGATCGACAGCACGCGCCTGACGATGAATTACGAAGACCACCACAAGCGGATCGACCTCTTCTATATCGTCGAGGGGACGGAACTCATCAACGTGACCAAACCTGAGAACATGGTCGAGCCGGGTGCCTACAACGAATCCCGCGACGCGGCCTATTCCCGCACCGCCACGGATTCCACCCCGGTCGTGCTGACCCCGGGCCAGTACGTCATCCTCTTCCCGTCCGACGCCCACCAGCCGATGCTGGCACCGGACGGCAAGCCGGCCCCGATCCACAAGATCGTGGCCAAGATCCCTTTTGTCCAGCCTGAATAGGTAAAGGACGCGCGCCGCGTCAGCGGCGGGGCCATCCCGGCGGATCCGGCACCCTCACGGGCGGATCCGCCGGGATGTCGTATGCCTCCGGCAGCGGTGTCGGATGACTGACTTCGAAGCGGGCGTCGTCCGTCAGGAACTCCGCAATCGGCAGTTTCGCCTCGCGGATCCCTTCCACTAGGCAGCGGGCGAGCAGATAACCGCCATAGGTATTGGTATGCAGACCGTCTACATAGGCCTTGCGGGCCGCTTCCGGTCCGAGGGCCTCCACGAGCTTGATGCTCATGGCGTTGAGGTCGATGAAAGCGCATTCCGCCAGCTCGGCGGCCTCGCGGGCCCCCTGCGGGTACTCCCCGAGGCCGGCGGTGTTGAGCGCTCCGGTCCGGATGTCGATCTTGGTCATCGGCGATACGATGACGGGGATGCCGCCGTGGCGCTTGACCTCCAGGGCGTCGGTGGCCAGTTCCCATTTGTAGTCGGTCAGGGCCTCGGAATGGGTGCGGACCCATTCCCCGGCCTGGTCGTCCAGGGGCCACATGGCGTCGTGTCCGCGGGCGTTGAGGTCATTGTGGCCGAACTGGATGAAGACGTAGTCGCCGGGCTGGATCAGTTCCATCACCTTGTCCCAGCGCCGCTGGAAGCGGAATCCCTTGGCCGTCTGGCCGGACTCGGCGTGGTTGGCCACCACGACCGGGAGCCGGAACCAGCGGGTCAGGTGCTGGCCCCAGGTGCCATAGGGCTCCGTGACCTGGTCCGTGACCGTGGAGTCCCCGATCAGGAAGAGGGTGACCGCGTCGTCGACCGGAGCGATCTTGACGGCGCAGACGCAGGGATGCGCGTCGCTGAACGTTAGGGTCAGCCGGTCGTCCCAGGTGTTGGTGACGGGCAGGTCCGTGTCCGGGTCCCATTCGCGGACGTCGAACTTGATGGCGTTGCCCTGCGAGAGGGTGTTGTGGCGGATGTTGACCCCGAAATCCAGCCGCTTGATCTCGCGCGGAGCCGTGCGTACGCGCTCCAGCATCAGGCGGCGCTCCTCGGCTTTGACGGTCGTGCAGGAAGTGCCTTCCGGGTCTCCCAGGATCACGGTCACGCGGTAATTGCCTTCCGGCAGGCGGACGGAGAACTTGAACGGCGCATCGGAAGTGATGAAATCGCCGGTGACGGGGTCCCCGCCCGGAAGGCCGGTCGCACGGTTGGGCATCACGTCGAAACCGTAGCCGCGCGCGGCGTCATAGAGCATGTCGGGCGTGATGCCCATCCAGCCGTCAGCCACCGGCCCCGGGCCGAAATCGAATCGCCAGGATTGTCCCCGGGCGGGAAGCGCCAGGGACACGGCCAGGCAGCCGGCGAGGAGCAGGTGTTTGAGCGTCATGGTCAGTCGGCCAGTTCGAGGCGGATGTAGTCGTACAGGATGCCGGAGTTGAGCGATCCGGCGGGGACGGTGAGCGTGAGCTCGTTCCAGCCTTTCCTGAGGCTGCGGGCGTCGAAGCGGAAGTCCGTCTCATACCAGATGCCGTGCGAGCCGTGGCGGGTGATGACCCCGTCCCGGGTCTGCTGCAGGGGCACGTTGCCGGCGGGCCGGCCGTTGACGGTCACGTTCAGTGCCGGGGCGGCCGTGCCGCAGATGGCCAGCCGCAGGTCCGCCTGAGCACGGGCGGAAGGGGCTGCGTCAAGTTGGAAACGGATGCGGTAAGGCGTGGCGCGGCCGGCACCCATGATGCCGAAGAACGGCAGGACCTTGACGTCCGGGTCGGTATTGTGCGGCACGTGCAGATACGGCCAGTCACTGCGGAAATTGCTCTCTCCGACCGTATAGACGATATCCTTGGGGAATTCCTTGGCGTATTTGAGGACCACTTCCGGATCGCGGAAGGCCGTCCCCATGGCGAACTCGGAACCGTTGCGGTTGGGGATACCGATCTCGAAGACCTGGCGGCCTTCGCGGCGCGGGGTCCAGGCGATGCTGCCCAGGTCCAGCGTCCCGCCGGCCGGCACCTCGATGTCCTTCTTGGTGAATTCGCCCAGCACGCCGTCGGCAAAGGCGACCAGCGTGTAGCGGCCCGGGCGCACGTTCGGCAGCGTGAAGCTGCCGTCCGCGGCGCCGACCGTCCAGAATTGGTAGTGCTTGGCGTCGCGCTGCCAGAAGGCGTCCGGGTCGGTCAGGCCGACATGCAGGCGCTTGAACTCCTTCGGCCCGGCCGGGTCGTCCAGCGCCAGCGTGCCGCTGACGGTGCTGCGGCCGGCCGCCTTGGTGTAGGCGGGGGAGTCCACCCAGTCGTAGGGCCACCTGGCGGCCTCGGCGGCAGCCTCGGCGCGCGCGTCGGCGTAGATGGCTTCGTGGTCAGCGCCCTCGGTGAGGTAGATGACGAACGGGCCGATGACCTTCTCCCAGGCCTCGCCGTCGGCGACGACCACCTCGGCACCGCCGTAGTGGCTGCTGCGCCAGTAATTGAGGATACAGGCGGCAGCGGCTTCATTGGTGTCACGGTGTCCCATGAACTCCACCTTGGTAGGGCCGCCGCTCATGTATTCCATCGAAGGGTTGAGGATGAAGCAGCCGATGCCGTCCGCGGTACTGGACCAGCCGAAAGCCGGATTCTCGGACTGTACGGCCGTGTAGACATATTTGTCGCCGGCGAAGTGGTCCTTGGGATAGTGGAAGTCCACGGACTTGTCCACGCTCATCCAGTCGAAGGTCGGGGCTAGCTTGGCACAGAAGCGGGCCTCGCCGATCGCGGACGCGGGGTAGCTCTCGGGGTGCGTGAAGATGCAGTAGGTATAGACCTTGGCCGCACCGTCCTCGACGGCATAGCGGATCTCGACGTCCGCGGCGAACTGCCCGTCGGGCGAAGCGCCGGGGCCTGTGCCCATCCTGCGCCCCTCGGAGATGCCCTTGACGGACACCTCGGCGCGCTTGCGGCCGTTGCGGGCCGGGTTGATGGTCACGCTGGCGACGGCGTCGCGCGTGTCGCGAGGGCCCATCGCGTCATGGGACCAGAAGCCGTACTGGTGGTCGGTCATGCCGGGATTGAGGCCGTGCGGGTTGGCGCCCGGCGGGTCCAGCACGAGGTCGGGACGGCCTTCGGCGTCCATGCGGGTGGCGAGCATCTCCTGCCCTTTGTACTGCAGGGAGACCAGGTCGCCTGAGGCCTTGGCCACGACGGCGGTGACGAGACCGTTGCCCAGGGTGTAGGTCTGGTCGTCTTCGGTGAGGGTGACATGCCCCCGGTTGCAGGAACAGGTGAGGGCGGCGCCCAGGAGCAGGGCCGCGAAGAAATGGAGCACAGTGCTTTTCATCGGGATATTTTGGCTATAACGGTTGATTCAATGGACTAAGTTACGGAAAATGTGTGTAAAAACCTAATGTTCCTTCAACCAGGCAATCAGCGGGATCTGGGTTTGCAGGGTCAGCCGCCCGTAATCTTCGGGCTCGCGCAGTTCGAGTTGGACCGGAGACCCGTCAGGGCCGGTGACGACCGGACCGACCCGGCAGGCGGCGCCCTCCCAGGCATAGACTTTCGCGGCGTGTTCCACGGCGGCTCGGACCGCCGCGGGGTCGGCGTCGCGGTCCAGCGACGGCTGGATCACCAGCACGCCGCGCGGGGCCGTCATCGCGATCAGGTCCTCGAAGTCGTAGGGGAGCCTTTCCTCCGCTCCGCGGAAGAATCCCAGCTGCGGGAGCAGGCCGTACAGGTGGCTGTAGCGCGTCATCCCGGACAGGCCGTCCGCGCCGGTGTCGCTGCGCATCGGCGTGAAGCCGCACACCGACACGACGTTGCGGATGCGCCCGTCCAGCGCGGCGGCATAGAGCCCGACCGTGCCGCCCATGGCGAAGCCCATCAGGCTGATACGCTCCGGATCCACAAGGGCATCTGCGGCGAGCGCCGTGACGGCATCCTGCACATCGGTGACCATGCGCCCGAGACGCGACCATTCCGGATAGCGCCCGTAGAAAGGCGCGGATTCGCCGCTGCGGGAGCCGAAGCCCGTCTGGTCGAAGGCCAGTACGGCGAAACCCTCCTTGACCAGCGCCGGAATCGGGTGCGTGTCGGGGTGGTATACCCACATGTATCCCAGCGGGAAATGGTAGCCGTGCAGCCAGATGACCACCGGCAGCTTGGTGCCCTCGGGCGTATCTTTCGGATAATAAAGGTCCCCGCGGATGTTGTCAGGGCCGAAGCTGATGCGGCGCGAGGCCAGGCCTTCGTTGTCGGAGGCGAGCCAGCCGAACTCGGCGATCCCGCGGCTGATGACCCAGGCGGGCACGTCGGGAGCCAGCTGGCCGGCGTTGTAGCGGCCCTGCAGGCTCTCGAGCGGCCCCGGAATCGTCCGGGGGCCGAACATGAAGCCGCCCCGGCCGCTCGCAGGCAGCCTCACGGGCGCCTTGCCGAGCATCTGCCGGACGGCTTCGCGCACATGTTCCTTGCGCTTGTCCCAGTCCCGCTTGTTGCGGGCGACGGGCTCGTCGGCCCGGTGTGCGGGATAATCCGCCAGCCGGACGGAGCGCCCGGCTGCCCAGGCATTCCAGTCCCAGCTGAACAGGGGTTCATATTGCCATTTGCGCGCCGTGCGTCCGAACTGGATGTCGAGGAAGTCCAGACAGGCCTGCATGTCGTTGCCGCCGTGGAATCCGGGGACGCGCAGCAGGCCCAGCCGGTCGGCTGCGCCGTAGCGTTCGTAGACCGGCAGGGAGGCCTCGTAGACGCGCTCCTGCGCCCAGCCGTTGGCCACCTCGTCGTTGAGGCCCCATTCCATCAGCACCGCACGGGGTGCGATCAGGTCCAGCAGCAGGTTGGCGTCCACCGGCAGCCGGTCCTCGCGTCCGCAGAAGAAGCGCAGGTCCGGGATGAACCAGTCGGGGAACATCCGGGTTGTGCTCTCGATGCTCTCTCCGCCGCCGCGTTCCCCGGCGAAGCGCCAGGGGACGAAGCCGCCCACGCCGGTGCTCCCGGCCACCAGGGCGGCGATGCGCTCGTCGAGGGCGGCCGCGATCGCGGCCATCTTGCCATCGCGCGAATAGCCGTAGAGCGCGATTCGGTCCATGTCGACCTCCGGGATGGTCTCGAACCAGTCGAGCACGAGGGAGACCAGCCACGCCCGCCGGGTCAGCGACGAGAAGGTGTAATCCGGGTAGACCTCCCGGATCTGCCGTCCGTCATCCTGGAAATCGCTGCCCGCGAAACCGGCGCTGATGTAGCCGCGCTGCAGCACCGTGTTGCCCAGGCCGCCCAGGTTGGTGGCGAGCATCACGGGGAATTTCTCCCCGGGCTTGCCCTCGGGGATGGTCACGCTGGCGCGCACGCTGCCTTTCTCTTCCGGTCCGAACCACAGGCAGACGGTCATGCTGCGCCAGCCGTCTCCGCTCGTCTCTTCCATCCGGTCCACCCGCGTGATGACGGGCTTGGGCGGCATGGTGCCGAATTCGTACTGGATGAACAGGTCGCGGATCTCGGCGCGGCGACGCTGCCAGTCGGCTTCGGTGACGACCGGACTTCCGTCCAGGAAGGTGTAGGCGTCGGGCAACAGGTTGGTGCGCGGAAGCGCTTCGAAATCAGGCGGGAGCGTCCCCGTGCGCCGCTGCCAGTCGTCAAAGACGAGACACTCCGGCAGGTTCTCCCGCATCCACTGCAGATAGTCCTCGCGGTTGTCTGCGAGGAGGGTTGTCCCCGCCAGCAGGACGGCGGCGACCGTGAGGAACCAGCGTCTCATCGCGTTACCGTTTCGGGGACCAACCTGCCAGCACGAAGGCCGGATCGCTGTAGCGTGCAATCAGCTCCGCATCGCGTTTCGCGTCGAGCTGGCGAGAGTAAGGATGGCGCTTGGATACGTCCACAAGCTGTCCGCTGTCGGCGTCGCGGGTCTGGAATTCCAGCATGGTGGCGCTCTTCTCGCCGATGGCGCTCCAGCCCATCGGGTTGAAATGGCGGGTGGTGCAGTTGATTACGACGAACTCGGCGTCAGGGTAGGTGGTGCCGTGGTTGGTGTTGGTGCGGCCGTAGTCGGCGGGACGCTCGGGCATGCCCTCGAAATGGCACTCCACGAACACGTCGCCGTGGGCGGGCTTGACGTTGCGGACCCAGGAGAACGGACCGCCGTGGTTGTAGAACTTGCTGTGGTAGGCGAACAGGCTGCCGCGGCCGAGGATGGTGTCCCCGTCGCCGATCAGCTCGCTGTCCTGCATGTAGACGGTGCCGTTGGCCTGCAGGGCGTCGCCCGAGCCGATGATCCGTACGCGGTACATCGCGATGCGCTCGCCGTGCAGCAGCAGGCCCTCGGCCTGGCCGAAGGAGTCGGTGGCGATGCAGATGTCCTCCAGGACGATGTCGTCGCAGTTGTCCAGTGCGAACGCGGCGCGGCGGGAGGGGAAGGTGCCGGGCCACTCATTGGTCTTGAGCAGGAGCGGGTGCGGGTTGAAGACCTCGTTGTTGGCATAGTGGACCTTAGTCTCGTCCATGCCGGCGCCGCGGATCACGACGTTGGTCTTGTTGCGGGCGTAGACGATCTCCTCATAGTCGCCGGGAGCGACGCTGATCCAGGTCGTATCCTTGCAGAAGTCGGGCACGGCATCCAGCGCCCCCTGGACCGTGTTGAAGTCGGCGCTGCCGTCGGCCGCCACGCTCAGGTGGCGGGCATCGGCGGGGCCGGAAGCCTTGGTGGAGAACTTCCAGGCGCCTTTCTTCACGCCCTGGAACTCCCCGCACACGAGCACGCCCGGGTCGATGGTCACGTAATAGTTGTGCCCGTACTCCAGCAGGTTGTTGTGGGGATAGATGGTGGCTACGTTGTCATGGATGATGACGGGATGGAAACGGAAACCGTCCGTGAATCCGCCGATGATGGTGAGCTGCATGTCGCGCGGGGTCGGTTCCGCGCCGCCGGACGGTGTGCCGGGGACGGTGTTCTTGTTGGTGGCCACGAAGTCGCGGCTGTAGTCGTACGGGGTCTTGGTGTAGTCGCACTCGGGGCCGTAGGTGCGGCTCCGGGTGAGTCCGGCGGGCAGGCTCAGGTCGAGGCTGTCCACGCATTCGCCGCTCTTGGCGTCGAAGATGCGGATGAATCCGGCTTCGCCGAGCGTGGGGGCCTCCGGGAAAGTGAGTACCAGATGGGTGTCCGGGTTAACCTCCCGGGCTCCCTTGGCGGGGAAATAACCGACAGGGTCTTGGGTACAGGCGGCCAGCAGGGGGAGTGCGGCCAGCAGCAAACGCAGTTTCATAAATATGGGGATTTGGTTTTACATCATATACTTGGAGGCGTCCTCCCCGCGCGCGAGCATCTGCCGGATCTCGGTCGAGGAGATGTCCACGCGCGGGGCGTCGATCAGGCGGATGCGGTAGGAGGCGTCGCGGGCGAGGAGCTGCCCGCGCAGCGCTTCGGCGTCGAAACCCGTGCGCGGGTAGACGACCACGCCGAATTCGCGCAGGATCCGCGGGGCTTCGCGCCAGTTCGGAAAGTTTTCCAGGTTATCGGCACCGATCACAAGGGTGAATTCGTTGCCGGGCTCACGGGCCTGCAGGGCTTCGAGGGTCCGGATGGTGTAGGTGGGAGCGGGCATCTCCAGCTCGATGTTGTCCACCCAGACATGCAGGTCGGGATGCCGGCGGACCGCCTCCACGGCCGCGCGGTAGCGCCGCTCGGCGGAGAGGGCCTTGTCCGCTTCCTTGAAAGGATTCTGCGGGGAGATGACCAGGTAGACCCAGTCGAAGTCCGGGGATGCGGTGAGCCGCTCCATGATGGCCTGGTGGCCGATGTGGAGCGGGTCGAACGAACCGGAGTAGACCGCTATACGCATAAGAAGACGTCTACGAGGGCTTCCGCCTGCGCGAAAGTATCTTCCAGTTTGTCGTTGACCAGTTCGACGTCGAATTTGCCGGAGGCGAAGTCCAGCTCCCAGGCGGCTTTGGCCAACCGTTCGCGGATGGCCTCCTCGCTGTCGGTCCCGCGGCCGCGCAGGCGCTTCTCCAGCACCTCGAGGCTCGGCGGCACGATAAGCACGGACAACGCGGCGTCCCCGAAATACTTCTTGAGGCTGACCCCGCCCTTGACATCCACATCGAAGATGATGACGTGTCCTTTGGACCAGATGCGCTCGACTTCGCTCTTGAGCGTGCCGTAGAAGCGGTCCTGATAGACTTCCTCATACTCGACGAAGGCTTCGCGGTCGATCAGCTCGCGGAAACGCTCCGCGTCGATGAAGTAATACTCCACGCCGTCCTGCTCCTGCCCGCGCGGGGGGCGGGAAGTCGCGGAGACAGAAAACTCGAACTCGGGGTGCAGGCCGAGGAGGTGGTTCACGACGGTGCTTTTGCCGGCACCGGACGGCGCAGAAAAGATGATGACTTTGCCGGACATTATGTGGACTTTTCCACAAAAATAACTATTTTTGCACGATAAAAGAATCGTTAGTTAAAATCATAATCATTTATGAAGGTTTCATTCAAAGAACTGGGTCTTGTGAACACCCGTGAGATGTTCGCGAAGGCCGTCAAGGGCGGTTACGCCATCCCCGCTTTCAACTTCAACAACATGGAGCAGCTCCAGGCCATCATCCAGGCCTCGGCCGAGACCAAGTCCCCGGTCATCCTCCAGGTCTCCAAGGGCGCACGCAACTACGCCAACCAGACCCTGCTCCGCTATATGGCACAGGGTGCCGTCGAGTACGCCAAGGAGCTGGGCTGGAAGAAGCCGCAGATCGTCCTCCACCTGGACCACGGCGACAGCTACGAGCTCTGCAAGAGCTGCGTGGATTTCGGTTTCTCCTCCGTGATGATCGACGCCTCCTCCCTCCCTTACGATGAGAATGTCAAGCTGACCCGCAAGGTCGTCAACTACGCCCACAAATACGACGTGACCGTCGAGGCCGAACTCGGCGTGCTCGCCGGTGTCGAAGACGAGGTCTCTTCCGAGGTCTCCCACTACACCAAGCCCGAGGAGGTCATCGACTTCGTCAAGAAGACCAAGTGCGACTCCCTCGCCATCTCCATCGGCACTTCCCACGGCGCTTACAAGTTCACGCCCGAGCAGTGCACCCGTGACCCGCAGACCGGCCGCCTGGTCCCGCCGCCCCTCGCCTTCGACGTGCTGAAGGCCATCGAGAAGAAGCTCCCGGGCTTCCCGATCGTCCTCCACGGCTCCTCCTCCGTCCCGCAGGAGTATGTCGACATGTGCAACAAGTACGGTGGCAAGCTCCCCAACGCCGTCGGCATTCCCGAGGAGCAGCTCCGCAAGGCCGCCAAGAGCGCTGTCTGCAAGATCAACATCGACTCCGACAGCCGTCTGGCCATGACCGGTGCGATCCGCA
>JAEEGG010004514.1_pt1 | contig 33659 bp, 26 predicted proteins | sample 9134161 | NCBI WGS metagenome assembly JAEEGG01 (sample SAMN16246543, study PRJNA631951) | gut metagenome | biome: gut microbiome; feature: rumen; material: CR-attached | host: Bos | place: Iran: Karaj | collected 2018-10 | reverse complement strand
CAGAAGACCATCTATCGTTCCGGCATTGCAGAGTAATCAATAAGCACATTATTAATATAGTATATGACTGAAACGAAGAACAATGGCAAACTCATTGCCATTATCACCATGTGCTTCATCTTCGCGATGATTAGCTTTGTAACTAACATGGGTGCACCCTTTGGCAATATCTGGGGATTTGAATATCCTTTTGCCAAAGCATGGGGTAATCTCATGAACTTTGCCGCTTACCTCTTTATGGGTATCCCAGCAGGTAAGATGCTTGTGAAGTTCGGTTACAAGAAGACAGCACTGATTGCACTGATAGTAGGTATCGTAGGACTGGCTTTCCAATATCTTTCAAGTTTGGTAGGTGCTGGTACCAAGGTATTTGTATACGACAATGTTGACGTTTGTCTAAACCTGCTTATATATCTGCTTGGTGCATTTATCTGCGGTTTCTGCGTATGTATGCTGAACACGGTGGTGAACCCGATGCTGAACCTTCTCGGAGGTGGTGGTAACAAGGGTAACCAGCTGATCCAGATCGGTGGTACACTGAACTCACTGACTGGTACACTGACACCGCTTTTGGCAGGTATCCTCGTGGGTACTGTTACCAAAGACACCAGTATGAGCGATGTGTCTCCGCTGTTGTTTATCGGTATGGCCGTATTCGCCATCTCATTCATCATCATCAGCCGCGTTACCATTCCTGAGCCTACTCTCGGGAAAATACAACCTAAGTACGAGCGCAGTCCGTTGGCCTTCCGCCACTGTCTGTTGGGCGTCATCGCTATATTCTTCTACGTAGGTATCGAGATCGGTATTCCTATGGAGTTGAACTTCTACGTGACTAAACTTCCCTTCGAAGGTGCAGCCGCCATTGGTGGTACACTGGCAGCAGCCTACTGGCTTCTGATGATGATCGGTCGTGCATGCTCAAGTGCCATCTCTGGTAAGGTATCGACGAAGACACAGTTGACAACAGTGAGTGCCGTAGCTATTCTGCTGCTGCTGATTGCCATCTTCATGCCTGAGAGTGTAACCATTTCGTTCAGCGGACATGATGTGCCTGCAAAGGCATTCCTGATTCCTGCCTGCGGACTCTGCACCTCTGTGATGTGGGGTGGTATCTTCAACCTCTCTGTTGAGGGTCTGGGTAAGTATACTGAGGCAGCATCGGGTATCTTCATGACGATGGTTGTGGGTGGTGGTATCATGCCGCTCATTCAGGAAGCTATGGCAAAATCTGCAGGTGAGATTTTCAGCTACTGGCTCGTCATCGCTATGCTGGCATATATCCTGTTCTATGCCCTTATCGGTAGCAAAAATGTCAATAAGGATATTAAGGTAGATTAATTAAACTTCATAAACAATATGATGGACATTGAATTTGTAAGAAGCCGTTTCATCAAGCACTTTGATGGAAAGACTGGTAACGTATACGCTTCTCCTGGACGTATCAACCTCATCGGTGAGCACACCGACTACAATGGAGGTTTCGTTTTCCCAGGTGCTGTAGATAAAGGCATCATGGCCGAGATACGTGCCAACGGTACAGAAGATACGGTGATGGCATATGCTATCGACCTGAAGGATCGTGTAGACTTCAAGCTTTCTGACCCCAATGGTCCTAAAGCATCATGGGCTCGCTATATCTATGGTATATCCTTGGAGATGAAGAAGTTGGGCGTACCTGTTAAAGGTTTTAATATCGCCTTTGCTGGTGATGTTCCCCTCGGTGCCGGTATGTCTTCTTCTGCTGCTATGGAGAGTTGTTTTGCTTACGGACTGAATGACATCTTCGGTGAGAATAAGGTATCTCAGTGGGATATGGTTCTCGCTGGTCAGGCTACGGAACACAACTACTGTGGCGTGAACTGTGGTATCATGGATCAGTTTGCTTCTGTCTTTGGTAAGGCAGGTTGTCTGATGCGTCTCGACTGTCGCAGTCGTGAGTTTGAGTACTTCCCCTTCAAGCCCGATGGCTATCGCCTCGTTTTGCTCGACTCTGTCGTCAAGCATCAGTTGGCAGGTTCTCCCTACAACGATCGTCGCAACAGCTGCGAGAATGTGGTGAAGCACATCCAGGCCAAGCATCCGGAGGGTAAGTTTGAGACCCTGCGTGACTGCACATGGGAACAGCTGGAGGAAGTCAAAGAAGAGGTTGGTGCCGAAGATTACAAGCGCGCTAAGTTCGTTCTTGGTGAGAAAGACCGTGTGCTGGCAGTCTGCGAAGCCCTCAACGAAGGCGACTACGAGAAGGTGGGCGAGTTGATGTACAAGACACATGAGGGTCTGTCAAAGGACTACGAGGTATCTTGTGAGGAACTCGACTTCCTGAACGATATTGCTAAGGAGAATGGTGTAACAGGTTCTCGTATCATGGGAGGCGGTTTTGGTGGTTGTACCATCAATCTTGTTCGCAATGATCTTTATAAGAACTTTATTGCTGACGCCAAGAAACGTTTCAGCGAGAAGTATGGACATGAACCCAAAGTCTATGACGTCGTCATTGGTGATGGTTCACGAAAACTGTGCTAAAAGCTACTTGAGAACACACAATTAGTGTTTATAAAGGTTAAATATTGGCGGTAAGGTGTAGTTGCTACACTTTACCGCTAATTTTTATGCTTAAAATACTTGTTAATTCAAAAATAAATTGTAATTTTACACCCAAAATATAATCCATATAGAATAATAAACTTAAAACAAATGAAAATGAAAGCACTGAAAGCTACAATGATGGGACTCGGCGCAGCAGCGCTGATGCTCTCTGCATGTGCTGGTAGCCAGCAGGCTCCGCAGCTCACGGCATCGGGTTTAGACCCTGCCAAGTTCGACACAACCATCCAGTCAAAGCCGGTACAACTCTTCGTCCTGAAGAATGCCAACGGTATGGAAGTATGCATCACCAACTATGGTGGTCGCATCGTTTCTCTCGTTGTTCCCGACAAGAATGGTAAACCAACTGATGTGGTCCTTGGATTCGACAACATTGCTCAGTATGCCGACACCATCAACACTCCAACTGATTACGGATCAAGCGTAGGCCGCTATGCAAACCGCATTAAGAATGGACAGTTTGTCCTGGGTGGTGATACCATTCAACTCAAGAAGAACGATGGACCTAACTGTCTGCATGGTGGTGGTAACTCTGGTTGGATGCATCAGGTTTACGATGCAGAGCAGATTGGCGACTCCATTCTGAAGTTGACGATTGTGGCTGCTGATGGTGAAAACGGATTCCCTGGAAAGGTGATGGCCGTTACGACTTACACACTCACATCAGACAATGTGCTCGATATGACATGGGAGGCTGAGACAGATAAGCCGACGATTATCAATCAGACCAACCACAACTACTATAACCTGAGCGGTGACTTCACACAGCCTGCCTACGATATGGAGCTGTATGTCAATGCCGACAACTTCACACCAAGTGACAAGCTATATATCCCTACTGGTGAGATCAAGTCTGTTGAGGGCACACCTATGGACTTCCGCAAGGCTTATGCTCTGGGCGACAGCATCAACTCACAGTTCGATCAGATACAGAACGCTACAGGTTATGACCACAACTTCTGTCTGAATACCTATAAGGATGGCAAGGGCGATGATACCCAGGTATGCGCCAGTCTTTATAGCCCCAAGACAGGTATCTTCATGGAGATGTTTACCAACGAGCCTGGTGTACAGGTTTACAGCGGTAACTTCCAGGGCATAGGTGCCGATAAGGACATCGCCCGCAAGCATGGTATCACCTACCCCAAGCATGTCAGCGTATGTCTTGAGAGTCAGAAGTATCCCGATTCTCCCAACCATCCTGAGTGGGTACAGCCTACTCTGAATCCTGGCGAGAAGTACTTCAGCCACGCTGCCTATAAGTTCTCGATCAAATAAAACAATAACAATTTAATAAACTAAAATCAATGAATTGGAGTTCACATGAATTTATCTGGATCGACTGGCTTGTACTTGTAGTCGGTCTGCTTGGTGTTGTGGCTGCTGTGTGGTATGCCATCTGGAAAGACAAGAAAGCCCAGCAAGGCGAGGACTCATCAGCCTACCTCTTCGGTAAAGGTGAGCCTTGGTATGTAATCGGTATGGCCATCTTTGCCGCTAATATCGGTTCTGAGCATTTGGTTGGTCTCGCCGGTACTGGTGCAAAAGACGGTGTAGGTATGGCCCACTGGGAGATGCAGGGTTGGATGATCCTGATTCTCGGCTGGCTCTTCGTACCTTTCTATCAGTTGCTCATCAACAAGATGGGTAAGATTATCACTATGCCCGACTTCCTGAAGTTCCGCTATACCCAGCGCACAGGTTCTTGGCTGTCTATCATCACACTGGTAGCCTACGTGCTCACAAAGGTTTCCGTAACAGCTTTCACGGGTGGTGTCTTCTTCAAGTATCTGCTTGGCCTCGATTTCTGGGTAGGTGCTATCGGTCTGATTGCCATCACTGCCGTCTTTACAGTCTTTGGTGGTATGAAGGGTGTGATGACACTGTCAACCATCCAGACACCTATTCTTATTATAGGTTCGTTCCTCGTACTTTTCCTCGGACTTTCCGCTCTTGGCGATGGAAGTATTGCTGCCGGATGGTCGAACATGATGGATATATGTAATAAGGCGCACGATGGCTTCGGAACTACTCATATGTTCCACCCGGATCCTGCCGATCCCATGTATCCTCAGTTCCCTGGATACGTCGTATTCCTGGGTGCTTCAATCATCGGTTTCTGGTACTGGTGTACTGACCAGCACATCGTTCAGCGTGTACTCGGTCAGGTGCCTGGCGAGGATAATAAAGAGGTGATGAAGCGTGCTCGTCGTGGTACGATTGCCGCAGGTTTCTTCAAGATTCTGCCTTGCTTCATGTTCTTGATTCCTGGTATGATTGCCTTTGCCCTGTCACAGAACCCTGACAGTGGTATCGTGATGGACATCACTGACCATGAGTCAACCGACGGAGCCTTTGCTATGATGGTAAAGAACATTCTGCCTGCTGGTATCAAAGGTATCGTGACCATTGGTTTCGTATGCGCGCTCGTAGCATCGCTGGCCGCATTCTTCAATAGCTGTGCAACCCTGTTCACCGAGGACTTCTACAAGCCCATGAAGAAGGGTAAGAGCGAGGCTCACTACGTATTCGTAGGTCGTACCGCTACTGTGGTTGTGGTATTATTGGGCTTGGCATGGATGCCTATCATGATGAACATGGGTAACCTCTACAGCTATCTGCAGGATATCCAGTCGCTGATTGCCCCAGCTATGGTAGCCGTCTTCACCTTGGGTATCTTCTCTAAGAAGATTACACCTAAGGCTGGTGAATGGGGATTGATTGGTGGTTTCCTTATCGGTATGATCCGTCTGGTTACCAATGTGGTTACCGACTCTGGTAAGGCCGCAATGGATGGTGCTTTCTGGGAGAACACTGCCTGGTTCTGGCAGACCAACTGGCTCATCTTCGAGTGCTGGCTGTTGCTGTTCATCATCCTGCTGATGGTGGCTGTGAGCTTCTTCACACCAGCACCCTCTAAGGAACAGGTTGATGCCATTACATTCTCTGCTGACTTTAAGAAATCTATCAAGGAGAGCTGGGGTGCATTCGATGTGATTGGCACACTGGTGGTTATTGGTCTCTGCGCAACATTCTATTGGTATTTCTGGTAATCATTTATCATGACATATTATAAAGAACATTCCAAAGTCTGGCTGTCAGTAGACTGTATCATCTTCGGTTTCGACGAAGGCAAACTGAAGATTCTTATTGGCAAGCGAAAGATGGATCCCGGACGCGGTGAATGGAGCCTCTATGGAGGCTTCGTTGCCGCCGACGAGAGTGTCGATGATGCAGCTACCCGTACACTCTACGAGTTGACTGGTCTAAGGAATCTGTTTATGCGTCAGGTGGGTGCTTTTGGTAATGTAGACCGCGACCCAGGTGAGCGTGTGGTATCCATCGCATACTATGCACTTATCAACGTCAACGAATACGACGACACCCTCCGAAAAATGCATGGTGCAGAATGGATGGATATCAATGAAATTCCACAACTATATTCCGACCATAACGAGATGGTTCGTAAGGCTCGTAAGATGATGAAACAAAAGCTGGCCCATGAGCCTGTAGGTTTTCGACTGTTGCCCAGTCTGTTCACACTCACCCAGTTGCAGAGACTCTATGAAGCTGTGAATGGCGCAGAACTCGACAAGCGCAACTTCCGGAAGCGCATCAAGGAGATGGACTTCATCGAGAAGACAGAACTGATCGACAAGACCAGTTCTAAGCGTGGTGCATATCTATATAGATTCAATAAACGGGTCTATAACGAGGATCCCAACTTTAAGTTGTAATTTGAAAATTGAAGAATATGTTAGAAGAACTGAAAGAAAAAGTATTCAAGGCAAATCTTGACCTTGTAAAGCACAATCTGGTTATCTTTACCTGGGGTAATGTCTCAGGTATCGACCGTGAGAAAGGGCTCGTTGTCATCAAGCCCTCTGGCGTTGACTATGATTCCATGAAGGCCAGCGACATGGTTGTTGTCGATCTTGAAAGTGGAAAGGTTGTTGAAGGCGACCTCAATCCTTCATCCGATACCCCAACACACCTTGTTTTATATAAGGCATTCCCCAACATTCAAGGTGTGGTTCACACCCACTCTACCTATGCTACCGCTTTTGCTCAGGCAGGAAAGGATATCCCCAATATCGGTACCACACATGCTGACTATTTCTACAAGGATATTCCTTGTACCAGAGATATGACGAAAGAGGAGGTTGAGGGACAGTATGAACTCGAGACTGGTAATGTGATCGTCGATGAGATCCTGAATATCCGCAAGATCAATCCTGATCACACACCTGCTGTGCTGGTGAAGAATCACGGTCCTTTCTCATGGGGAACATCGCCCGACAACGCCGTGTACAATGCCAAGGTAATGGAAGAGTGTGCCAAGATGGCCTTCGTATCGCTGACGGTTAATCCGCAGACCACGATGAATCCGCTCCTCGTTGAGAAGCATTACAACCGTAAGCACGGCCCCAACGCCTATTACGGACAAAAAGGACAGAAACATTAATAAACCAATAAAAATCAAAACAACAATGGAAGCATTTAAGAATTTCGAGATTTGGTGGGTAACTGGTGCACAGCTCCTGTATGGAGGCGATGCAGTGGTTGCAGTAGATGGACACTCTAAGGAGATGGTTGACGGTCTGAACAAGAGCGGCAACATCCCTGTGAAGATTGTATATAAAGGCACAGCTAACAGTTCTAAGGAAGTTGAGCAGGTGATGCTGGCTGCCAATAACGACGAGAAGTGCGTAGGTATCATTACCTGGATGCACACGTTCTCGCCCGCTAAGATGTGGATCAAGGGTCTGCAGCAGTTGCAGAAGCCCCTACTCCACTTCCACACACAGTATAACGCTGAGATTCCCTGGAGCGAGATCGACATGGATTTCATGAACCTCAACCAGAGTGCTCACGGCGATATCGAGTTCGGACATATCTGCACGCGTATGCGTGTAGCCCGTAAGGTGGTTTGCGGTTACTGGAAGGACGAGAAGGCTCAGAAGCAGATTGCTGTTTGGGCACGTGTAGCAGCCGGCGTTGCTGATGCTCACAACGTACGCTGTCTGATGTTCGGTATGAACATGAACAACGTAGCCGTTACCGATGGTGACCGCGTAGAGTTCGAGCAGCGTCTGGGTTATCATGTTGATTACTATCCCGTTTCATCGCTGATGGAGTACTTCAAGAAAGTAACCGATGCCGAGGCTGATGCCCTGGTTGAGGAGTACAAGAAGCTCTACACCATCAAGATCGACGAGAGTGGCGAGACGGTTTACTGGGAGAAGGTTAAGAACAGTGCCAAGGCTGAGATTGCCCTGCGCCGCGTACTGAAGGATGAGGGCGCTACTGCTTTCACCACTAACTTCGACGACCTGGGCGATGCTGATATCGATGCGCCCGACTTCTGTGGCTTCGACCAGATTCCTGGTCTGGCTTCACAGCGTCTGATGGAAGAAGGTTATGGCTTCGGTGCTGAGGGCGACTGGAAGACTGCTTGTCTCTATCGTACTCTTTGGGTGATCCAGCAGGGCATGCCTACTGGTTGCTCATTCCTCGAGGACTACACCCTCAACTTCGCTGGCGATCGCAGTTCTTGTCTACAGAGCCACATGCTGGAGATCTGTCCGCTGATTGCTACCGATAAGCCAAAGCTCGAGGTTCACTTCCTCGGTATCGGTATCCGCAAGCAGCAGACCGCCCGTCTGGTATTCACCTCTAAGACTGGTCGTGGTATCAAGGCTACCGTCGTTGACCTCGGTAATCGCTTCCGTCTCATTTCTCAGGAGGTTGAGTGCATTGAGCCGAAGCCCATGCCTAAGCTGCCCGTTGCCTCTGCACTTTGGATCCCCCAGCCCACCTTCGAGATTGGTGCTGCTGCCTGGATCTTAGCTGGTGGTACTCACCACAGTGCTTTCTCTTACGACATCAACGAGGAGTACTGGGAGGACTTTGCTGAGATGACAGGCATTGAGTATGTCAAGATTAACAAGGACACGACCATTGCCGACTTCAAGCAGACACTCCGTAACAACGAGGTTTACTATATGTTGAACAAAGCACTTCGATGATTGAACATTGAAGATTGAACATTGAAGATTATGACAGCAAAACAGACAATCGAAGCAGGTAAGGCCATTCTCGGTATCGAGTTTGGCTCTACCCGCATCAAGGCTGTCCTCATCGACGAGGACAATAAGCCCATTGCACAGGGCTCACACGAGTGGGAGAACCAGTTGGTAGATGGTCTGTGGACCTACTCTACCGAGGCTGTTTGGTATGGTCTGCAGGACTGCTATGCCGAGCTCCGCAAGGATGTGATGGCACAGTACGACTGTGAGATCGAGGCCCTTGCCGCCATCGGTTTCTCCGCAATGATGCACGGCTATATGGCCTTCAACGAGAAGCAGGAGATTCTGGTTCCCTTCCGCACATGGCGTAACACTAACACAGGTAAGGCTGCTGCTGAGCTCAGCGAGTTATTCAACTACAACATCCCCCTGCGTTGGAGTATCTCACACCTCTATCAGTGCATCCTCGACAACGAGGAGCATGTAGCCGACATCAAGTACCTCACTACCCTCGCTGGTTATGTTCACTGGCAGGTAACAGGTCAGTTCGTGCTTGGCGTAGGCGATGCATCAGGTATGATTCCTGTGGATCCAAACACCAAGACCTACGATGCCACCATGGTGAAGAAGTTCGATGAACTCATCGCTCCAAAGGGTTTCTCTTGGAAGTTGCTCGACATTCTGCCTAAGTCATTGAATGCAGGTGAGAACGCTGGTTTTCTGACACCTGAGGGTGCTAAGAAGCTCGACGTATCTGGTCACTTGAAGGCTGGTATCCCCGTATGTCCTCCTGAGGGCGACGCAGGCACAGGTATGGTAGCTACCAACGCTGTGAAGCAGCGCACAGGTAATGTGAGCGCAGGAACATCTTCGTTCTCAATGATCGTATTGGAGAAGGAACTCTCAAAGCCTTACGAGATGATCGACATGGTAACCACACCTGACGGCTCACTCGTTGCTATGGTTCACTGTAACAACTGCACCAGCGACATCAACGCCTGGGTAGGTCTGTTCAAGGAGTATCAGCAGTTGCTGGGCGTGCCCGTTGATATGAACGAGCTCTACGGCAAGTTGTTCAATAAGGCTCTCGAGGGCGACACTGATTGCGGTGGTCTGATGGCTTACAACTATGTATCAGGCGAGCCTGTGACAGGTTTGGCTGAGGGTCGTCCCATGTTCGTGCGTTCTGCTGGCGACAAGTTCAACCTCGCTAACTTCATGCGTGCTCACCTTTATGGTGCCATTGGTGTGCTGAAGATTGGTAACGACATCCTGCTGAAGGAAGAGAAGATCAAGGTGGATCGTATCACGGGTCACGGTGGTTACTTCAAGACCGCCGGTGTTGGTCAGCGTATGCTGGCTGCTGCCCTCAACAGCCCCATTTCTGTCATGGAGACCGCTGGCGAAGGTGGCGCATGGGGTATCGCCCTGCTGGCTGGCTACCTGATTAATAAGAACGGAAAGAATCTGGCCGACTATCTGGAGGATGTTGTCTTCGCAGGCAACACGGGAACCTCTATCGCTCCCACTGCCGAGGATGTGGCTGGATTCGAGAAGTATATCGAGAACTACAAACGTTGTCTCCCCATCGAACAGGCTGCAGTAGACAATAAATGAGAAGACTGCTGATATGCTTCATGCTGGTATGTATGGTCGTGCCGGTGAATGCCCAACAGGAAGATAGTTGGACACACCGCACGACGCGTACCATCAAACAACGTCTTGACTCCTCTCTATTTAAAAAGGTAGATACCAGTTACATCGAAGTTCCTAAGAAGGCCTGGCGAGTTATTCTCCGTCCGAAAGTGAATCAGATGGATACCCGAATGACTTCTACATTCGATGATGATCTGTTAGCCAAGATGAGTGAGTATTGGGAGGCTGACTTATCCCGTTTGAATTTCAAATGGACGATGAGTCTCAAACAGCCCATGTCAACCTCAGTAGGTGTATGGGTAGGCTATCGAGGACTTGGTTTCGGTTATTCCCAATCACTGACAAAGCATGTCGGACGCCATTTCTCATTTAGTTCTACGGGTGCCAAATATGGATTGAGCTTCAGTCTGCGACGTTTCAGTACTGACAACCTCCAAGTCAACATGCATGGAGATCTCGATGAAGAACAGATGGACGCCAAGGATGAGATGCACAGTTTCGCTCCTATCAAGGTTGTTTCGGGATTCCTCGACGGATACTATGTGTTCAATGGTAGACGCTACTCACAGGCTGCCGCCTATAACCAGTCGGTCATCCAGCGTCGCTCTGCAGGTTCTTTCCTGTTAGGCTTCTCCTGGTATCAGTCGTCTATCGACCTCTCCGACAGACTTAACAGCGATATCATTATGGCTTCCAACGACATCGGAAAGATTAAGGTACAACAGGGCAATATCGGAGTCGGCTATGGCTACAACTGGGTACCAGCACGCAACTGGCTGATGAATGTCATGGTGATGCCTTCCGTCAGTGTTTACAATCGCGTGAAAGTAACAAAGTATGCCTCCAACTATTCCGAACTAATCGAGGCTGAGGAGGGCATCGGTGATTATGGGGCCTGGGACTCGAACAAACATCAGTGGGCCAATGGCGAGAAAGAGAAACCATTTCCAGAGGACGACGAGGTAGATCTTTCCTGGCAGGATGATATTGAAGTCTGGGAGACAGGCAGGGAGACTAAGAACACCCGTTGGAGGGTGAACATCAACGCCCGTGCAGGAATCACCTATTTTGGGAAAGACTGGTTTGCCAGTATCCACGGACAACTGCATCGTTTCTCTTATGACCACAATGAAACAGACATCAGCCTCTACGACTGGTTTGTACGAGGCGCACTGGGCATAAGATTTTAAACATTAAACAATTATTATTAGACTTATTATGAAGAAGCTTTTTTCAACAATCGTGATGACATGTGCGATGACCTTGTCAGCATCAGCCGCAGACAATGTAAAGGCTACGGTTCATGCCGATCAGGCAGGCGCTAAGATCAATAAGGAGATTTATGGTCAGTTCTCTGAGCACTTGGGCAGCTGTATCTACGGCGGCCTTTGGGTGGGTGAGAACTCACAGATCCCCAACATCAACGGCTATCGTAAGGATGTGTTCGATGCCCTGAAGGCCCTGAAGGTGCCCGTACTCCGTTGGCCGGGCGGCTGCTTTGCCGACGACTATCACTGGATGGACGGTATCGGTCCTAAGGATCAGCGTCCTTCTCTGCGTAACAACAACTGGGGCGGCACCATCGAGGATAACTCGTTTGGTACCCACGAGTTCCTGAACCTCTGTGAGATGCTGGGCTGTGAGCCTTATATCTCTGGTAACGTAGGTTCTGGTACGGTGAAGGAGATGGCCCAGTGGGTGGAGTACATGACCAGCGACGGTGATACCCCTATGGCTCGTCTGCGTCGTGCCAATGGTCGCGACAAGGCTTGGAAGGTGAAGTACTTCGGCATCGGTAACGAGGCCTGGGGCTGCGGTGGAAACATGCGCCCAGAGTACTACTCCAACGAGTATCGTAAGTTCAACACCTATCTGCGCGATCAGGGTGACAACCACCTCTACCGCATCGCCTCTGGTGCCAGTGATTATGACTACAACTGGACGACTGTTCTGATGGAGAACATCGGTCGGCAGATGCAGGGTATCTCTCTGCACTACTACACCTGCACGGGTTGGAATGGTCCTAAGGGCTCTGCCACTCAGTTTGATACCGACCAGTACTACTGGGCTCTGGGTAAGTGCCTGGAGATCGAAGAGGTAATCAAGAAGCACAAGGCTATCATGGATGAGAAGGATCCTAAGAACACCATTGGTCTGCTCGTTGATGAGTGGGGCACCTGGTGGGACGAGGAGCCTGGTACCATCCCTGGTCATCTGTATCAGCAAAACGCCCTGCGCGATGCTTTCGTAGCCTCACTGAGTCTGAACGTGTTCCATAAGTACACCGATCGTGTAAAGATGGCCAACATCGCTCAGATCGTCAATGTGCTCCAGTCGATGATCCTCACCGATCAGGAAGGCACAGGTCACATGGTGCTCACCCCGACCTACCACGTGTTCGAGATGTACACCCCGTTCCAGGAGGCCACCTATCTGCCCGTTGATCTGCCCACAGAGACCATCCAGTGCAGCAAGGAGTACTTCAAGGAGAAGGCTAAGACGTCCGACAACACCACTCGCCCCTGCCCTGTCCTCTCTGCTTCTGCAGCTAAGACACAGGACGGTTCTGTAGTACTCGCCATCACCAACGTGAGCCTCGATAAGGATCAGACCATCGACTTCGACTTTGCCGGCTTCAACGCCAAGCAAGTATCTGGTCGCATCCTCACCTCGAAGAACGTAGCCGACTTCAACGACTTCCAGCATCCCGATGTTGTATCGCCTAAGGCATACAACGACGCCAAGCTGAAGAAAGGCGTGCTGACCGTGAAGGTGCCCGCCAAGTCGATCATCGTACTGACACTGAAGTAAATCGACACTGAAGTAAATTAATAAATCCCGCCGAGTTGGCGGGATTTATTCTTAGAAGTTAACCCTTAAACCTAACTGCAGGTTGAAGTCAGTAGGCTTATCCTTAAAGAAATTGCTCACCCTGCTTCCATTGTCAAAATAGTACTTGATGCCTGGCTCTGCATAGATGCCCAACTGAGGTACGACGTTGTATTGCACACCCAGACTGCCACCTACCGACCATTGCATATCATCCTTCTTCATCTCCTGATCCACCCCGTCGGTATTGGCCTTGGCCTCTACGTTCCAATCGGCTTGACCACCTGCTGCGATATAGACATGCAGGCCGCTCCATTGCCACAGGTTATACTGCACATTCAGCGGAACACCTACATAATGCAGTGTCTGGTGGCGATGAATCTGATTGTCACGCATCGTACTTGTAAAGTCGGAGTTGAGTTTGGTATAGACAACACCCGAACTGATGGACAGCTTCCTCGTCAACGGATAGCTGAATGTCAGTCCGAACGAGATAGGCTGATCATGATTCTGGCGTTCCTCATAGCCTGCCAGGTAAGGCACATCACCACGTGTCATCGCAAAGTTACTCAGCAACGACTGACTCATCCTTACACCATTCCTGTTATTGTAATCACCAAATCCAGCTGAGGCATAGAGGCCCATGGTTACACGATGATGGTATCTCATGGCCCTTCCGAATGCCCTGGGCTGATAATCGTAAGGCTGATCCTGCTGGGGGGCTAATTCTTTAGTTGTTGTGGGCGCCAGCTGGGGTGTGTGTTCCTGAGTCGTTGTAGATTCTTGCTGGGGCTCTGCCATTTGTTCTACAGGCTGTGAATGCTCCTCAGTAATGGAGACAACAGGCTCTGATTCCTCATAGACCACTTGGGCTATATGAGGTTTAGCAATACTTTTACTATCAGTTACAACTATCTCATTATCAGTCTTATTTGCATCTTGATGAGACGGCTCTTGCTTCTGATTATTACCTGCCAAGACTGTAGGCTGTTTGACATCTTCTGCCGCCTGACGAGGCCAAAGCATATAAGCCCCCACCCCAGTTAATCCTGCGATGACAGCAGCTGCTACCCATCGACGGATGGCCACAACACGGGCCTGACGATGTGCTGCTTCATTGAGCGCACCTTCTATGCCTTCCCACAAGTCGCGCTTTGGCTCCTCGCGGTAGTCCTCTAAGTGGTGTCTCAGCCTTTCGGCCCATTCATCTTGTTTCATATCCGTGTTGTTTTAAATAATCCTTCATCATCTTCGTCAGAATCTTCTTGGCCCTTGACAACTGTGAGGCTGACGTCCTCTCATCGATGCCTAACTGCTGGGCTATTTCCTTGTGAGAGTGCTGTTCGAATACGTAGAGGTTCAACACCAATCTGTAACCCGAAGGCAGTTGTGCTATCATCTTCGTAAGCACCTCTGGCGGAATGAGCTCCAGATGCTCCTCCTCGTCTGGCACGTCTGGGATCGTACCTGTAAAACTGATCCGCTCATGGCGCCTCACATAGTCGAGCGCCTTGTTCATCACCGTCCTTCCCACCCAGGCAGTCAGCGATCCCTCGCCACGATACTGCAACTGACCGATGGAGGTGAGTATCTTCACGAAACTGTCCTGTACCACGTCTTCGGCATCAACAGCATCAGGGATATACCTCAGTGCTATCGACATAGTATATCCCTTGTAGCGCTCGTAGAGCCGCCTCATGGCCTGGCGCTCTCCAGCTTTAACGGCTTCCAGCAGCTGCTGTTCAGTTTCCACCAGGTTTCCTATCTATTTGCTTGATACTTGTATATTTCAGTTTCAACTCTGGCGACAGTTGCTTCAGTTCCGTCACTCCATTCCTAATCACTTCTATCTGTGGTATAGTCAGTACACAAGAAAAAGAATTATTCATATTATAGTCAAGAATGACCATTGAATCTGTATAACTAAAAGCTGGTATGATGCCAATGACCTCACCCTTGTCTGTTGTTACGACAAAAGGCAGATATAGAAATGGCGAAGTGTTCTTGTTAGGATACAATTCAAAATAGAAGACCTCTTTTGATCGTCCAAGAAATCGCAAGAAATTTGTGGGATTACGGGCAGCATAAGTCATATCAGCATATAATCCCAAATACGTGAACATTTTTATCAAGAGACTATCTGACGGTGAACCTGATCCATTACCTACATACTGTATCTGGGATACATTTACATCTGGGGCGACCAACTTCGCAATGGCTTTGTATGGGAACCAAGAGAAGTCCAAAAGATAAGGATGGTCTTTACCTTTGGCCATAAATGTAACATCAGCCGAATCAACAATCTCGTAACCTATTGACCACAAACCAGTATAACTTTCATTTGCATAGATTCCTCTATCATCTATACCAATATAATACTCATTAGGATTGTTGTACATGTTGTCAACAATCCCTTCGTAGTGATCATTACCCTCTTTCGAACAAGCGCACACTACCAGCACTGCCAGCAGCACGCCCAACCATTTAATGAATCTATTTCTATCCATTTTCGAATTACCTTTTATTATTATAACGAATAAACAAGCAAAATACTGCGTTAAATAAATAAAAAATTTCAATGAACTATGCAGTACTTTCACTTTAGGGCCGTTATTAGGGTAAAGACAATCATAAACAATGTATCAGATATGAAAAGACTATTCTTATTTGCAACGCTGGCTGCGGCCTTGATGGGATGCAGCAAAAGTAATGACGACGACGAGGTGATCAACATGCTGCCTGATACAAGGGCTGTCGAACTGACTCAAGAGCAACGCTCATTCGTCGATCAGAACATGGACTTCTCCTTTAACCTCTTCCGTGCTGTCAACCAGATCGCCGACAGCAAGAAGAGCAGCATACTCTCGCCTATCAGTGTCACTTACGTGATGGGTATGCTCAACGATGGTGCTGCTGGACAGACGGCCAAGGAGATCACCAGCGTACTGGGCTTTGGCGAGGACAACAGCAAGGCGGTAAACGAGTTCTGCAAGGCACTGATCGAACAGGCACCGAAGACTGATCCGTCCGTAACGCTGGAGATAGCCAACACCGTGATTGCCAATAAGAAGCTCGACGTCAAGTTTGAAACACAGTACGAGAAGAACATGAACGACTACTACAACGCAGAGATCTCACGCCTCGACTTCAGCAAGCAGACCGATGCCCTGAAGGAGATCAATGGTTGGTGCAATAAGAAAACGCATGGGATGATCCCAGAGATACTGAAGGCTGGCGAACTCTCCCCCAGTGCCCTGCTCGTGCTGATGAACGCCATCTACTTCAAGGCCACATGGACAGAGAAGTTCAATGTGGCAGACACGAGAACAGAGACTTTCACCACCCAGAGCGGCCAGAAGAAGTCGATGCCGATGATGCATCGCAAGGCTGCGGCCTGCTATGGTGGCAATGATGTCTGCACGATGCTCAATCTGCCATACGGCAGTGGCAACAAGTGGTCGATGATGATTCTGCTGCCTAACGAGGGCAAGACGGTTAACGATGTCATCAACAGCCTCAGTAAGACCACATGGCAGGAACTCACGTACTACAAGAACACTTGGGATCCCATTGTTGACATCAAGATTCCACGTTTCACCACAGAATTCGAGACTGACCTTATAAGCCCCCTCTCCAACCTGGGCGCCCCCACGATGTTCATCCCGCGTCAGGCCGAATTCCCCAACATCAGCACCAACTACAAGAAAGATCTATACGTCAGTCTGATGAAACAGAAAGCCGCCATCGAAGTCAGCGAGGAAGGCACCAAAGCCTCTGCTGTCACCATCGCAGAGATGGATATGGCATGCTACATCCCGCCCATACAGGAGCGCCCCATGAATGTAGACTTCCACTGCAATCGCCCCTTCGTCTACATCATCCAGGAATCCAGCACAGGCGCCATCTTCTTCCTCGGCACCTACAGAGGAGAATAGAATAATAAATCCCGCTTCGAGGCGGGATTTATTATTTAGGGTCGGCACTTCTGCCAGAGGTTCTCAGCAATCTTTTTCGCCAAACCCTCCGAACACCAGCGCGAGATAATCATGCGGACATTGGTGGGCTGACCATTGGCGGCTCGCAGGTTCTCAAGTTCCTGACGAGTAAACTTATAGCCTAGCAATTCATAATACCGCACATTCTTCACAGGACCATTCAGAGCCTGCGCATTGCTGATGGCATCGAGCTTACTGCCGTAGAGTTTCATCTGATAGAACAGACAACGTTCAGCATACCATACGGCAAAGTCAACTGCTTCATCCGTTTCCACCTTGTCGCAAAGCATAAAAGCCACCATACCAGCACGGAATCCATTGAGTGCAGAACGACGACGGAAGATGTCGAGCGAAGGATTCAATGTCCGCAGATACTCCTGACGTTTCGATTCATCCCAATCCTCAATAGCCTTACAGATACGAGGCAGGTCAACAGTACATTCCTCGTCCATCAGCTCCAAACATTTATGGCGGATAGCTGTCTCTTCCTCCTTAGAGTACTTCTGGAACTTAGGCATCTTCGCACCCTTCATATCAGGCAGTTCAACAAAAGTGGTTCGGCTCACGAGTCCGCTCTCTGCATCAGCATAGAAAGCACGCGACTTATCTGGTGTGCCACACATCAGCAGATTGTAGAACAGGCGTGTCTTGGCTGAGAACGAATCTTTCGAGATACGATGCTGACCCCAGACTTTATTATCGTAAGCCAGTCGGAACAGGTCGTTCTTTTCCGTCCACGAGCCACCCTTGTTGTTCTTCAGCACAGTCTCAATCTCAGGTGCATAAGTAAAGAGGTGTTTGCCTTTGGCACAATAGGCTCGCTTCAAGAAGGCCGAAGTTCCAATGTTTGGCTCAATGATGCGGATGTTCGCCATCGGATCCTCAGCATCGTCTTTCTTCGACATCGAATACTCCATCTCCTTCTGCCACTCCACATCGTCCTGCTTCTGGATGGGATCGAGCAACAGTTCTACCAGATCATCCACAAACGATTTACCTGTAGCCTGTGGAGCCCAGAGGTCTACAATGAAGCTGGGCGAGTTAAGTTTGCCATCATTATACTCAGCCCTTACGCCAGTAGCCAACGTGCCGAGGATAGGCATCGAACTGATGAGCGAAGCCTCTTTGAACTCAGCTGGGGCATGATCGGCGATGATCTGTAGGATACCAGGCAGTTTCTTGGCGACTTTCGGACACAAACCATTGTCTTCGTCATCACTGGAAGCGTCAGGCTCATGAGTCTCCGCCAACATATCGTCGAGCAGATCCCTTAATACAGAAGGCATGGTCTGAGGACGAGCACTCGCCACAGCACTCTTGATGGTTGCCATTGCCTCATGCTCAGGAAGTCCCCAATGGGGCAACACCTGATAGACCCACTGAGCATCGAAGTCGCACACGAATCGAAGATAACGGCTCATGGCATAGAGCGTTTCATTACGTTCTCCCTCTACAGGCTGATCACCATAACCGAGCTTAAAGAGCAGTCGGGTTACAATCTGATTATACTCCAGACCCTTGTAATCAGTCTTGTAGGTTGCCGCAGGTATCTGTTCTGACGAATTTGTAATTTGGCTGTCATGAGCAAGGGATTTGTAATCCCCAATCTCATACGCTTTCTTCTGATCCTCCGTCAAAGGCTCAAACACCACAGGATCCAGCAACTTTACATACGGCTCTGTAACCATAAAACAGCAACGGGCCAGATCGGTTACATGCGAATCATAGCTGACACTCAGGCGATCGGCCAGTTTCTGGATATCCTCTTCAATAGAGGCTCCAGGAGTGCGCCAGGCCCAGATATGGGTACCTCCGCCAGCACTCTCGGCATAGTACACAATCCGAAACTCCTCAATCAGATGCTCCTCTTGTACCTTTTTCCAAAGCTGTTCCGTCAGACCCTTCTCGTCAATGTCGAGGAAGTAAAATCCTGAAGGCTGAGCCTCTTCGGCCTTACGCGTACCTTTATTAAAACTTGAGGCCAGAGGAAGCCAAACAGGCAGTTCCTTCTTACGGTCTCGATTACCATTCTGCTTCACGTCTGTGAGAATTTCCTCTGCGTGATTTTCCGCCAGCAGATGACGGGCAGTTTCAAGCGTTGCCTTGCAAGGCTTGCCACTGACTGATGATGCAAGCATTATCATGTCAGCAGCAAAGGTCGTTGGGGAGTTAGGGAAAACAAAGCGGGGAATTTTTTCCCCGCCTTGCCTTTACTGCTTATATTGATTCAATATCGACTCTAACTCTTTGATACTCTGCGCTGTAAGCACTACATTTGTTTTCTTAATATAATCCCTAAGAGTATCCTTTGAATATCTGTCGCCAAGTCTTTTTCCCAGTTCCGCTGGTGAGTCTGTATCAAAGAACTGCTTCTCACGCATCAGCCAACCTACGATATGACAGAAGCACTGCATATTAAATCCCTTGTTGTGCTTACCATTCCTGAACTCTGTCAGCTGGGCACCAATAACAGGATTCTGAACTATATCCTCCCATATCTTTTCATAGTGATGGATGTATTTGTCTGAACAGAGCGAGCCGATTTTCTCTGCCCACTCGCAAACATTCTTACGCATCGTCTGAAGTCGGCTGTCAGGCAGATCGCCCTCTTTCTCAAGCATTTCTTTCTTAGCCAGCAGAAAGAGAAGGCGTAACATCTCATCGTCACTCAGATCACTGTCCTTCAAAGCCTCACCGAAAGCGTCAGCCGACTCATCCCATTTATTATATATGTACCCGTGAAGGTCGAGCAACTGCTGCTCCACCTCCTCTGCATCGGCTTTCAGCTGTTCACCCAGTTGTTTCTCACCCATCAGAGACAAGTGACCGATATGGTCGCGCCAGTATTTCTGCCATGCCTCACTCTTCATCAGATCATGCTTGGCTTCCTCAAAGACAGCATCCACCTGCTCATTACTCATGCAATGGATATCGATAAATGGAGTCATCAGTATGATAGCCTGTTGCATAATCATTAAGCCTATACCAATGAGCTGCTTGGAATTATAAGCCACCTTGCCAAAATCCTCGCCCAGGCTCACCATCTTTTCTATGACTTCTCGCTGTTCCTTCAGTTTTTCATCATTCTCAGGTGTTGGCTTTACCAGCTCAGTCATCCAGCCCATCGACTCCTCATCGTCCATATTGGGGATATATCGTTCTTTAAAGAGTTTCCGGATGATGGCATTGTCATGTTGCTGAGGATGACTCATATTCTCGTAAATATCCTGGATACGTCGCCAGATGGTTGGGGCGTCGATCTTCAGCCCATTATTCCTTACGGGCGAGATCAAAGCAGTCACTTCGGCATCCATTCTGTGGTCTGCGTTCATCTTTGCGATTTGCTCTCGGAAGCCTCCGAGCAATAGAGCCTGAGGGCGCTCTTCCAAGGCAAACAGCAACGTACCAACTCTTTCCATACGATTGAAAACGGCCATCGCTTCCAACCCGCTATCGTCATATAATCCCTGTTGACGATCCGTCGTAATCTGCTCCATCCTACTGGCGGCCACCTCGAAGTTATACGCCAGCATTCTGAGCATCTCAACTGTTTCATGATCCGTCGTCAGACAGATCATCTCATCCCATTTCTTCTGTTCTTTCTGATTCATTATTATGGTTGTTGTCTTTTTCGACTTGCAAAGGTACGAATAATCCAGGAAACAACCAAATAATTACCCCATTTCCTGATTCAGTTGACACCGATTTGTAACATTAAGCACTGTTACAATAGGTACCCTACAGGCTCTAAAGCCTTTATTTAAAGGTATTTCAAGAATTTCTTGTAACACAAACCCTGATTTTTGTTACATGCCGGATTGTAACATTGTAACACGTGTTACAATGTTATAACCAGCCGTCAACCATTTCAGTACAGAAGTACATCGTTAGTCGTAATATAACTACCAGTTAGTAGTAATGTAAGTGATAGTTAGTCGTAATGTAACTCCGAAAGATATTGTTTGGCATAACGAAAGATACTGTTTCGACCTGCAAAAGATAGTCTTTTACACTCGTTCCGATATTACTTTGCACCCGTCCGAATATCATCTACGGGTCGTCCGAATAATCCTTTGGGGGGGTAAAGTGATATTCGGACACCACGTAGATAACGTTCGAACAACCCATAGAAGATATCGCGACGACCCGTAGATGACATTCCTATAAGGAACAAACTTTACATTATAAACACATGCAGGTTCTATCAGAAGGCCTCCTCTGAGCAAAGTCCAAGAGTCGAAAACGCGCCATTTTTGCACCATAATCACTCATTCTGAATTTGTATTACAAACTAATGTTTCTCTGATATTTTTATTTGGTAGTTTCAATTATTTCTTGTATCTTTGCAGTATCATTAATAAAAGAAGCCAATGACTACACCCGTACTATTCAAAGAATACATCTGGTTGGTTAACACCATCTACCAGGCTCGTAACATCACACTTGATGAAATCAACCGCAAGTGGGTTCAGACAGACATGAGCGGTGGTATCGAGATAGCCCGCAGCACCTTCGGTCGCCATAAGGATGCCATTGAGGATATCTTTGGTATATATATCGAGTGCGATCGCAAGAATGGTTATCAATATTATATAGGTAATGCTGAGGTGCTGAGTGAGGAGAGCATCCAGAACTGGATGCTCTCTACCCTATCAGTCAATCATGTCATCAGCGAGAGTCTTAGTCTTCAGAAGCGTATCCTCTTAGAGCCAATACCTTCAGCCAAAGGCTATTTAGAGATGATTATCGAGGCGATGAAGAAGAAAAGACTAATTACCATCCAGTATCGCAAATATGGTGCCGACGAAGCGAGGGAGTTTCTGATAGCCCCCTATTGCATCAAGTTGTATCACAGACGTTGGTATGTGCTGGGCAGATATGAGACTGGCGACTATAGTGTATTCTCATTCGATAGAATCAAAGAGCTGACTATCAACAAGGACACATTTGAACTTGACGAAGATTTCGATGCTGAGGACTATTTCAGCGAATGCTATGGCGTAGTGAGGATTGAAGAAGTTCCTGTTGAGCGAATCGTCCTGAGAGCCTATGGTGACGAATGCCATTATCTGCGCGATCTCCCCATCCATCAGAGCCAGATGGAAATCGGCAGTGGTGATGGTTATTCGGATTTCGAGTGCTACGTCCGCCCAACCTTGGATTTCTGCGGTCAGATTCTGTCACGTGGTAACCGTCTTCAGGTGCTCAAACCTCAGTCGTTAGCCGACAAAATCCGCCAGATGTTGGCCGATGCTCTAAAAAATTACGAGCAGAAGTGAATATTTCTCGAACATGCCCCACGATTTGAGACATGTTGCGTTTATCTTTGCAGGCGTAAAGAATGTAAAAGAGGAGGTATATATGTTTTATTGGAATCCAGACCCCAAAGGCTTTGTAGAGTTGCTTATCTTTTTAGCAATTTGCTATGGTATATATAAAATAGACAAGTCAGGAGGATGTCTAAAAATCTTTTTGATAGGTATATTTATTCTATTTATGCTTTCTATTTGCCAATCATATGATGATTATGACAAATGGGATAAAGAACGTACAGAGAAACTTGATGAAATGGCAAGAAAAAGAAAAAGGGAAATGGAAGAGAGGCAACGGGAATATGGTGCGCCCAAAATTGTACCTCCATCTGAACTCCCCAAATGATCTTGCAAAAAGAAGGGCAGATTCTGAAGTTCTTCACAACGCGAATGGTTTGATAAATAAATACAATGATGGAAGTAAGGAATTTGAAACAAATAAAAGATTCTGACCTGCCCTTTGAGGTCAGAATGAAATATATTATTGATGCGTATCGCAAAGATCAGGTAAAATGGGGATGGCTTTACCAACACGCTAAACGGCTTGATGATGATAATAGCAAATTAAGAGAAAAAATAGAAAGACTTCAGAATATTATTAATAGACTACAGCCAGAAGATATTTTGCAATTGAAGAACACTATTAAATGCCTTGAAACCAAAATTGAGAAGGTATATCCAAAAAGAAAATATAAACTTAGTACATATAAGCGCTTGATAAAAAGTCAAGAGGATTATATTGCTCAACTCCAAAAGCTATTGGATAGCAACGGAATTCTTTATCCCCCAAGAATACCCTTAAACAATCTTGAAATAGAGGGTGCTGATTCGATAAATGTGAATGCTGTAAGATAATATAGAAGTTGTTATGGAAAAATTAATTAATATCTGTAATTAGCCCAAAAATAGAAAATATAAATAAGGTGATAAAAATGAGACTTTGGACGATACAAGGAATTGAAATCTATGAGCAATTGCAACGTGATGGAGTGAATTATTGTACCAAACCGTCATGGAGTGATGATTCAAATTTCATGAAAGCCTACCACTGGATGGTAGAGCAGATGAAGCGTCGCATAGGCGAGCCTCCTATCAAGGAAATAGAATATCCCATGTGGGCTTGGTATCAATATAACTCTGCTAAATCAAACAAACCTCCTAGAAGTCCCCTTGATGTACCAGAAGGTATATCTGTATATATGGAAATCGAAATACCTGATAAAGACGTCCTCTTATCGGGATTTGGCAATTGGCACGCTGTGTTAAATCAATGTCCACTTAGCGATTGGAAAAGGATAGAAAAGAAAACTGATTTACTAGACAAAGAAGCGGGCAGAAGATTAGAGTTTGACGAATATCCCTTAGATATTCAAAAAGAAATAGAAAAAAGTTGGGAGGCCATATTTGATCTGGACAGACGCGACAAAGATGTTGGTCGCAAACATAAGCGCAACCGTAGCATTCAAGCGACATTCTGGATGCTAAAGAAAGAACATATTATCTCTGTAGAGTATCTTGAAAGAAAAGAAAATGTCATAAAACGCATTTCTTTCAAATAAATAATGTATCTTTGCAGCATCTAAATAACAATAGAGCTTGTATGTTTAAGAAGATTCTTTTCGCTGTTGGAACATGGATGAGCCTAAATCTCATTTGCATGTTTTCTTGTTCTGAGAAATTTATAGCAGAGTTTGGTGCTGGTATTAATATAATAACCATACCTTGTGCCTTATTAATTACATTTCTTTATTATAGAGTTTCTGAAAATGCCAAAGAAGAAAGAGAAGATTTGGCATCGGAAAAGGAAGAATTGAAAACTTCTGAAGAGAAAGATCATGATGATTCTGATGGTAACCGTATCCCTATCACAAAACATGATAAAATAATTGAAGAAGTTCTTAAACGTTCAAAGATACTTGCAGAGGATATCATTGCTGAGGATTATTCCATATCTGAGTCAAATTCAACAGAGGAAGGTCTGATGGTTGGTGAAGAATTATTTGAAGAATTGAGAAAAACTACATTGTCGATTATTCGTATTATTACAGATTCGTGCCATCAAGAAAGTTTTCTTGCATTGTTGAGAAAAGCGTCCAATACAAGGGGGAAGCCAGATGACTATATCTTTAATTTCAAGTCGATGCTTATAAAGGATGTTTCGATGTATTTTGATGAGATGGGTTATGCCGAAAAAATGAATCCTTCAACGGCTCAAGGTCTCTGTCTCTATATAATAACCAGGGTATTTACTGATTACGACGAAGGTGACAATTACCAATTCTATAAACTAAAAATGGATATGTCTGATGACTTCTATCGTAAGTTTTGTATGGATAACGTGAGAAAAAGAATGGAAATATATAATAATGTAAATAATGAGGCTGCATTAATTGATGGACATAAAGATTTTCGGCTGATAATAGCATTTGCCATTTGGAAGGATGAGGTCACAGAGTATCTGCGAATGTTGTTGTTTAGAATAAATCAATTGATAGTGAAAGCTGATGGGGATATATCTATTAAAGAGAAAACTTGGTTGAAGCAGATATTGAAGAATCAGGAACTGCTTGAGGCACTTTATACTGATGATGATGGCAATCCTGTACCAAAGCAAGCAAAGAAAGAATGGATAGCTAAGGCAGAACAGAATATTGATGCATTGAAGCAGACAAAAAAGAAAGTTTCGAAAAAAGTAAATATCCAAAATTCAGAAATAAAAGATGAGTCTATCCCAAATATAGAAATCTCAAAATCATCAATTGATGAATTGAATGAGTTGATAGGCCTTTCAGAAACCAAGAAAGGAATAACAACCCTTTCGAATTATATCCTGATGAAACTAAAGAGGGACGAGATGGGAATGAAATCCCCCCAGCTATCTCTCCATTGTGTATTTACAGGAAACCCAGGAACAGGTAAGACTACTGTCGCAAGAATCCTCGCAGGAATTTATAAGGATATGGGATTATTAAAGAAAGGTCATCTTGTTGAAACAGACCGTTCTGGATTGATTGCGGAATATGTTGGGCAGACAGCTGTCAAGACAAATAAAAAGATCGATGAAGCTCTGGATGGTGTTCTATTTATCGATGAAGCATATTCATTAGTGAATGATGCAAAGGAGGATTATGGCTCAGAAGCTATAGCCACATTACTCAAACGTATGGAGGATGATAGAGACAGGCTTGTTGTTATAGTTGCAGGCTATACCAAAGAGATGGAAGATTTTATCAACTCAAACCCAGGACTACAGTCTCGATTTAATCGCTATATTCATTTTACGGATTATTCAGCAGAAGAACTTTACGACATTTTCTGCCTCCAAATGAAGAAGAATGAATACACCCTATCTGAAGATGCTTCCAAAGAATTAAAAATCATCCTGTCAAATGCAGTCGCCAATAAAGGGAAAGACTTTGGTAATGCTCGCTTTGTTAGAAATCTGTTTGAAAAGACTGTTGAGGCGCAGGCAAATCGCTTGGCAGCTGAGCCAAAGGTAACAAAGGAGTTGCTGACAGAAATAAAGATGGAAGATATTTTGGCGATTTAAAATATTTGTAGTATCTTTGCAGCATAAATCCAAAGAATCGACATGCATACAGAAAAACAACAGGCGGCAGCAGCCGCGCAATTTGTAGAGCGTTGGAAAGGCAGAGGCTATGAGAAAGGCGAGTCACAACCATTCTGGATCGACTTGCTAACAAACGTCTTTGGTGTTGAGACACCATCTAACGGCTTTATCACCTTCGAAGACCATCATAAGGTTGATGCTTCTAACTTTATTGATGGGCGCATACCATCTACACGCGTACTTATTGAACAAAAATCAATTGGCAAAGACCTTCGCAAGGGCATCCTCCAAAGCGATGGTTCTTTACTTAATCCATTCCAGCAAGCCCGTCGCTACGTGGTCAGCCTTCCAGTATCAGAACATCCGCGTTGGATTGTAACCTGCAACTTCTCCACCTTTCTTATATATGATATGGAGCAGCCCAATGGTGAACCAGAGGAAATCCAACTGGAAAACTTAGGTAAGGAATACTATCGGCTGCAGTTTCTTGTTGATGCCAAGAACGAGCACATATCAAAAGAGATGGAGGTGTCGATGCAAGCAGGCGAGATCGTTGGCAGGATTTATGAGGCCCTGCTGAAACAATACGACGACAATTCGCCCGAAGCACTCCGATGGTTAAACATCCTTTGTGTACGCATCGTATTCTGTCTGTATGCTGAGGATGCAGGTGTCTTCACTCACGACCAATTCCATGACTACCTAAACCGCTATGATGCTGATGACCTGAGGAATGCATTTATCAGATTGTTTGATGTTTTAAAGACTGCACCCGATAAACGAAGTAAGTACCTGAAAGACGACCTCAAAGCATTCCCTTATACGAATGGCGGACTGTTTGAGGAAGAAATAGAGATACCTCAGTTTACGGAAGAGCTCAAACAGACATTATTACAGAATGCCAGTCTTGACTTTGACTGGAGTGAGATATCACCAACGATCTTTGGAGCAGTATTCGAAAGCACGCTAAATCCAGAGACTCGTCGTAGCGGAGGCATGCACTACACCTCGATAGAGAACATTCATAAAGTCATTGATCCACTCTTCTTGAATGATCTGCGTAGTGAACTGGATACCATCCTCGAAGAAAAGGTAGAGAAACAACGACAGAAGAAACTCGATATCTATCAGGACAAGCTTTCTAATCTGACATTCCTCGACCCTGCATGTGGCTCAGGTAACTTCTTGACAGAAACCTATCTAAGTCTACGTCGTCTGGAAAACGAGGTTATCCGAGAGCGTTATCATGGCCAGACCATGCTGGGAGCTTTCAAGAATCCTATTAAAGTATCCATACAGCAGTTCTATGGCATCGAGATAAATGACTTTGCTGTTACCGTAGCAACTACAGCTCTTTGGATTAGTGAGGCTCAGATGCTGGCAGAGACAGAGCGTATTATCCACCAAGACATTGATTTCCTGCCTCTGAAACCATATCATAACATCCGCGAGGGTAATGCCTTGCGTATGGACTGGGATGTGATAGAGATTCCGTCAGACATTCCAACTATCTATATCAAAAATGCACACATCATATATGAAGAGGAAGCAAAATGGAAAGTAAGTGAGCCTGTCATAGAACTTGATGAGGCAAACATAGTGGCTGGTGATTATCAGCGCGGCATGAAATCCAATACGATAAAATATGAAGTGAATTATGATTATATCATCGGTAACCCACCATTCGTAGGGGCAAGACTCATGAGCGAGAGTCAGAAGCAGGATGTTGTGGATATATTTGGCAAAGATTGGAAAAACGTAGGAAATATGGACTATGTTTGCTGCTGGTATAGAAAGGCCACAAACATCATGAAGAGAAATCATCAATGTCGTGCTGCCCTTGTTTCTACTAACAGTATTTGTCAGGGTGAACAAGTTGCTAATCTGTGGCAGCCATTGATGGATGGAGGATTGCAAATCAATTTTGCCCATCGTACATTCCGATGGGACAGCGAGGCCTCGCTAAAGGCTCATGTACATTGTGTAATAGTAGGATTCAGTTATCAGAAGGTTCAGCCGCATTATATTTATGATGGTGAAAGAAAGATAGAGGTTGCCAATATCAATGGCTATTTGACAGATGCACCTAATGTATTTATCTATGGAAGGCAAAAACCTCTATCCGAGGTGCCAGAAATTGGAATAGGTAATCTGCCTATTGATGGTGGAAACTATCTGTTTGATAAAGACGAAATGGAAGTATTTATTAAGCATGAGCCAAAGTCAGCAGAATACTTCCATCCTTGGTATGGATCTGTTGAGTTTCTACATCAGAAACCTCGTTATTGCTTGTGGTTGGGCGAATGTAGCCCTGCTGAACTACGGCAGATGCCACATTGCTTACAGCGAATAGAGGCAGTTCGTAAAATGCGTTTAGAAAGTAATCGTGCTGCAACTCGCAAACTGGGTGATGTTCCTACACATTTTAGTACAGAGAATATGCCTGATGGTAATTTCATCATCGTTCCTAAAGTATCAAGTGAACGACGTCGATATATACCAATGGGTTTTATGTCGCCTGATGTGATGGCGAGCGATCTTGTATTCCTTATCCCTGATGCTACGCTCTACCATTTTGGCATACTCGAAAGTAATGTTCATATGGCATGGATGAGAGCAGTATGTGGAAGACTGAAGAGCGACTATCGCTATTCAAAGGATGTTGTCTACAATAATTTCCCTTGGCCCAACCCAACAGATGAGCAAATAGCTAAGATTGAGCAAACAGCCCAGGCAATATTGGATGCCCGCGCCCTTTATCCTGATTCCTCACTGGCAGACCTCTACGACGAACTCACAATGCCAGTAGAACTCCGCAGAGCCCATCAGGACAACGATCGTGCAGTTATGGCTGCATATGGCTTTGACGTTAAATCGATGACAGAATCCAAATGCGTGGCCAAACTCTTCAAGCTATACCAACAACTCACAAAATAAATGGATTTCTTCTATTGTGTTGGAATATTGCATTTTGCTTTGGTTTTTGTGAGGGGAATATTTGGTGGGTTCGGATATTTGTTGTATCTTTGCACGCAAATTAACGTTTTTACAATTAATTATTCATTATGAACGACAACAAAGTTATGAACATGGCAGCGGATAACATCCGTATCCTGGCTGCTTCGATGGTTGAAAAGGCAAAGTCTGGTCACCCAGGCGGTGCTATGGGTGGTGCTGATTTCATTAACACCCTGTACAGTGAGTTCTTAGTGTATGACCCCGAGAATCCCGCATGGGAGGGTCGCGACCGTTTCTTCCTGGATCCTGGTCACATGGCTCCGATGCTCTACTCTCAGCTCTGCCTGATCGGCAAGTACACGCTGGAGGATCTGAAGAACCTGCGTCAGTGGGGTTCAGTGACTCCTGGTCACCCCGAGCGCGAGATTGAGCGCGGCATCGAGAACACCTCTGGTCCTCTCGGACAGGGTCACTGTTTCGCTGTAGGTGCTGCTATCGCCGCTAAGTTCCTGAAGGCTCGTCTGGGCAACGTGATGAATCAGACCATCTATGCATACATCAGTGATGGTGGTGTGCAGGAGGAGATCTCTCAGGGTGCTGGTCGTATCGCCGGTAACCTGGGTCTGGACAACCTGATCATGTTCTACGACGCTAACGATATCCAGCTCTCTACCAAGACTGAGGTAGTGACCTGCGAGGACACTGCCAAGAAGTATGAGGCTTGGGGCTGGTTTGTTCAGAAGATCGATGGTAACGATGTGGATCAGATTCGTGAGGCTATCAAGAAGGCTCAGGCTGAGAAGGATCGTCCAAGTCTGATCATCGGTCATTGCGTAATGGGTAAGGGTGCCCGTAAGGCTGACAACTCTTCATACGAGAGCAACTGCGCTACGCACGGTGCTCCTCTCGGTGGCGATGCTTACATCAACACCATGAAGAACTTAGGTGCTGATCCTGAGAATCCGTTCCAGATCTTCCCAGAGGTTCAGGAGATGTATGCTAAGCGTGCAGAGGAACTGAAGAAGATCTGTGCTGAGCGCTATGCTGCCAAGGCTGAATGGGCCAAGGCTAATCCTGAGAAGGCTGCCCAGTTGGAGGAGTGGTTCAGCGGTAAGGCTCCGAAGATCGACTGGAGCAAGGTTGAGCAGAAGGCTGGTTCAGCTACCCGTAGCGCCAGTGCTGCTGTTCTTGGTCAGCTGGCTGAGCAGGTGCCCAACATGATCTGCGCTTCTGCCGACTTGAGCAACTCAGATAACACAAACGGCTTCCTGAAGAAGACTCACGACTTGGTTCGTGGCGACTTCAGCGGTGCCTTCTTCGAGGCTGGTGTGGCTGAGCTCACCATGGCTTGCTGCTGTATCGGTATGGCTCTGCACGGTGGTGTGATCCCCGCTTGCGGTACCTTCTTTGTATTCTCTGACTACATGAAGCCAGCCGTTCGTATGGCTGCCCTGATGGAGCTCCCAGTGAAGTTCATCTGGACTCACGATGCATTCCGCGTTGGTGAGGATGGTCCTACCCACGAGCCTGTTGAGCAGGAGGCACCGATCCGCCTGATGGAGAAGCTGAAGAACCACCACGGCAAGAACTCCGTATTGGTAGTTCGTCCTGCTGATGCTGAGGAGACCACTGTTTGCTGGCGCATGGCTATGGAGAACATCGACACCCCGACTGCTCTCATCTTCTCTCGTCAGAACATCGAGATGCTGCCCGAGGGCAACGACTACAACCAGGCTACCAAGGGTGCTTATGTAGTTGCTGGCTCAGACGAGGATTACGATGTGATCCTGTTGGCTTCTGGTTCTGAGGTTTCTACCTTGGAGGCTGGTGCTAAGCTTCTGGCTGCCGATGGTATCAAGACACGTATCGTGAGCGTTCCTTCTGAGGGTCTGTTCCGCAGCCAGCCGAAGGAGTATCAGCAGAGCGTTCTGCCTGCAGGCAAGAAGAAGTTCGGCTTGACCGCTGGTCTGCCCGTGAACCTCGAGGGTCTGGTAGGTGCCGACGGTACCGTTTGGGGTCTGGAGAGCTTCGGTTTCTCTGCTCCTTACAAGGTGCTCGACGAGAAGCTGGGCTTCACTGGTGAGAACGTGTACAATCAGGTTAAGAAACTGCTTGCATAATGGAAGTTAAGACAGTAGGCATAGCCAGCGATCATGCTGGCTTTGCCTTAAAACAATTCGTAAAGAAGTACCTCGAAGAGAAGGGCTACGAGTATAAGGACTACGGCACTTATACCGAGGACTCTTGCGACTATAGTGACTTCGGTCATGCTCTGGCTGAGGGCATTGAGCAGGGCGAGGTATTCCCAGGCATCGCTATCTGCGGCAGTGGCGAGGGCATCAATATGACGCTCAACAAGCACCAGTCAATCCGCGCAGGTCTCTGCTGGATCCCTGAGATTGCCCACCTGATCCGTCAGCACAACAATGCCAACGTGCTGGTGATGCCAGGACGATTCATCTCTGAGGAAACGGCTCGTCAGATTATGGACGAGTACTTCACCACCGAATTTGAAGGTGGCCGCCATCAGAAGAGAATAGATAAGATCGCGATTAAGTAAGCAAAGTGAAAGCTTGCTTTCATTTTCGAACGAGAGCGATCTCGACCGAAGGTCAAGATTCCCGTACAACCCTAAATAAGTAAATCCTCGGCCCATCGGCTGAGGATTTATTTTTTAATCATAAACTGATTCACCCAATCGCGAAGCGGTTCCATCGCCTCAGAATGATTAGGTGCATAGCGCAACATCACTGTCACTACACGTGTGGTATCGTCGTCGATCACCTTTCCATAATACTCCCAGTCCTCGTCCTGTCCAGTCTGAATACTATAGGTATCCGTCGATTCCACCAGGTCGGCACCCATACCCATCATCTGCTGACCTGCACTGTAGTTCATACCATTGAGCGAGTCGACAATCACAGAAAGGGAAACATCATCGGCAATAAACACCTCCTGGGCATTCTCAGTAGGCAGCTCCTGGTGATAAAGGAAAGAGGGGTAGTTAATGTCGAGACCCAACTTATCACTATGGAACTTAACCAAGTCCCATTGTCCCAGTTTAATGGTAAGGCTGTCATCGCTCGTCAGTTCCGAGACATATGCCTTAGGTTCGTGACTTCCGCAACTGCCTAATATCCAGGCCAGAACGAAAGCTCCTGTCAATATCCTTAAACTCTTTTTCATCGTCGGGTTATTGCACATTCGGGGGCAAAGATACACATTATTTCTTATTCCACCAAATTTTAGGCCATACTTTTGACTTATTGGGCCAGATCGTACTTGTTCTTACGCTTGTCAGACTTACGAGGTTGACTGGGATGGAAGCCCATTTGAGGCGACTTGACACCCTGATAGGTAGCATAGCGCTGACGGATACGAGACACATAGTCGACCGTCTCAGAGCCACGCATATAACCATACTTCACGATAGGATCATTATAATACTGAGGTGTAGCCAATCGGAGAACATAAGGCAATACTTCGCTCCAACGATGGGGATTATGTCCGTCGCGTTTCGCCAATGCCATCGCATCACGGATATGGAAACCACCACCATTGTAACTGGCCAGGATAAAGTTGGTACGCTCATAATGATCGTGGATATCGGAGAAAGAACGATCGAGTTCGGCTATCAGCTTGGCAGCCGCAGCGATGTTCGATTCAGGATCAAAGAGTTTACTGCGAGGTACACCCAGATGATCAGCCGTGCCAGGCATGATCTGCATCAGCCCCTTCGCACCGACATAGGAAACGGCTTGTGGATCGAAGGTAGACTCCTGATAACATTGGGCTGCCATCAGGCGCCAGTCCCAGCGGATATCACGACAATAGGCCATAAACAGATGATCGTAATGTGAAATGACACCAGCTTTCTTGTCGAGCATCGGTGAGAATACACGACGCTTTACCTTATGGGTAGTGAGCATGGCCGTCTCTTGTTTCTTCACCTCATCGATGAGTGAAGGACGGAACCATGCTTTCAGTTCCTCTGCCAGTTCTGTCTTCTCCTTTCCTGCTTCGATATGACCTGGTGTGGCAAATGCCACAAGATCGGCCTCGCCCTCTGAGAGCTTCTGAGCCAATTCGATACTATCGCGACAGACATCCACACGCAATCTGACACCCAACGAATCAGCAAAACGCTGACAGATCAGGAACTGCGTACCCATCTGACGTCCGTGATAGTCGTAATAGGTATCAGGTCCTGTGAGTGTCGCCAGTATCAGTTCGCCGCAGGTCTGTATCTCTGTCAGGTCAAAATCTTCCGTCACTTCTACGGAATCGAGCACAGAACCATAGGGTGTCACTACCTTTTCCTGCTTTGGCGAACAGGAGAGAAGCAGTGCCATCGCTGCCGGAAATACTGAATATTTATTAAAAATGTGTGCCAATATGAAGCTACTAATCAGAAAATCGGTGCAAAGGTACGAATAAAATGATAAATGATAAATGATAAATCAAAAATAATTTGTAATTTTGCAGCCGAATTATAGACTTTAACGGTATGTTAAGAATTGCAGTACAATCTAAAGGACGTCTGTTCGAGGACACCATGAACCTGCTGTCAGAAGCTGACATCAAGGTGAGTGCCTCAAAACGCACCTTGCTGGTGCAGTCGTCCAACTTTCCGCTGGAGGTGCTTTACCTCCGCGATGATGACATCCCACAGAGTGTAGCCAGTGGAGTGGCTGACATAGGC
>JAEEGG010004513.1_pt1 | contig 33659 bp, 27 predicted proteins | sample 9134161 | NCBI WGS metagenome assembly JAEEGG01 (sample SAMN16246543, study PRJNA631951) | gut metagenome | biome: gut microbiome; feature: rumen; material: CR-attached | host: Bos | place: Iran: Karaj | collected 2018-10 | reverse complement strand
AGGTTCCTCGCGTATCATCGAATTAAACCACATGTTCCTCCGCTTGTGCGGGCCCCCGTCAATTCCTTTGAGTTTCACCGTTGCCGGCGTACTCCCCAGGTGGATAACTTAACGCTTTCGCTCGGTCACCCAACCATCAATCTGGCCGGATAACTAGTTATCATCGTTTACCGCGTGGACTACCAGGGTATCTAATCCTGTTCGATACCCACGCTTTCGTGCATGAGCGTCAGTAGTGTGCTGGACAGCTGCCTTCGCAATCGGAGTTCTGCGCAATATCTATGCATTTCACCGCTACACTGCGCATTCCGCCATCCTCGCACAAACTCGAGCGCGCCAGTTTCAACGGCGGTACGGCGTTGAGCGCCGCAGTTTGACCGCTGACTTGACTCGCCGCCTGCGCACCCTTTAAACCCAATAAATCCGGATAACGCTCGCATCCTCCGTATTACCGCGGCTGCTGGCACGGAGTTAGCCGATGCTTATTCTCCGGGTACTCTCACTGAGGGACGCGTCCCCCACGTTACTCCCCGGCTAAAGCGGTTTACGACCCGGAGGGCCTTCATCCCGCACGCGACTTGGCTGGTTCAGACTCGCGTCCATTGACCAATATTCCTCACTGCTGCCTCCCGTAGGAGTCTGGTCCGTGTCTCAGTACCAGTGTGGGGGACCTTCCTCTCAGAACCCCTACGCATCGTCGCCTTGGTGGGCCGTTGCCCCGCCAACAAGCTAATGCGCCGCATGCCCATCCCGGACCGACGGATCTTTCATATCAAGGACATGCATCCTCGATACATATGGGGTATTAGGCCCAGTTTCCCGGGTTTATCCCCCTGTCCGGGGCAGGTCGCATACGTGTTACTCACCAGTGCGCCGGTCGCCGCCAGAAGTATTGCTACCTCCGCGCTGCCCCTCGACTTGCATGTGTTAAGCCTGTCGCTAGCGTTCATCCTGAGCCAGGATCAAACTCTTCGTTGTTGTATTATCGTTTTTTTCTATCTCTAGAATAATGAAAACGCAACGGCGATTCGTCCCGTGTCCCGGCGCGGCATCTCTGCCCGGCAGGATAAAGTGTGCTGTGCTTTGTTGTCTAACCTGTCTTCGGAATCTTGACGTGGACTCGGGAGTTTCCCTTCCTTGTCTCTGCACTGTCAATTTCCTCATTGCAAACATTTCAAAGAACTAAGCTTTTCCGGCACAACAGACCGCCCGAAAAAGGCGTCAAAAAAATCGCTCACGCAATTTGTCATATTGTGAGCCGCAAAAGCGATGCAAAAGTATAGCCGTTCCAGAAACTGACCAAATATTCCGGTCAAAAACTTCTAAAAATAACTTCCGTTAACAATTCGACAGTGATTTTGGCCATTTTTCGAGAAAATTCGGTACTAAATAGGCTCATTTTCGCCTCGAGAGTATCACTAGCGAAAATGAGCCCATATATTGTTAAAAAGATACTGCTCCAATTATGCGTTGACCTGGACCGTGATTCCAGCGTCACGGAATCGCTGGGCGATCTTTTCCAGTTCCTCTTTGGAGACCTTTTCAAGGTTCTCGGCGGGCGTCTTGCGGTCGATGCTGTAGAGCATCACCTCGCGGGGACCGATCTCGAGATAGGCACTCAAGAGGGCATCCAATTCCTCGTCGGTGGTGTTGTCGAAGTGCTCGCCGTCATATTCGCCGCGAACCATGATCGTCTGTACCACGCACCGCCCCTTGAAGCGCTTGAGGTCGGCAATGACGCCATCGGGCAGGCAGTTGGGCGACGTGGGGCGGTTGAGCACCCTGAAGGTGTGCGGCATGGCGCTGTCGAGCTTGAGGATGTTGTTGTCCACCTTGAGCAGGGCCTCGACAACGGTGGGCTTTCCTGCCATGGTCGAGTTGCTGAGCACCGACACCTTGGCATCAGGGAAGAACTCGGTGCGCAGCCTGAGCACATCGTCCACCACTTTTTTGAACTCGGGGTGCAGGGTGGGTTCTCCATTGCCCGAGAAGGTGATGACGTCGAGGGTCTGTCCGTTGGCCTTCATTTCCTCGAGTTTGTGCCTGAGCTGTTTCTTCACGGCCTCCCGTGTGGGCACGCCATCCTTGCCGGGGCCCTGGGCATTGAAGCCGGCCTCGCAGTACAGACAGTCAAAAGAACAGATCTTGCCGTCATTGGGCATGAGGTTAATACCGAGGGACATTCCCAGCCTGCGGCTGTGGATGGGTCCGTATATCGTTGAATGGAAAAGTACGGTTTGCATATGTTATGGTTTTTGTGTTTAGTGTGATTTACACATTATATATATAATAAAAGCATTAAATCAGATTCAGCTGCTGCAGGATGTCGTTGACGTCGATGTGCGACAGCGTGCGGCGGCGCTGCAACGCGTCGGCAAAGGTATCCATTGCCTTGCGCACCTGTGAATTGGAGAACAGACGCACCATGCTGTCGAATGCCTCGTCAAAGATAGGCTCCACCTCGTCACGCTCCAGCTGGCAAAAGTCTCTCCCGTCCTCATAGGCGGCATTGAACAGGTCGTCCTTGAGCTGGTCGTCAACGCGCTCATTGTCCAGCACCATGCGGCGGCACAGGGCATTGGCCACTGCCAGGCCCACAGTGATGCGGTAATGGCCAAGGATGTACTGCCACGCCCCACGAGGCGAGAGCCTGGGGTTGCCGGCAAAGTAGAACTCGGGCGTGAATTGGATGCTACCCGGTCCATCACCATCGAGTGTGACTGCTGTAAACAGGTCAGCGGCATCAAAGACCGACAGGCCCAACGCCATACCGGCCACACCGTAGCTCTTGTCCAGCTCGTCGCGATATTTCATCATTCGTTTTTCAGACATATCTCTCTTCATCATTTGCGGCCAAAGTCGGCCGGAATCTCGCCCCACTCGGCCGTGTTCCACTTGAGCAAGGCATTGCTCCACGTGTGTGTCGCCAGCCAACGCTCGGCGCGGGCGATGATCTCAAACAAGCGGGCATTGGCGTCGGTGCGGGCCAACTTGGTGCGGCACTGACGTGCACGGATCCATGCCAGCGCCGTCTTGCTGTCGCTGTAAATGGCCGTGTGGTCATTGCCCTGATTGGCGAATAAGGCCAACGCATGGACGATGGCCAGGAACTCGCCGATGTTGTTGGTCGCATCGGGGAACGGCCCCTGACGGAACAGTTCCACCCCTGTGGGTACATCCACGCCACGGTATTCCATCAGCCCAGGGTTGCCCGAGCAAGCCCCGTCAACGGCAATGCTGTCGCGCACGATGCCAGGGATGGCCTCATAGTTGACCACCTCGTGCGGCCCGCGGGCAATGGCTCGCAGGATGTCCATCTCGCCCGGGTCGTTGCGAAATGCCTCGACGGCCTCCTGCTGGGTGTCGAATGCCTTGTAACGCGCCCCGGGAAAGCCCTTGACGCGCAACTCGCACTCCGCCCAGGAGTCGCAGACACCCGGCTCGGTGCCCTGCCAGACCACATACCATTTGCGCTTGTCGATTGCCATGAGGTTGCTCTTTCAGTTGCTTGAAAGGGCAAAGTTACATCATTTTTCCCATATCCACAAAAAGCGCCGCCATTCCACAGGTTGAGAGGCCGTTTTTACCGAGGCGGAGCCTCGGTCCACGGGACAGGGCGCTGCATTGCTGTGGTTTTGGGAAAAAATGGCGGCTCGCTGCGGCAGGTTGATGGAAATTTGCTAACTTTGCATGTTTGAAACCATTCATGCAAACAAGATGGCACAAGACCCGTTGAAAACGCCGATGATGAAGCAGTTCGTCGAGATGAAGTCCAAGCATCCCGACGCAATCCTGCTGTTCCGTGTGGGAGATTTCTATGAGACCTACCTGCAGGATGCCGTGATTGCCAGCGAGATACTGGGCATCACCCTGACGCGGCGCAGCAACGGTGCGGCCGCAGCAACCGAGATGGCGGGCTTTCCCCACCATGCCCTGGACACCTATCTGCCCAAACTCGTGCGCGCCGGCAAGCGCGTGGCCATCTGTGACCAACTCGAGGACCCCAAACTGACCAAGAAACTCGTCAAGCGCGGCATCACCGAGCTGGTGACACCCGGCGTGGTCGTGGGAGGGACGATGCTCGACCGCAAGGAGAACAACTTCCTGGCAGCGGTCCACTTCGGCAAGAAAACGCTGGGCGTAGCCTTTCTCGACATCAGCACGGGCGAATTCCTCACCGCCGAGGGCAACGAGGAGTATATCGACAAACTGCTCGTCAACTTCTCGCCCAAGGAGGTGCTTATCGAGCGCAGCAACCGCCAGCGGTTTGCCGCCACGTTCTCGTCACGCTATCTGACGTTTGAACTCGAGGACTGGGTATTCACCTTTGAGGCGGCCAACGACCGCCTGCTGAAGCACTTCGAGACGCGCAGCCTCAAGGGCTTCGGCATCACGGCCATGGACAATGCCATCATCGCCAGCGGCGCCATCCTGCACTACCTGGACATCACCCAGCACACCCAGCTGGGACACATCACCCACCTGTCACGCATCGAGGCCGAGCGCTATGTGCGCCTCGACAAGTTCACCATCCGCAACCTGGAACTCGTGGCCCCCATGAGCGACGACGGCAAGTCGCTGCTCGACGTCATCGACCGCACCATCTCGCCGATGGGCGGACGCATGATGCGCCGCTGGGTGCTCTTCCCGCTGCAGGACGTCAAGGCCATCAACCGCCGCCTGGACGTGGTGGAGCACTTCATGCGTGACCCCGAGGGGCGCGAACTGATTAAGGAACGTCTGGAGCTTATCGGCGACCTGGAGCGCCTGACGTCCAAGGCCGCCGTGGGACGCATCACCCCGCGCGAACTAGTGCAGCTCAAGAGCGCTCTACAGGCCATTGAGCCCATCAAGCAGTACTGCCAGCAGGCCGCGTGTGACGTGTTGCACAACCTGGGAGAGCAGTTGAATCCCTGCACCCTGATACGTGACCGCATCGAGCGCGAAATCAACCCCGATGCGCCCAACCAGACCAACCGCGGCAACGTCATCTGCCGTGGCGTGGATGCCCAACTCGACGAGTTGCGCGACATCTCGAGCAGCGGCAAGGACTACCTGGTGGCCATGCAGCGCACGCTGAGCGAGCAAACGGGCATCCCCAGCCTGAAAATCGCTTATAACAACGTGTTCGGTTACTACATCGAGGTGCGCAACACCCACAAGGACAAGGTGCCCGAGGAGTGGATACGCAAGCAGACGCTGGTCAATGCCGAGCGCTATGTGACCCAGGAACTCAAGGAATATGAGGAGAAAATCCTGGGTGCCGAGGAAAAAATCCTCATTATCGAGACCCGCCTGTTCAACGAGCTGGTGACCGCGGTGACCGAGTATATCCCCGCCATCCAGAACGACAGCGCCATCATCGCGCAGCTCGACTGCCTCAACGCCTTGACACGCGTGGCGATGGAGAACCGCTACAACCGTCCCGTGCTGGACGACAGCCTGGACATCGACATCGCCATGGGACGCCACCCCGTTATCGAGTGCCAGTTGCCGCCGGGCGAGACCTACGTGCCCAACAGCATCCGCCTGAGCAACGACGAACAGCAAATCATGATCATCACCGGTCCCAACATGGCCGGTAAGTCGGCATTGTTACGCCAAACGGCACTCATCACCCTGATGGCCCAGATGGGCAGTTTCGTGCCTGCCGAACAGGCCCGCATCGGCGTGGTGGACAAGATTTTCACCCGCGTGGGCGCCAGTGACAATATCTCGCTGGGCGAATCGACCTTCATGGTCGAGATGACCGAGGCCGCCGCCATCCTCAACAACATGAGCCAACGCAGCCTCATCCTGTTTGACGAGTTGGGACGCGGCACAAGCACCTATGACGGCATCAGTATCGCCTGGAGCATCGTCGAGCACATCCATGAGCACGCCGCCAGGCCCAAGACGCTGTTTGCCACCCACTACCACGAGCTGAACGAGATGGAGAAATCCTTCAAGCGCATCGTGAACTACAACGTGAGCGTTAAGGAAATCAACGGCAAAGTGGTGTTTGTGCGCCAACTGGTCAAGGGAGGCAGCGAACACAGCTTCGGTATCCACGTGGCCAAGCTGGCGGGCATGCCGCCCAGCATCGTCAAACGGGCCAACGAGGTGCTCAAGCAGCTCGAGGCCAACAACCGCAGCGACAATGCCATTACCAAGGACCTGGGCGACGTGGCCAGCAGCCGCTCGGGCTACCAGCTGTCCATCTTCCAGCTCGATGACCCGGTGCTGAGCCAGATACGCGACGAGATCCTCACCATCGACATCAACAACCTCACGCCCGTCGAGGCCCTGAACAAACTCTACGACATCAAGGGCATCCTCACCGGCAAGAAAGAAAGATAAAACATAAAACTACGAATTACGCGGATTGAACTAAATTAGCATCCGCATTCAATTGTAACGAATTTAACTAACAACTGAACTACGAATTACGCGAATTTAACTAATTAGCATCCGCATTCAATTATAACGAATTTGACTAAGAATCATGATCATTTATCCGAACGAATCATATAGAATTATTGGGTGCATGATGAAGGTCCATCGTGAGTTGGGTTGCGGATTCTTGGAGAAAGTATACCAAGAAGCATTAGAACGTGAATTCATCGCAGAAGAGATTCCTTTCCAGAGAGAAGTCAGTTTAAAGATATTCTATAGGGGAGTGCCTCTACAGCAAGAATATATCGCTGATTTTGTGTGCTACGGCAAGATTATTGTCGAATTGAAAGCAATCAGTAAGTTATCAGATGTCGAAAAAGCCCAAGTCATCAATTATCTGAAAGCGACAGGATATGAATTGGGAATCCTCGCCAATTTTGGCGAAACCAGTTTAAAGACTGAACGGTTTTGTAACATCAACAAACAACATCCAAACAACTGACAACCAATCATATCCAGATATCGCAATTAGTATAATTTGAAATAATAAGTATGCGGATGCCATTAGTTAAATTCGCGTAATTCGTAGTTTAAAATGAACTGAATCATGAATCGGAAGGATTTTGAGATCATGGCCCCTGTGGGCTCTTGGGAATCGCTATATGCCGCCCATCAGGGCGGTGCCGATGCCATCTACTTTGGCATCGAGGGACTGAACATGCGTTCGCGCTCCAGCGTGAACTTCACGCTCGACGACCTGCGCACCATCGCCCAGTGGTGCCACGAGCACGGCATGAAGAGTTATCTGACGGTGAACACCATCGTCTATGACGAGGACATGGACTACATGCGCCAGATTGTCACCGCCGCCCGTGATGCCCAGGTGAGCGCCATCATCGCCAGCGACATGGCGACCATCCTGTTTGCCCGCTCCATCGGCGTGGAAGTGCACATTTCCACCCAGGTCAACGTGAGCAACAGCGAAGCCGTGCGCTACTACAGCCAGTGGGCCGACGTCATGGTACTGGCCCGTGAACTGAACCTGGAGCAGGTGACCAAAATCACCCATTTCATCGAGGAAAATGACGTACGTGGACCTCACGGCGAGCGCATCCGCCTAGAGATGTTCTGCCACGGTGCATTGTGCATGGCGGTGAGCGGCAAGTGCTACATGAGCCTGCACCAGGAGAACACCAGCGCCAACCGCGGTGCCTGCCGCCAGATTTGCCGCAGGGGTTACCGGGTTACCGATCTGGTGAACGGTGACGAACTGAACATCGAGAACAAATACATCATGTCGCCCAAGGACCTCAAGACCATCCACTTCCTCAACAAGATGGTGGATGCCGGCGTGACCGTCTTCAAGATTGAAGGCCGTGCACGCGGACCCGAATATGTGCGCACCGTCGCCGGCTGCTATGACGAGGCACTACGGGCCATCTGCGACGGCACCTACACCGAGGAGCGCATCGACGAGTGGAACGAGCGACTGGGCAAGGTCTTCAACCGCGGTTTTTGGGACGGTTACTACATGGGGCAGCGCCTGGGTGAGTGGTCGGCCAAATACGGCTCCAGCGCCACCAGAGTCAAGAAATATGTCGCCAAGGGCATCCGCTATTACAGCAAGCTCGGTGTTGCCGAGTTCCTGATGGAGGCCGGAGAACTGCACGTGGGCGACGAGGCATGGATCATCGGCCCCACGACGGGTGCCATCCCGTTGACTATCGAGGAAATACGCGTGGACCTCAAGCCCGTAGAGAAGACCGTCAAGGGCGAGCACTTCTCGATCGCCGTGCCCGAGAAAATACGCCCCAGCGACAAACTCTACCAATGGCTACCTGTCACCCCAAAAGATGCCATGCCCCAACCGCCGACAATAACCGACTGTTGAGATTAAACAAGCCACCACTTGCAATATTAACGAAGGGCGCCCTACTTGGTGTAGAGCGCCCTTCGTTATATTTCAACCCATTAAAAGATTACGGCATGTAGAATTCGTCTGTCCAAGTACCATATGTACCAACTCCAGGCACATAGTATGAATTCTGCATCGACACTAAACGAGTGCTGGGATCATATGTTCCCGCATAGTTGGATTCGTCGCTATTGGCATAGCCACGCATATAGGCCAAACCATGCTCACTATTAAAGCAGGGTTGGGGATCCACATAAATACTGTTATCATTGTCTATGGTCAGAAGAATGTCATAGCCTTCACCATACAGATTGACCAGCCTGTAGTTGCCAGTACCAGTCATCTGCTCAAGCCGAACACTCATTGTGCCCCCAAATTCTGAATTATAATTGACATAGCCAAGATAGTTCCAGCTTGAGCGAACGACGGTGATGCGAATAGACGTGTACTCTCCACCGGTAGCGGCATCCTCGGGAGAGAGAGACAACAGGCAAGAGCAAGAGTGGCCCTCTTGAATGCCTGAAAAGTCTACATAGACAGTAGCACTACTCTTGCCCTCATCAAAGACGACTCGAGAATTATATAGCTTCACGTGCTCATCATTCTCACTGAGTATCAACGTCGCGGAATAAGCATTGGAGGTGATTGCACGCGTCAAGGTCACAGGTATTGACACCAACGAAGAAGTAGCCTCATGCTGCACCTCAGGCTCGGTAAACGAGATTTTCTGTCCGGCGGCACTTCCGTTCTTGCAGTGGACGATGACCCTTGTTGATGTGATTGTGGAGCCCAACGAGGGACTGGAATTGGCCACATCGTAATCAGAGAGGGTCAAATCCACATAGTAATCATGGCCGAGTTCCATATCATTGGTGCTAACCTCAACTACTGACTCGCTTACACCATCAGCAAAATGTACCATTCTGGTGGAAGTGCCACCATTGGGCGACATATCATTTGAATAATGAATGTTTACTCGAGCGTAGTAGGAGCCTTGACTGGTCGCGCGCTTGATGGGCACATTAACAGTTTGTGCCACGCTAGGTGTCTGCACCTCTTGTGTTGCCTGGACAAAAGAAACGTTCTGCGGACCAGTAGCAGGAGTTTCAGCATAATCGTCCAACGGATTCTGGTCATTGGTGAAGTTCATATTGGGATTACCATCGAACTCCGCCAACGGTATGGTCATGACCCAAGGATAACTCTCGGGATCTTGCAGCGAACGGCTCGTGAGCAAGAGCGAATTGGGCCATCCGTTCTCGGCGGTACGCTCAAAGCCCTGGCGCAAACGACGGATGGTGTAGATGCGGCCATCCTCGCCCCACAGCTCGATGCGGCGCTGCAACAGGATTTCCTCAAGCAGCGAGCCGGTCTCATCGTTAGTTAACCCGCCTAATGCGTTACCTGATTTGGTGCAGTTGTAGTTGGGGTCACGCTTGGCCATGAGCTGATTGAGCCAATTCCTTGCATTGGTGTCCATCCCTCCGCGGTGAGCCAATGCTTCGGCAGCGTTGAGGTACATCTCCTCGACACGCATGTAGATGTAGTCGCCAGCCCCAATGACGCCTTCCCTCATTTTAAACTTCTGGGTAACATAGCCTCCAGTGCTATAACTACTGCTGGGATCCCACCAAGCGCGACGCGCGTCGGTAGCACTTATCTTGTCATAGAGCCATGTGGAGATCTGTTTGGGTGCACGCTGAGCATAAGTAGTCATACTACCTGAAACATCCATGTGAGTAAAGAACGCAGCATACTGGCCCGACTGGGCATTAGGAATCTCGGCACCCCACATCACATTGCCCTTGGTGGCATCATTCAAACCATTGAAGTCTGACACCTCCAGGATGCCCTTGCCTTGTGCCTCAGCAGCTGTGATGGCATCCCTGGCTGCGATATAGGCATTGTTCCATTTCTCCTCGACCAGGTAGATGCGCGACCGCAAACCCAGAGCTACAGCATATCCTATGTGGGACGGACTTAGCTGGGTGGTGTTTTTCAACAAATTGACGGCTTGTTGGATATCGGAATCAATCTGAGCATAGACCTGGGTGACGGTAGCACGGGGCTGACCTGTCGAGCCGTTAAAGACGGTGCCTGTGAACAGGGGCACACAGGGATCACTTTCATGGCCCTTATAGGTGCGGGCAAACCACTGCGAGAGCATAAAATAGCTATAGGCACGCAGGGCGTATGCCTGTCCCACATAATAGTTCACTAAGTCGGTCGAACCAGTGATATTGTTTTTCTGGGAGATAATGCTGTTGGCCTCGGCAATGCAAGTGTAGTAGGTATTCCACAAGTCAAAACTGCGCCATGCTGTACTGGTGTAGCGACTCTTGACATTGTAGGTCGCATCAAACCAGAACCAGCCCGAGCCTTGGGCAGCCATAATCATGTCATCGCCCATGACCTCGGCAGTCAACGTATGGGCAAGAATTCCAAAGGCCTGATGGGTATTGCCTGTTGAAGACCAACCGGCCGTGCGCAACATCCTGTAGATGTTATTCATCGCACTAGCCAGTTCTCCAGTTCCCAAACGGGTTTCGACAGTGCCGGACAGCAGCCTGTCAATCAAGTCGGTCACGTCGCTGATATTCACATTCCCGTCACCGTCAACATCACCGTTGAGGCCATAATCATTATTTGAGAGCAAAGCATCAATCAGTTCGGTCACATCAGTGATGTTCATCGTACCGTCACGGTTAACATCGCCCACAATAACGGGTTGAAGGGTAAACTGCGGAGCCTGCGCCCCAGCCTTGAATACTGCGGGAGCGGCAAAAACATCATTCACATCGGCAACTTCGGGCAAATTGAAATTGCCGGCCCAAGACGATGTAACAACGCCCAGCAAGGTCATTGCCAGGGCCATAAATCGCCTAATGGTAAAAAAAGTCGTTCTCGTTTTCATTGTCTCTAGGGTTTTATGATAATAAATAATTAATGGCTTGGAGATTCAATATACCATTTACAAAGGTAGTGATTTTTGCGATAAAACAAAAAAAATCTGCCTTATTTGGCAGATTTTTTTGATTTGGGCGTCGATGCCTTTGGCTTGGTGGCCGGCTTGCGCTTGGGCGGTTTCAGGCGCAGGACCTGAGCGCTGCGGGCCGGCAGGTAGAGTTTGAGCCACCCCAAATGGGCATCGGCATACAGGCCGTCATGCTCGGTGAAGTGCTTAACGTCCTCATCGATATTGCCATAGCCGCCATAGCGGGGATTATCGCTGTCGAACACTGACTCATACTCGCCCTCGGGGGCCAGCATGGGATAATCCACATGGGACTGCGTGGGGCTGAAGTTGAAGACAAACACCAAGTGGCCGCGCATGTAGGCCAGCACCTGGTCGTCGTCCTTGTCCCAAAGCTTGCGCACGGGCAGCTGCTGGAAGTTCTTGACTCCGCCGATGAGGTGAATCATGTCGTTGTCCCAGTTGTTGAGGAACTGGTACTTCAGGTCCTCACGGTCCACGAGATCCCACTGGCGGCGGGCATACTTGTAGCTCCAGCCGTTACCCTCGCGGGGGAAGTCAATCCACTCGGGATGTCCCCACTCGTTGCCCATGAAGTTGAGGTAGGCGCCGTTGATGAGCGAAGCGGTCACCAGGCGAATCATCTTGTGCAGTGCCATGCCGCGGTCCACGGTGCCGTCGTGGTCGCCCGTCATCATGTGCCAGTACATCTCCTTGTCGATGAGGCGGAAGATGATGGTCTTGTCACCCACGAGGGCCTGGTCGTGGCTCTCGGCATAGGAAACGGTCTTCTCGTCGGCACGGCGGTTGGTCAGCTCCCAGAAAATGGAAGTGGGGTGCCAATCCTCGTCCTTACGCTCCTTGATGGTCTTGATCCAGTAATCGGGGATGCCCATCGCCATGCGGTAGTCAAAGCCGATGCCGCCGTCCTTGAAAGTGCGGGCCAGTCCGGGCATGCCGCTCATTTCCTCGGCAATGGTGATGGCATGGGGATTGATGGTGTGGATCAGCACGTTGGCCAGCGTGAGATAGGTGATGGCATTGGTGTCCTCGCCGCCGTTGTAATAATCGTCATAGCTGCCGAAGGCCTGTCCCAAGCCGTGGCTGTAATAGAGCATCGAGGTCACGCCATCGAAGCGGAAACCGTCAAACTTGTACTCCTGCAGCCAGAACTTGCAGTTGGACAGCAGGAAATTCAACACGGCATTCTTGCCGTAATCGAAGCACAACGAGTCCCATGCCGGGTGTTCACGCTTGCCATCGCCGTAGAAGTACAGGTCGCCCGTGCCGTCAAAGCAGCCCAAGCCCTCGACCTCGTTCTTCACCGCATGGGAGTGCACGATGTCCATGATAACGGCCACGCCGGCGGCATGGGCGTCGTCGATGAGGTGTTTCAACTCCTCGGGAGTGCCGAAACGCGACGAGGCTGCATAGAAACTCGACACATGGTAGCCGAACGAGCCGTAGTAAGGATGCTCCTGGATGGCCATGATCTGGATGGCATTGTAGCCGTCGGCAACGATGCGCGGCAATACGTTCACACGGAACTCCTCATAGGTACCCACACCCTCGCGGTTCTGCGCCATGCCGATGTGGCACTCATAGATGAGCAGCGGACCCGTGTTGGGCACAAAGTCCTTGACCTTGAACTCGTAGGGCTGTTCGGGTGCCCACACCTGGGCCGAGAAGATTAAGGTGTTCTCGTCCTGCACCACGCGCGTGGCATAGGCCGGGATGCGCTCGCCTTCTCCGCCCTGCCAGTGCACGCGCAGCTTGTACAGGTCGCCGTGGTGCATGGCGCGCTCGGGCAAGACGATTTCCCAATTGCCGTTGTCCAGCCGTTTCAGCTTGTAGGGGGCACACTCGCGCCAGTCGTTGAACTGGCCGATAAGATAAATCTCGGTAGCGTTAGGTGCCCATTCACGGAACACCCAGTTGCCGTCGGTCGTGCGGTGCAAGCCATAGTAGTTGTAGGCGTTGGCAAACTCGACCAGATTGCCCGTGCCTCCCGTTAGCTCGGCTATCTTGTTCACAGCATCCTGATGCCGCCCGTTGATGGCGTCGCTGTAAGGCTCCAGCCACGGGTCATCGTTGATAATCGCAAGATTCTTTTTCTTCCTCATTTTCGGTCAGTTCTTATTAAGTGATGAGCACAAAGGTACAAATTAAACCTCAATATCATTGCTTCTTTACACCGCTTTTTGCATTTCTGCCCCGAAATCGATTGCAATTCATCGAGAAAAATGAAGAAAAAACGCGAGAATTTGATGCATTATTAAAAAAAACATTAAATTTGCACTCTTTAGAGGAGAATAATAACAACTTAACAATAGCAATATCACTATGAGACTAGAAGGAAGACGCGAAAGCGAAAATGTGGAAGATCGCCGCAGAATGGGCACCGGTACCAAGATTGGTCTGGGTGGCATCGGCGGACTGATTATTGCCGGACTGATCACCCTGCTGATGGGTGGCAACATCGGCGACGTGTTACAACAGGCTGGTGGCATGGCTATGCAGAACGAGACCGTACAGGAAGGCGAGTTCAGCGAGGAGGAACAGGAACTGGCCACCTTCTCCAAGCAGGTCATTGCCAGCACCGAGGACATCTGGTCACAGATTTTCAGAGAGTATGGAATCGGCGAATATCCCGCTCCCACGCTGGTGCTGTACACCGGTACGACCCAAACCGCTTGCGGACAGGGTAATGCCGCCGTTGGACCGTTCTACTGCTCGGGCGACCAGAAGGTTTATCTCGACCTTTCATTCTTCCAGACCATGGACCGTCAATTGGGCGTGAAGGGTGACAACTCCAGCCTTGCCAAGGCCTATGTCATCGCCCACGAGGTGGGTCACCACATCGAGTACCTGATGGGCACCCTGGACAAGGCTCACCAGCGCATGCAGGCCACCAACCAGACTAACGCCAACAAGTACAGCGTGCGCCTGGAGCTGATGGCCGACTTCTATGCCGGCGTGTGGGCACACTACGAGAGCAGAATGTTCGGCTCCATCAGCGACAGGGACCTGCAAGAGGCCATCGACTGCGCACAGAAGATTGGTGACGACTACCTGCAGAAGCGCTCACAGGGCTATGCACAGCCCGAGAGCTTCACCCACGGCACCAGCGCACAGCGCATGAAGTGGTTCAAGCTGGGTTACCAGACCGGTGACGTGCGCCGCGCCACCACCTTCCAGGAGAGCGACGCCACCCTGTAAAACCCATTGACAACAGTATCCAAAATCGTGACTGGGAAGTTATCCTCGGTCACGGTTTTGTTTTATTTCCTATATATTCCGGTGAAGGTGCGGCCGCTGTTGATGCCCAAGCGGCGGGCTGAGAAGAAACGGGTGTGCTCGCAGCGGGAGCAATGCTGTGACTCGACGATATTGGCCGCGGGCACGCCGGCTGCAACCAGCACAGCGCGGTTGGCGGCGCGCAGGTCAATGTGGGCCTTGCCAGTGGCGGGGTTGCGCACTACGATATCATTGAGGTTGAAATGGGCCTTTTTGAAGGCTTCGACCACTTCGTCACCCACCTCGAAACAGTCCTGGCAGATGCTGGGTCCCATTGCGGCCTGAATGCGGTCGACAGTGGCACCTTGACGGCACATTTCATCGACTACAGCCTTGGCAATGCGTCCCACAGTGCCACGCCAGCCAGCGTGGGCTACTGCTATGACTCCGGCTTGACGGTCAACCAGTACGATGGGCACGCAATCGGCCGTATTCACGCCGATGACGATGCCTTGCAGCCTTGTCACCAATGCGTCTACACCCTCGAGGGCCGCCTCCTGCTGGTCGATGTCCAGCGCGCGGAAACGCTCGTCGATGACGGCCACACGGCACGAATGCGTCTGCCGCGGCATGACCAGGTCATCGAGGTCAACACCCAGCTGCATCGCCAGCGTGAGCCGCGCGTCCAGCACCCGCAGGGCATCGTCACCCACATAGTCACACAAGTTCACGCCCGAGTAGGCATTGCGGCCATCCACCTGGCCTCGTGTCGTCGAGAAGGCCTCAACGCCCTCGACTGACTTTGCAAAATCCAATTTCTCAAGTTCTATCATGACAACAAAGGTAACATTTTATTCCCATTAGTTCACCTTAAATCGAAGAAATCTCAGTACCTTTGCACATCATGACACTGAATACGGCCACCATAGTCAACTACAAGAACATCGCCGAGGCGCGGTTGGAGTTCTCGCCCAAGCTGAACTGCCTGATCGGCAACAACGGGCAGGGCAAGACCAACGTGCTCGATGCCATCTATTACCTGAGCATGTGCCGCAGTTTTGCCTCGACAAGCGACAACAGCGCGGTCATACGCCATGGCGAGCCTTACATGATGCTCCAGGGCAGTTACACCCGTCAAGAGACGCCGCTGGAAATCAGCGTCGCCCTGCAGCGCGGCAAGCGCAAGGTGGTGCGCCGCGACGGCAAGGAATACCAGCGCCTAAGCCAACACATCGGCCTGTTGCCCGTGGTCATGGTGTCGCCCATGGACTGGGATCTGGTGCGCGGCAGCGGTGAGGAGCGCCGCCGTTTCATGGACCTGATTATCTCGCAGAACGACAACGAATACCTCGATGCCCTCATCCGCTACAACAAGGCCGTCGAGCAGCGCAACGCCATGATCAAGAAGGAGATGAGCGACCCGTTGCTCTATGAAACCGTCGAGCAGGCCATGGCACAGCATGCCGCCTTAATTCACCAGCGCCGCAGCCAGTGGGTAGAGCAATTCCTGCCCATCTTCATGCACTACTATCATGCTGTGGCCGGCGAGAACGAGACCGTGAGCCTGCACTACAAAAGCCACCTCAACGACGGCACGATGCAGGAGCACTTGGCCGCCACACGCGAACGCGACCTCATCATCGGCCACACCACACGCGGCATCCACCGCGACGACATCGAGCTCATGCTCGACGATTACCCCATGCGCCACACGGGCAGCCAGGGACAGTGCAAGACCTACACCATCGCCCTGAGGTTCGCCCAGTTTGACTTCCTCAAGGCCAACAACGCCACCGTGCCCATCCTGCTGCTCGACGATATCTTTGACCGCCTCGATGCCAGCCGTGTCGAGCGCATCGTCGATGTCGTGTCAAGCGACCGTTTCGGCCAGATCTTCATTACTGACACCAACCGCACCCATCTCGACGAAATCGTCGCCCGTCATGGTGGCGGCCACTGCCTGATGCAGGTCGAGAACGGCAACGTCACGATGCTGAAAGGAGGTGAGCAGGCATGAAACGCACCGAGGCCAAAAACGTCGGCCAAATCATCAACGACCTGCTCAAGAAGGAAAATCTGGACGTTGCCCTCGACGAGCATCGCGCCAGTGCCCTGTGGCCCCAAATCGTGGGCGACGGCATCAACCGCTACACCATCTCGCGAAGCGTGACGGGCGGCGTGATGACCGTACGCCTGTCTTCAGCCTCGCTGGCCAACGAGCTGATGCTCATCCGCGCCAGCATCATCCAGCGCATCAACGAGGCCCTGGGCCGCGAAATCATCCACGAAATCATCTTCAAATAACGACAATGAATCACGCAATCGAATCACCATACCCCTTCAAGTGTTCAACACCCATGCAGCTGCGTTTCAACGACGTGGACGCGCTGGGCCACGTCAACAATTCGGTCTATTTCCAGTTCTTTGACCTGGGCAAGACGCATTATTTCAAAGGATTGAATGTTCAGGCCGACATCGACTGGCGCCGTCCCACGGTCATCATCGCCAACGTGAACTGCAGTTTCCTCAAGCCCACCCTGTTCAACGAACCCGTCGAGGTGCTCACCCAGTGCCTGCGCTTGGGCAACAAGAGCCTAACGCTGCTGCAGCACGTGGTCAACAGCGACACCCGCGAGGTGAAAGCCACCTGTGCCACCGTGATGGTCAATATGGCTCCCGAGACCAACCAGCCCAGCCCGATACCCCAGGTGTGGCGCGACGCCATCGTCGCCTTTGAGGGGCACGAGTAAAGGGAATAAGAACAAAAACTAAAAACTAAGGACTAAAGACTTTTCCTCGCCTTGCGTGTGGCTATGAGATTGATTGCCCAGCCCACGGCCATAATCATAACCGCCAATAACAGCATGCCACCTCCCGCAATGATTTTCATTTGCAGCATCTCATCAGGTGAGATTTGCTTGTTGAGAGGGGCAAGAGCATCAACACCAAAGAATGCGAAAATCAACCCATACTCGATTAAGACGATGGGCAGTAAGACGAATGCCTCACGCCAAAGGGTGCCCCAAAATCCGTAACCGAAAAGCTGCATATAACCAACGATGTAATAGAACATCGTTAATAGGACTATAGCGATATTAAAGGCAATGAGATTTACCAGCACCAGATATATCAAGAAGAAATTCAGCACCACCATTAGCACTGAGAAGAGGACTTGAATGAAAAAGCCCTCGGGCAGACTGTGACGGGTATTGCGCGGTGAGTACCGGAACATGATCCACGTCGGGAGAATGGCAAGTACAGACATGCCCAACATCGCCCAACTGAAATGGCTCTCATACCAATTGTAATAATCACTCAGCAGCTGACGGCTTCCCTCATCTATGTCATGTAGCTGAATGCCAAAAACTTTGGGGAAAAGCCAATAGATGATAAGTGAATAAATCACGGTGACAATGAACAGCATCTTTACCGGTGGGAAACTCACCTGGCGCTTGCCGCTGATGTAGTCACTGATGAAATATCCGGGGCGCAACAGCAATTGCCAGATACTGTAGAGCAGCGAACGGGTTCCCAAACCCCAAATGTCCATAACGCCGTTGCGCACGCTTTTCCAGCTGATGCGGCCCAAGTCGGCCTTCTGCGAACAACGGGGACAGAAGTTGCCAGAGAACATCAGTCCGCAGTTATTGCAGTAATGAACGTCTTCACAGTCGACATATTTCACCGGATTCAACTGCCATTGCTTGAATTGCCGGTATTTTCCCTTAATATCTTGCCAATTCATCTTTCAATTACATCTTCCTTACAGGTTCTTCGTGATTACTGTCCTGCAAAAATACATCATTTTATCCACAAAACTGCACCAGGCACCCAAAAACTGAAAACTGACGGCTGACAACTGAAAACTTCTTTGTACCTTTGCGTGTTCAAAACATTAGACACCACATTATGGACGTAAAACAATCAATGCAAGAGATCCTGGAGGCCGAGAGCAAGGCCGTCCTTAACATACCCATTACCGATGCCTATGAAGAGGCTGTCAAGCTCATTGTCGAGCAGGTGAAGCACGAGGGAGGTAAGCTGGTCACCTCGGGCATGGGCAAGTGCGGCCAGATTGCCGACAACATCGCCACTACCTTCTCCTCGACGGGCATTCCCGCCATCTTCCTGCATCCCAGCGAGGCACAACACGGTGACCTGGGCGTGGTACAACCCCACGACGTGCTGCTGTTGCTGTCCAACTCGGGCCGCACCAACGAAATCTGCGCCCTCGTGTCGCTGGCCCACAACCTGTATCCTCAGCTCAAGATTGTGGTCATCACCGGCAATAAGGACAGCGAGCTGGCCCACCTGGCCGACATCTGCCTGTGGACCGGCAACACCCAGGAAGTCTGCCCCCTCGGACTCACCCCCACCACCTCGACTACAGTGATGACCGTCATTGGCGACGTGCTGGTGGTCAACACCATGCGCGCCACCGGATTCACCCGCGAGGACTACGCCCTGCGCCACCACGGCGGTTACCTGGGCAGCGTTGCCAAGGGCACCAAATATTGAATCACCCAAATATCCTTCATCAACCCGAATGAGAAAGATCATAGCCATCGGCGAATCGGTGCTCGACACCGTCTATAGCGGCAACCAGCCCACCCGTTCGTTTGTGGGCGGACGCATTGCCAATGCCGCTGCTATCCTGGGCACCATGGGACTGCCCGTGGCCATGGTGAGCGAGTGCTGTGCCGACCGTGTGGGCGACATCATCGTCGACTACCTGACCCGCCACCGTGTTGACGTCAATTCCATTGACCGCTACACGACAGGCGCCGCTGCCATGTCCATCATCTTCAACGATGGCGGCAAGGACACCTTGGTCAACTATGGCGTCTATCCCAAGGAGCGCTTCGACGTGGTTTGGCCCCGCATCGACGAGGACGACATCCTGCTGTTCGGCTCGCTGTATGCCATTACCGAGCCGCAGCGCAAGGCCCTGTTCGAGCTGGTGAACTATGCCGTGGAACGCAAGGCCATCATCCTGTATCTGCCTGGTTTCCAGCACGGCATCAATTTCCACATCGCCCATGTCATGCCCGCCATCCTCGAGAACCTGGAGGTGAGCGACCTGGTCATTGCCCACGAGCGCGACCTGCGTGACGTGTTCCCCGGCGAGACCGCCCAGCAGGCCTATACCAACCATGTCGAGTTCTACTGCAACAACTATCTGCACATCCATCTCGACTTGTCGGTGACCCGTTTCGACAAGGGCGGCAAAGCGTTGCCCCACCCTGCCCTCGGCGCCCCCACGCGCCACATGTTGGGCTGGCAGGCCGGTTTCACGGCAGGCGTCATCTACGGGCTGTTGAAGAACGAGGTGACCCGCTCCAGCATCCACCAGCTGCCCCGTGCCGCATGGATAGACATCGTTACCGGCGCCCAGGCCATCGCATCGGCATCGGCCAACCCCGACAACTGCATTGACGAGGCGCTGGCAGCCCGCTATGCAGCCGAACTGAAGTATTGATTTCTCAAGCAGGCTACCCTAACCCATAACCCTCCCCCTCAGAATGAATCCCCTGCCCGTCACCGTCGCACTGCCGCATTTCAAGAACGACATGACCATCGCCCGTGCCCAGATGGCCATGAGCCAGACGATGCCGCCCAGCAAAGGCCTGGATCCCGCCATTGTCACCGAGATGCAGATTTGCTATGCCGAGTACCTCATCGCCAACAAGCGCGATCTGGAGGCCGAGCAGGTGATCGAGGAATTCATCTATGACGACGAGCGCATGATGTCGTTGCCCGAGCTCTATGCCGCATGGCTGTGGCTCGCCCGCATGGCATTGCTCATCGACGGAGGCAATCCCTCGCTGTCGCTGGGCGCCGCCGAGAACGCCCTGCTTGTGTTATCGTCCCACCAGGGCAAGAAGACCGAGGACTTCAACGCCATCGTGGCGTCACTGATCTACAACCTGGCCCTCGCCCATCACGACATGGGCGACAACAGCCGGGCCGCCAAAGAGCTGACCAAGGCCCAACAACTGCTGGAACGGCTGTCGAAGCGCAACGAGTCGCGCTTCAGCGCCCTGCTGCTCATGGCCGTAGAGGCTTCGACCGAGGTCATCAAGTCCAAAACCAAGCAGATGAACGTCCTGGCCCATTACCAGAGCGCCAGCGAGCTCTACATGAGCGAACTGGACAGCGGCGATGTGAATGAGACACGCACCGCCATGTCCAACCTGGTGGACACGTTGGGCAAGGAGGGCGACATCATGCTCGAGATGGGCAACAGCCGCAATGCCGTCAAATATTACACCAAGGCCCTGCGCTACCAGAAGAAACTGGGCGAGAAAATGGGACATCGCGAGCTGACGCTGTCCATCGGCCTGGCCAAGGCCCTGATGCGACTCATCAACCGCCGCACGGCAGCCGAGCAGCTGCTGCGCTCCCTGCTGCCCCTGGCCCAGCGGCTCGACGCCACTGCCCAGGTGCACGAGATACAAGACCTACTCAACAACAAGAATAAAAACGTGAACATTATGACACTGCTCAAGAGTATCTTTACCGCCACGCTCATTATCGTGGGTTCACTGGGGATGAATGCACAGCTCATCGTGGGCCACCGCGGCTCGCAGTGGGGTGTGGAAAATACCCGTGCCGCCTTTATCAACGGAGCCAACGCCGGGGCATGGGGTCTGGAATGCGACATACGCGTCACTGCCGACGGCACCTTCGTCGTGAGCCATGACGCCAACTATAAGCGCCTGGGAGGCCCCGAGACCGAAATTGCCGATATGACCACCGAGGCCGTGCTATCGACCCGCCTGACCAGCAAACGCCACGGCATCACCTATGCCGGCAACCCCTGCACGCTGGGCGAGTTCCTCGACATCTGCAAGGAATACGACGTGGTGCCCGTCATCGAGGTCAAGGTGTGCACCAGCATCCACAGCAACACCAAGGCCGAGAATGAGCCCGTGTTTGACGGCATTCCCGCCCTGATCAACCTCATTGACCAGAAGGGGATGACCGACAAGGCCGTCATCATCTCATTCATGCCCGGTGTGGTAGAGTTCATCCACCGCCATTATCCCGACGTTACCGTTCAGGTGCTGGCCGGTGACGAGGACGGCACCATCATGGAATGGGTGGAATGGTGCAAGCAGTACAAGATGGACCTGGACGTCGTTCACACCATCGTCACCAAGGAGGCCGTTGACGCCATGCATGCCGCTGGCCTCAAGGTCAACGTGTGGACCGTGGACAAGGTCGAGGATTTCAATCGCGTCAAGGCCATGGGCGTGGACTACATCACCACCAACGCCCGTTTCCCCAAAGAATTGTAAAACACGAAATGTCAACCGAACTGAATAAACAAGAGGGCTCCAGTGCCCTTCATACCCTCCCCCACGTTGACGGCCTCACCGTGGGCATTGTCTGCGCCGAGTGGAACGACCATATTACCGGTGCCCTGCTCCAGGGCGCACTCGACCTGTTTGCCCAGGAAGGCTATCCCAGCGAGAATATCACCGTGGCCCATGTGCCCGGCACGGTCGAACTGACCTTTGGCGCTGCACAGATGGCACGCACGGGCCGCTATGACGCGATCATCATGATTGGTTGCGTTATTCGCGGCGGAACACCGCATTTCGACTACGTCTGTGACAATGTCACCCAAGGGTGTGCCCAGCTGAACGCCACCCAACCGGTGCCTGTCATCTTCTGTGTATTGACCTGTGACGACATGCAGCAGGCCCTGGACCGTGCTGGCGGAACCCTGTGCAATAAGGGCACCGAAGCGGCCGAAGCAGCCATCAAGATGGCACACTTCGCCCGCAACTTCTGTCATTAAGGGGCAAGCCGGGCGGCCGCCCACCGTTTTTCCGATTTTTTTTACAAGCCGTAGAGTGAACCTACTGTGCCCTCCTGTATCTGTTGCAACAGTGTGGGATTGCTTATCATGCGGTAGGCCTGGATCAGTGTCCACACCACACCCACGGCAATAGTGATCATCATCCACTTCTTGGCCGATGCCGAGTCCTGGTTGGCACCTGCCGTGTCACCCTTCATGAACTTGGACTTAACGCCATTGGCCTTGAAGATGGCCAACACGCCCGTCACGATTCCCACGATATTGAAGCAACACAGCAACGAGGCCGCTGTGGCCAGGATCGACTCGGTGAGCCACGTCTTGGGCATCACCTGGTTGGTCGGCGTGTTGGTGCTGGGGCCATATTGCGGTGGAGCATAGGGCTGGTTGGGCGTTCCCTGTCCGTAGGGGGTGCCGTAGGGCGTCGTCGGCTGCTGCGGCAACTGCTGTCCGCCATCAAAGGGCGGCATCTGCGGCATGGGGGGCAACTGGCTGTCACCTATGGGGGGCACTGGCGGCAGTTGCGTGTCGATGCCACCGGGATTGAAAGTCTGTCCCGTCAGCAAGGCCATCAACTCAGGCACCTGGCTCGCCGAGGTCCAGTTAGCCATTCCCTCACACCACACCAGTGAATTCACTGTCAGCCCGTGCATCAGCAGCTCATTGGGCTCAAACGGGCCGGCCTGCTGGCCGTTTTCTGCAATATAGTATTTCATCGTTCTTGAGAATTATAATGTATTTCACCTAAAAGCCACAATTCTGTTGGCAAATATAGTACATTTTTTGAAATCTGATGATGATGGCCCTGTTTTTTTATCTAAGAAATCACCCCGACCGACTGGCCGGGGTGATTTGCTCTTGGACGGAAGAAACAATGCGGTTTACTTCCTGTATTTCTTGGTGACGCTGCCATCAGCATTGCGGGTGATGATGACACCCCTTGCGGTGCTGATGTCGCTGATACGACGTCCCTGCAGGTCAAAGTGCTCGATAGGATAGGTTGTACCATCGGCCTGGATGTCGGTGAGCGCATTGGGAACGGGAATGAGCGTCGCCTCATAGATGTCCTGCACGTTCAGGTAGCCCGTCTTGTTGATGCCCACGCCGTAAGCGTCACTGGGATTGCTGAAGATGCCCGTGGCCTCGTCGTAGTTGAACGTCAACTGACGGAGAATCGTGCCCGTGCTGCGTTCGAAGCAGACGATGTAGATGGGATAAACCGTGTTGGTCTCATCCTCATAGGTGCCCAAGTACTGCGGCATGTCAATCACGAGTTTTCCGTCGATGAGTTTGCCCTTCACCCATGCCTCGGGCAAGTACTCCCACAGGCCTTGGATGTAAACCTCGTCACCCACAAAGCCGACGTTGGCACTCTTCTGCTCATTGATCATCGTGCTGCCGTCGAAGGTGGTCGTGTAGTTGTATTTATACTCCTTGACCTCCATGTCCTCGGGAGCCTCGACGAGCGTATCGGGTTGCTTGGAAATCGTCAGTCCCTGATAGTAGTTGAGGTAGAACAGGTCGTTCTTGTCGGCAGTGATGAAGACGTAGTCATAGGTGGTATAGGTGTCCTCGCCGTCAAAGGTCAGCACCAGGTCCTTCTGGGTCGTGGCGCCGGTGGTGAGGTCAAGCTCGGCACACTTGAAGTAGAGCAATACCTCATAGGAGCCCAGCAGCTGCGAGTTGGGGAAGGTCACAGTGTTGCCGTCGCGGGTGCCCTTGATCCATGCCTCGGGCAGATAGGGGCAGATGCCCTGCAACCACGCGTCATCGCCGTCAAAGCCTATCTTCACTAGGGTGTGATAGGCATCCCAGGCCATGCCGTCGTTGACAGCGGTAGTCAGGTGATAAACCTCGGTAACCAGACTGTCGGGAGGTGCAACAGGCTGCTCGGTGGCAGGATAATAGACCGATTCATAGTCGCCAGCCTGCAGCCACTCGTAGTCCAGATACTGGAACACGTCGCCAAAGGCACGGTTCATCGTTCCCAGGATCACGTACTGGTTGGTGGACTCTTGGGTAATAGAACCGTCATCGTTGATGACATAGGTCAACTCATCGATCGTCTCATCATAGAAGTAGGTGTTCTCAAAATCGTCATAGACGAACACGCCTACCTGCACGGCCATTTCCAGCGACTTGGTATAGGCGATATACTGTCCCATGGGCACGGTGATGGTCTTGCCGTCGTCACTCAGGGTGCCCTCTACCCAGCCATTGTAGTAGGACCAGGAAACGGGGCGCTGGATATACACCTTGTTGTCCTCGGCAAACACGATGCTCAACGAGCCATTCTGCTGCTCATAAACAAGTTCGTAGGGGCTCTCGCCTTCTTCCACGGTATATTCTTTCTCCACTTCCCTGACAACGCCACCGCTGCGATGATACAGCTTCAGCTCGCCCTCGGGCTGGTTCTCGATGACGGGGGGTACAAAGGTTTCTTTCTCGACAATGGTGTAATGGAACTCCATCTCGGCATTGGTCTGCCAGCTGGACGTCAGAATGATGCAACCAGCGGGAACCTTCAAGGTATAGGAGCCCAGAACACTCAACGGGTATTCCTTAAATACCACGGCATTGCCTCCCAGCACCAGCAGATTGCACTCAAAGGCCTCCCCGGTCTCATCGTTGGTCAGCGTGGGATGGATTGTTTCATCAACAGCGACAGTCTGACCGAAATCAAGGGTGAAATACTGCAGCCTGTACACCTCGCCTTCGGCTGGGTTAATGGTATAATCGGGCATTCCCTCCTGGAAGATATAATAAGTGAAATGCAACTCACGCACCTCCTCGCCCAGCGCATCCACGACGACCGAACCGGCGGGAATGGTCAAGGTGTATTGTCCCGGATCGGCAACGGCCTCGGCAAAGTTCACCAGCACCTGATTGCCCACGTCCACCATTTGGGCGCGACTCTCGGCACCCGTGGTAACGTTGGTCAGCACAGCCTGGCTGCCATCAACGATCTCGCTCACATATTCCGGGAAGGTGATCGTGAAATTCTGAAGGCTTTCCACGCGGCCCTCGGCCGGGTCAATGGTAATCTGCTCATAGAACGCTGCCGTGCTGTCTTCAGGAATGAAGTAATTGAAGTTGAGTTCCATGGTCTCCTCGCCCAGCGCGCTGATCAACATCGAACCGGGAGGAATAATCAGCCTGTAACTGCCTGATTTCCTGACTTCCTGCGGGAAGCTCACCAGTACATTGAATCCCACATCATACATTTCGCCCCTGTAGGTCTCCTGCGTCGTGGTATTGATCAATGCGGCACGACTGCCATAGGCAATCTCACTCACATACTCCGGCAACGAGATGGTGAAGTTCTGAAGGCTCTTTACCTCGCCCTCGCCCGGGTCGATGGTAATTTGTTCATAGAAGGATTCCACTGTGCCCTCGATGCTGAACCTCAGCGTCAGCGGCAACAGGCGCTGGCCATTGACTGTAAGGGAGCCCTCGGGCAGATTCAGGTAATACTGGCCCGACAGCGTGCAGGCCTCGTCAAAATCCACCAGCACGGTCTTGCCATCGCCATCGGCAGCCATGTGGCCTTCAAGAGTGGCACCGCCACCTTTCTGCAAGGTGGGCACAGCGTCCTCATTGACCACAACGGGCAGGTCGGCAAACGTGATGGTGAAGTGTTGCAGACTGGTCACCACACCCTCGGCGGGAGTAATTTGCAATGCCTCATACGGGTCAACAACGGCAAATGCCGATGTGCCATAGAGGACAGCCATCAACAATGGTAATAGTCGTAAAGTTTGTCTCATCATTCCAGAAAAATTAACTTGAAAAACGTCTCAGCAATAAAACCACCTATTGTAGAGTTTTACAAATTATCGTTTAATAAAAAAATGCTAATTATTCAATTTCCCGCAAAATTACTCGATTCTTATAGAAAAAGTCAAATAAAACAGCAAAAAAACACTAATTCCCCTTAATTTATCTTCATTTTGTAAATTGACCTTCATTGATCACAACGAGATGGGCCCAAAAGCCATCTTGTTCGACTTTTGGACCCATCTCGCTGTGTCACAGCATATTGCTGCTTGGGCTAAGGCTTTTTTTCCATAAGCTGTCAATTGCCGTTCAAGAGCATATCGATCAAAGCGGTCACGTCGGCGATGTTCACGTTGGTGTCACCGTCCACGTCGGCAGCCTCGGGAGCGGCAGTGCCATTGAGCAGAATATCAATCAAGGCCGTCACGTCGGCAATGTTCACGTTGGTGTCACCGTCAACATCGCCGCGGATAAACGAGGAACCGCCGGCAATGGTGTAGTTGAAGGTGAGCTCATGCACATCTTCGCCCAGTGTGTAGATGATGATGGCGCCAGCTGGAATGGTCAGCACATAGTCACCGGGGGTAGTCACCTCCTCGGGGAAGTACATCAGCACGTTGTAACGCACGTCATACATGTCGGTGCTCCACGTCTCACCCGTCGTGGTGTTGGTCAGCTTGGCCTCCATGCCGTACTCAATCTCGCTCACATACTCCGGCAACGAGATGGTGAAATTCTGAAGGCTCTCCACAGCGCCCTCGGCTGGGTCGATGGTGATTTGCTCATAGAACGACTCGGGGGTGACGGGAATGATGAACCTGAGCGTCAACGGCAACAGCGTCTGGCCATTCACGACGAGGGACGACTCGGGAATGTTCAGGAAATAGTGACCGGGAACGGTAAAGCACTCCTCAAAGTCAATGAGCACGGTCTTGCCGTCGGCATCGAGGCGCATAGTGCCCTCAACGGTGGCGCCGCCACCCTTCTCCAGCGTGGGGACCACATTATCCTTGACCGTGACGGGCAGGTCGGCAAACGTGATGGTGAAGTGCTGCAGGCTGGTCACGTCACCCTCGGCAGGCGTGATTTGCATCGCATCATACGGGTCAACTGCGGCCAGTGCCGTTGTGCTATAGCACACAGCCATGATCAACATGGCGAACAGTAGTACAGATCTTTTCATTGTCTCATTATATTATTATTAAAGGTAAGTCATCAGCTCTTTTCTGCGATGACAAGAACATGTCTGCAAAAGTAATCAGAAAAATCGAAAAATCCCATTAAAATGTTACCAATAAGACTTCTCTAGCGTCATTTTGGCCGAAGAAAATGCGGGGTTGATTGAAAATAATTGTCCCTTATGCCAAGTTTTCGCTAGTTTTGCGAGATATAAGCATAATAATTTATTATATCACACACTAAATTTTGCATTTATGAGAAAACGATTCCTTTTAGCAACACTGATTGCTATGGCAGGTGTCTTAGGCTATGCACAACAGACCATGTGGATTCACACGGGCCATGTGCATTGGGCCTATAACACCGATGCGGTGGGCACGATGCCGTATTCGTCGGCCAATCTGCTTACCGTGCTCGAGAAGGGCTTTACCCTAGCCGATGTGGACAGCGTGACCGTCAAGAACGAGACGTTCGCCGACGACAATGTCCTCGTCAAGTACAACAACACCGTGGCCGACGTGTATGTCGCCGGCAACATCGCCAACCACATCACCGCCCAGGTGACGGGAGCACGCGTGGCCGTGATGCAAGACGCTGACGTCGCCACCGAGTACACCTACACCCTGCAGGGCACCAGCAGCAGCGGCTGTTTCTACCATGCCGGCGCTTACAAGATGACGCTGGCGCTCAATGGCGTGAACCTGACCAACCCCGACAGCGCCGCCATCAACATCCAGAACAGCAAGCGCATCGCCGTGCAGCTGGTTGACGGCACGACCAACACACTGGCCGACGGCGCCAACAACACCAAGAAGGCTGCCTTCCTTGTTAAGGGCCATGCCGAGTTTGCCAAGGGCGGCTCGCTCACCATCACGGGCAACAAGAAACATGCCCTGGCCTGCAACGAGTACATGGAGGTGAAGAAGACCGTGGGCACCATCACCATCACCGGTGCTGTGGCCGACGCCATCAACGTGTCGCAGTACTTCCAGATGAACGGCGGCACCATCAACATCCAGAGCTGCGGTGACGACGGCATCCAGGTAGATGCCGAGGACACCGCCAATCCCGAGGAGGACGGTCACGTGCTCATCAAGGGCGGCATGCTCACGATCAACGGCAGCGCTGCCGGCACCAAGTGCATCAAAGCCGAGGGTAACATTGACATCCAGGGCGGCACCCTGACGCTGAAGCACACCGGCATTCCCGTTTGGGACGCTGACAAGAGCAAGATCAAGGAGGCAACAGGTATCGGCACCGACCGCAACCTCACCATCAACGGTACCGAAGCCATCATCAACATCACCATGAGCGGCGACGGCGCCCGCGGCATGAAGTGCGACAGCACGATGACTGCCACCGCCGGCACTATCGACATTAACTGCTCGGGGGGTGACTGGGCCTACAGCACCGTTGACACCAGCAGTGTGAAATGCGCCAAGGCCGACTATGCCTTTATCCTGAACGGTGCCAGCCTCAAGTGCACCACCGTCAAGGACGAGGCCGTGGGCGTTCACAGCGAGGGCACCGTCCTCATCAGCGACGGCACTTTGACGCTCAACACCTTTGACCACGGTATCAAGAGCGACTATGACATGGAAATCACTGGTGGCACCATCACCTACAATATCAACGGTCCTGCCAGCAAGGCGCTCAAGTGCGAGGGCAACCTGCACATCACGGGCGGCAACATCAGCGGCACCGTGAGCGGCGGCGGCGAGACGGCCAGCGACCAGACGACCAGTGCCAGCGCCGGCATCAAGTGCGACAACAACGTGACCATCGACGGCGGCACCTTCGACCTCAAGGCCACCGGTAAGGGCGACAAGGGCATGAGCATCGACGGCGAACTCATTGTCAACGACGGTAACATCAAGGTGACCACCACAGGCAGCCGCTACAGCCAGAGCAGCAGCGGTGGTTGGCCTGGTGGCGGCGGCTCGTCAAGCAGTGACAAGCGCTCCTCGCCCAAGGGCATTAAGGTGGACGGCAACATCACCGTCAACGGCGGAACCATCACCATCTCGGCCACTGGTGGCGAGGGTGCTGAGGGCATGGAGTCCAAGAAAATCATGACCATCAATGGCGGTTACATCGAGGTGACCAGCTATGACGACGCCTTGAACAGCTCTTCGCACATGTACTTCAAGGGTGGTTACTCTTATGCCGTGGCTACGGGCAATGATGCCATCGACTCCAACGGTAACATGTACCTGAGTGGCGGTTACGTCTTCTGCTGCGGCAGTGAGGAAGGCCTCGATGCCAACAGCGAGGGCGGCTACAAGGTATATATCCAGAGCGGCACCAACCTGATGGCTATCGGCGGCAACATGGGTGCCATCGAGAGCGGTGCCAGCATCAGCCAGACCTGCTACAGCGGTACTGCTAGTGCCAACACCTGGTATGCCCTCTACAGCGGCAGCAACGTTGCTTTTGCTGCCTACACGCCCACCTTCTCTGGTGGAGGTGGTTACGGTCCTGGCGGTGGCGGCAGTTCCTCCAGCAAGACCATCGTGGTTACAGCTCCTTCCACCCCGAAACTCTACAGGGGTGTGACGGCAAGCGGAACCACCTTCTGGAACGGTAAGGGTGCTACCAATGCATCCGGCGGCTCACAAGTTACCCTCTCGACCTATTCTGGCGGTGGCGGCTGGGGTCCCGGTTGGTAATTCCTCAAGTAGTTATAAACAATGACATCATTATTAAAAAGACTTAGAAATATGAAAAAGACGATTATAACGATGCTGATCGCACTGGTGGCCATCTGCGCCAGCGCCGAGACCTATAGCTACCTGAAGTTCACCAAGACCAATGGCTCAACCGTGACCTGCTCGGTAGAAGGCCTCAAGATCACTTACGATAACACAAACGTGACCGTCACCAATGCCGAGGGCACGACAACCATCGCCCTGGCCGAGGTGCAGGACATGTACTTCAGCAACGACGGCAGCACCACTCCCGTCTATCAGCTGGGCGACGTGAATATGGACGGCGATGTCAACATTGCCGACGTGACAGCGCTCATCGACTATCTGCTGAACGGTGACGACAGCGTCATAGACCTGACCGCTGCCAACGTCAATGAAGATAACAGCGTGGACATCTCAGACGTCACACACCTCATCGACATGCTACTAACCGTCAACTGATTGACGCTAGTATAAACTTGTGGTTTGGCGCCATCTGGATTGCAATCCGGGTGGCGCTTTCATGTAATCACCCCTCTAGATGTTCTAGATAATCTAGAGTCGCTAGATAACTATTCACTGAATGTGTCCCCACACAAAGGCGCAAAGACGCTAAGTTTTTTATAATCAATGTCATAAGTTTATCTATAGAAATCATCTCATGGCTATAATACATTGGCATTGCTGATTGTCATCCCCAGCGGAAAAATAAATTAATATTTTTAAAATCAATATCTTAGCGCCTTTGCGGCTTAGCGTGGGGTTGGGCATCACGGTGATTCGATGAATAGTTGCGACTCCAGATAAAATTCTTAAAAAGTGTTAAAAAATTTGGTGGATATAATTATCTTGTTATACCTTTGCAGTGTACTAGTTGAGTAGTACACTAGATAAGTAATTATTAACCACATTAAATATCTATCTATTATGTTTACAATCAATCAATTAAGCTTTGGCTACAACAAGCGCTTCGGAAATCTGTTCCAGGATTTCTCGCTTGAACTGAATGCCGGTAACGTGTATGGCCTGCTGGGCAAGAACGGTGCCGGCAAGTCCACGCTCATCTATCTGATGACGGGTCTGCTCACTCCACAAGCCGGCGAGGTGCTGTTCGACGGCGAGAACGTGCGCAACCGTCTGCCCAAGACCATGAGCGACATCTTCCTCGTCCCCGAGGAGTTTGACCTGCCCAACCTCACCCTGGAGAAGTATGTGGACATCAACGCCACGTTCTACCCCCGCTTCAGCATGGAGGACATGCAGCGCTACCTGGACATCTTTGAGATGGGCGGGATGATGGATGTGAAACTCAACAGCCTGTCGATGGGCCAGAAGAAGAAAGTGTTCATGGCCTTCGCCTTTGCCACCAACACCCGCGCCCTGATCATGGACGAGCCCACCAACGGCCTGGACATCCCCAGCAAGAGCCAATTCCGCAAACTCGTCACCACCAGCATGAGCGACGAGAAGCTGATGCTCATCTCCACCCACCAGGTGCGCGACATCAGCGACATCCTCGACCACGTGACCATCATCGACCAGAGCCGCGTGCTGCTCAACACCGGTTTTGCCGACGTGATGAGCCGTCTGGCCTTCCGTCCCATGAGCGAGGGCGACCAGCCCATCTTCGTGCAGCAGAGTGCCATGGGTTCGCTCGTGGCTGTTCCCGCCCGCGACGGCGAGGAGACCAAGGTTGACCTGGAGATGCTCTTCAACGCCACCCTCCAGAACCCTGAGGCTATCAACCAATTATTCACCACCCAAAAATGAACACCACTATGAATACCGTCAATCAAACTTTCGACTGGAGCCGTTTTACGGCCACACTGCGCAAAGAACTGGTAGAGAACAAACGCGCGATACTGTTCACCCTGTTGGGCACCTTTGGCCTGCTCACGATGATCATGATTCTGGGCAACCTCAGCACCAATACCAACGACGCGGTATATGAGTCGCTGACCTACTGTATGCCTCAGAAGTTCGTCTATATGTTCTTCTCCTTTGCCATCATCATAGTCGCATCATTGGCTTTCAGGAAGCTGACCAGCAAGACAGGACGCATCGAGATGTTCACTTCGCCCGCGTCCATGCTCGAGAAATTCCTGGTCAATGCCTTGATCTACGTGATCGGTTACATCGTGGCCTTCTTCATCTGCGCCCAGTTGGCCGACCTCACCCGCATTGCCGTGCTGTGGTTCTTCAGGGATGAATACCTTATCGTCCCCGGCCCCATCAACTTCCTGAATCTCCTCCCTGACGCTGTCGACGGCTTCGGCTTTGGAAGCGGTGCTGATATTCCGGGCAATCCCGCCAGATGGATGACCATCAATCTGTTTATCGGACTGCTGGCCGGTCCTGGCCTGTTCCTGCTGGGCAGCATTGTGTGGCCGCGCCTCTCACTGCTCAAGACGTTTGCTGCCGTTTACGGCCTTGAGACCATTCTCGGCATCACCTTCATGATCGTTGCCATCAATCTCAACATGGAGTCTGTTGGTTGGTGGGTTATCAACCATCTGGAGCAAATCATGATCGCGATGACCATCTTCACGGTCTTCCAGCTCATCCTCTACTGGGGCCTGTCATGGTACCTGTTCAAACGTAAAGATGTCATTTCACTCAAGTGGTGGAAATAATAAATAGGAAAGTATTATGAATTTCAAGGATAATAAAGCGATTTATCTGCAGATTGCAGATCGCATCGGGGACCAGATCCTCTCAGGAGCCCTGACTCCCGAAGGAAAAGTGCCGAGCGTGCGTGAACTCGCCGCCGAGATTGAGGTCAATGCCAACACCGTGGCGCGCACCTACGACCACCTGCAGCAAAACGGGGTCATCTACACCAAGCGCGGACTGGGCTACTTCGTCAGCCCCGACGCACAGGAGAAGATTGTCGCCACGCGACGCGACCAGCTCATGCAGGGCGAAATGGACTATTTCCTGGGCCAGCTCAAGGCCGTGGGCATCTCCCCCGCCGAACTCCAGGGACTCTACCAGAACTATCTCAACAAGTAACCCAATTAAACTACGAATTACGCTAATTAAACTAATTAGCATCCGCATCCAATTGGAAACGAATTTGACTAACAACTGAACTACGGATTACACGAATTAAACTAATAAATCAACAATACCGAGATGATCATTAGCGACACTCGTGTAATTCGTAGTTTTTAAAGAATAAAACGATTATGGAACAGAAAGCATTTGTAGCAACCGCCACCGCAGTGGCCATCGCCATCGTCTCGTTCATCACCAGCATCATCCTGTCACACGTCACCAAGTGAGACGCTTTCATGATGAATGCCAGTAAAACCCTGATTCTCCAAAACCTCCTGGGGCGGCTCGAAACAGCTGCTCCGGACGTTGTTAGCCAAAAAAATATAGATCTGTGTAGTTTTTGGGACAATTGATGCGTCTAAAGGATGAAAACAATCGGTAAATAACATCACTGATTATGGAAAACGAAAAAAGAAATAAGACCTTGAGCATTGTGCTGATTGCTCTAGGTATCATTATGTCAATAGGTGGCCTCATCGGCCTGATTGGTGGCTTTGCCAACATGTGGAACCTCCGTGAGCTTGATGCCAAAGACTGGCTTTTCGGCACCATCATAGGCGGTTTCAATATTTGGATTTTAGGAATTCTCATCGGCCGCAAGCACCGTTGGGACAAGAAAACGGCCAAGGATAT